>Ga0316191_10003285_pt1 | contig 11905 bp, 10 predicted proteins | sample Eddworburr2cm_MG_FD_204928 | JGI IMG/M metagenome (GOLD analysis project Ga0316191, IMG submission 204928) | Coastal sediment microbial communities from Maine, United States - Eddy worm burrow 2 cm | ecosystem: Environmental > Aquatic > Marine > Coastal > Sediment | place: USA: Maine...
AATGGATTAGAGATAGATATTTTGCATGGCCTACAACGTACAGATAACAGATATGTCTGTTATACACATTATGTGTGGACCTAATTTAGTGTATCTAATGGACTTTTTATACCCTTAACAATATTTGTAGCAACATGGGTATATATTTCCGTTGTTCTGCTGCTATTATGCCCGAGTAATGTTTGAATATATCTCAGGTCGGTTCCGTTTTCCAGTAAATGCGTAGCAAAACTATGTCTTAGTGTATGCGGGCTCACATTTTTCTTTACTTTCGCGCCTTCAGCAGCTTTCTTAACTATTTTTCTGACACTTGTATCACTATATTGTTGGCCATCAAGACCTTCAAACAAATAATTATTTGGTCTGTATTCAAGATAATATTTGCGCAATTCATTGAGTAATGTTTCACTTAGGATGGTATATCGGTCTTTGTTCCCTTTTGCACCAACCACTCGAATCAGCATCCTGTCGCTATCAATATCTGCGATTTTTAGGTTTAGCAACTCGCCCAATCTTATTCCGGCTGAGTATATCAAACCCAAGATGCATTTGTGCTTTAAATTGCTGAGTTGGGCAAGCATCTTTGATACTTCATTTTTGCTGAGTATTTCCGGAAGCTTGTCTTCCTTAATCGGCCGCTCTATATCATAAAACCTGTTTGGCATGCCCTTTACCACTTCATAATAGAATTTGATAGCATTGATCGACTGATTGATATAAGAGTTTGAACGATTTTCTCGAACCAGGTGGCTGAGATAATTCCTTATATCATTTTCATTAATCTGGATCGGGTCAATATCTTTATAATAGTTAAGAAACAACTCAAATAAGGTAATATAGACTCTTGCCGTACTCATTGAATACTTTTTAATCTCTAGTTTTTGAAAGTATTCTTCCGGGCATTGTTTTCTCCCCTTAGGTAATTTACGATGCCTAAACCATTCAATATCAAGTGGTTCATTTTTATTGCGCAATGGACGATCCTTGAAAAAATAATTGCAATTGATCCAGGCTACTCCTCTGAATTTGGTAAATACTTCTGTCAAATTTTCCTTTGTATTGAGAATGAACGCCATTCGGTATGTATTGGACCACCTGGGATCGGGAAGTTGCTTAATAATTGCATGGATCATTTTATCAGGATAAAATTGAATACCGATCTGCTTTTTTCCATTAATTAACAGATGTTTTAGCGTGATATTTTTAGTGGGATGGCTCACAATATATGAACCTAATTACTTAATATTAATAGTACAAATGCAGGTGTTAGATTATCCGGATAATAACCGTTTAATTTTACGTTTATGAAAAAGCAGGTATGTTTACAGTGTGGCGAACCTTTTTCAGGAAGATTGGATAAAAAGTTCTGTTCGGAATCTTGCAGATCCACCTACCATTATTATCAAAACCAGGATAAAGAAGATTCACTCTTTAAAACTATTGACAAACAACTGAAGTTAAATAGACGTATTTTAAAGGAATTCAATCGGGCAGGAAAAGCCACAGTGAGAAAGAAGGTGTTATTGGATGAAGGCTTTAATCCCAAATACTTTACGCACTACTGGAAAGCAAAAAATGGTAATGTGTATTTGTTTTGCTATGAGTACGGTTTTATGAAAAAGATTGAAAACGATAAAGAAAAATACGTACTGATACAGTGGCAGCCATATATGGAATGATCACAGCTTCGCCACCTGAGTTACATACTCAGGATAAATCTAATATGTATTGCGTTGATTTGGGAGTATTATTTTTAATTTTTTATTACATGAAGAATCAGAAATCCTGAATGAATCGTTCAATAGATTTTAATTAAATTGTATATAATAATTAAGGATAATAAGATTTACACACAATAGTCTAGCTTATACTTTTAATCTAACATCCTCCATAATATTAGTGCTTTTGTAGGTTTTCAAATTAAAGTGAGCTACATTTTAAATGCTTCGAGAGGATCTAAATCCACTCTGTCCTTAACACCCACCTTCTTTAAAATGAACTTGCTCAGAAATATGATCCTTTCAATCCTAATATAACAGCACTCCTCCCTTATCTATATTGTTGTGAAGGCCGGCAGGAGGATGCAATTCGGGAAGTTCTAAAATCATTGGAAATGGCAAAGGATTATCAAATGGGTTATTATATTCTCGGAGAAGCTTATTTGGCGATGGGCAGAATAGATGATGCCATAGAGGTATATAAGAAACTTGTTGAGTTGTACCCTTGGTGGAACTGGGCACTTGGTACCACCTATGCAATCTCGGGTCATCGTGATGAAGCAGAAAAAATTTTAAATGAATTGGAAAAATCTGAAGTTAATCCATTTAGCGCTTTGGGACTTACATTATTGTATGGAGCATTAGGCAAAATGGATGAAGCCTTCAAATGGCTGGCCTATGAACCGCATCATGGCTGGGTATCATGGGTTGCTGTTCCTCCGTGGTCTGAATCATTTCGTGATGATCCGCGTTTCGAGGATTTTCTAAAACGGTTGAATCTTCCCGACTGATTCCCTTCAATAAAAAATGGATCAATTTAGTCCAATGAAACCATTTTCTTCTTATACCTATACAAACTCGAGAAGTAACATCGTAATGTCATCGTCTTTGTTATAAGTGGAAGTAAAGCCCTTAAGTTCAGATTCCAGATGTTTCAGGATATTATCTTCTTTCTTCTGCGCGAGTCTTAGGAAAGCTAACTTCAGACGACTTTCACTATACATCTCACCTTGATCATTACGTTGTTCAATAATGCCATCTGTGAATAAGAGCAGTTTGTCGCCAGGTTCAATTTTATATATCCTTTGCTCATATTCGGCATGTTTTATCATCCCCAGAGCCGGCCCTTTCATTTCAAGATCTTCCAAACCATTTTTGCGGATTCTATAAAATAAGGGATAATAATGCCCTGCCCGGGCAATTGTAATTTCTCTGTTTCTAAGATCCAGGAATGCGAAAAGACAGGAAGCAAATAAGGATGAAATATCTTTAAAGAAGTGGTTGTTCAAGCTTGCAAGCAGAAGGGAAGGATTTTCGGCTGTATCTTTCACCATTAAGGAAAAGGCACTTTTAAAAGCTCCGGTCGCAAGTGCCGCAGTAATTCCATGACCCATTACATCTGCAATGACTGCCCCATATAATTCATGTCCTACTTCAACCAGGTTCAGGAAATCGCCACCAATTTCCTGGCAGGGATTATAAATAAATGATTGCCTTAATCCTTTTATTTGGAGTGCATTATGGTCTAGAGTTTTTTTATTGATAAAGAAATCCTGCAACTTCTTGGCACTGGAAAGGTCCTTGTTTATCTCATCCAGTGTGCTGGATTTTTCCTGAAGGTCATGTTTCGAGGAGGAGAACTCGGTTGTTATTGTTCGATACCTTGAAAATGTATCCGTAAGGCAATTCTTATAGAAGGTTTTGGCGATCCGGAGGTTATTATCAAGCAAGTTGTCGAGGACAATCTTTTTAAGACGTAGGATCTTAGTGGTTTCATTCGTCACAACACTTGCAGATCGCGGGAGATTATCGATCAAAGCAAGCTCACCAAAATAGGTTTCCCCATAAAGGTTATTAATGACCATTTCTTCTGAATCATTAACCTTTTTAAGTATGCGGACACTTCCGGATATTAAGATATACATAGAGTCACCAACGGCCCCTTCAGTGATAATGAAAGCATCAGGAGGAAAAATCTCCTCTTCAAACAAAGGGACCAACTTGTCCATGTCTTCTGTATCGAAGTCATAAAACAGGGGTACTTTCTTAAGAACTTTTATGGTATCCATTTATCTCAATTGCATTGTAAGTTGCAAAAATTATTGAAATAATGGAGGATGAACATCTTCAAAATTTGTTTCTTCCTGGTACTTCATCGCCAACCGGAGTATTTTTTCTTCTTCAAAGAGATTTCCTATTATGGAGAAACTGGTGGGCCTTTCTTCCCCATCGAATCCATTTGGCAGCACTACGCAGGGATGCCCTGTCAGATTGGTAATGAGGCCCTGGTTTCCTCCAAAACTTGGTGTAATAATGGCATCGTAATCTTTTAAGATGGCATTAATCTCCTGGATGAGTTTATAGCGTATTCTGTTGGCATTGATATATTCAACGGCAGGTATAAACCTGGATTCCCGGAACGCATTCGGCCAGGCATTTTTTATTTGTCGAACCAGCAATGAATCTCTACCGCTTATTGTTAATTCATCAAAAGCCGCTGCAGCTTCTGCGTTTAAGATAATGGATAAAGCACTTACTGGTATATTTTCCGGGAGGAACACGGGCTCTAAATTCAGGCCCATAGATTTAAACTGTTCCAGTGTTCTTTCATCATTTTTCCTGTTGTTTTTATTCTCATCAAAAATGTCTTTCAGGTACCCTATTTTCAGGGAACCAATCTCCATATTCATATCGAAATTATAGGCAGCATCCACAAGCGATTGATCTGTTTCATCTTCTCCATTAATGGATTCGAAAACTATGGCACAATCTATTGCACTACGACAAATGGGGCCCAACTTGTCCATCGACCAGCTTAAGGCCATAGCTCCTGTCCGGCTTACCCGGCCATAAGAAGGTCTCAATCCTGTAGTCCCGCATCGGGTAGAGGGAGATACAATAGAACCGTGAGTTTCGGAACCTATTGAATAAGGGATCAAGCCCGCTGATGTTGCCGAAGCGGAACCGGCTGAGGAACCTGACGATCCCTGATTCAGGTCCCAGGGATTTTTTGTTATACCTCCATACCAGACATCTCCCCAGGCGAGTGCTCCCAGTGTCAGTTTAGCGATAAGAACACCCCCGGCCTCTTCAAGTTTTTTTACTACCGTGGCGGTCTTGTTGATCATCTGGTCTTTAAAGGGTGCAGCTCCCCATGTTGTTAGATATCCTTCCACTGAAAGCAGGTCCTTCACCCCATAAGGAATACCATGCAACGGCCCTTTGTAATTTCCTGCTGATATTTCGCGGTCGGCCCTGGCTGCCTGTTCCGCGGCAAGTTTTTCAGTTATGGTAATCACACATTGCAAAGTATCCCCATATTCCTTTAGCCTGTTAATAAAAAATGAGGTCAAGTCAGTTGACGTGATCTTCCGGTATTTAAGCAATGAAGCCAATTCCAGTATTGAATAAAAGGCCAGTTTATTTTTATCTTCCGGAAACTCAATGTTTTCCGGTATTTCCCAGTGTATAGGTTTCTGATTATTATTAATATAAAAATCAGGTGGGACCGGATTAAAGATCAATGACGGCGGGATTTCATTTGTAAGGGGATATTCCCGTATAGCTTTATATGATTTTAGTCTGTCGTTTAAACCATCCAGCATTAATTCCTGCTCCTGTGAAGTAAAGTTTATTCCAATTGTTTTCTGAGCATATTCAAGATCCTCCAATACAATTTCAGGGCTATCCGATTTAATGAAAGAAAAAGTCAATATCCCAAGAAAAATGACAACAACTGACTTGATAGAATATTTCATCCGTATAATGTTTAATTTCAAAAGTCGGATGTAACCCACATGATTCTGCAACAATACTTTTGGAAACAGAGTGTCTGATTTTATTCATCCGTCTTTGTGTTTCATTAATTTATCATGTGGGTTTCATACTAATAAAAATTAAAATAAAAACTGGCTGAAAAGAGACATCGATTTAAATCAGCGATATACAAAGCCCTCTTCAGCCAGCTAAAATATTTTCAAAGCAATACTTATAATCGTTTTACACTTGGCTTTAATGAAGTCAATTCTTCAATCCTGACCGGTCTCTGTTCTTCTATACTTTTCCTGGCAGCAATACCGATCATTATGGACATAACACCATCTCTCGTACCAGCTGCATGTCGCATTGGATCCGGCATGTTTTGATCAACAAAGATACGATCCTGAAGAAGTTTATCACCTCCGCCATGGCCGCCTTTCGCAGCATGTATCTGTATTTTTTTATAATCGCCGAAATTCTTCATAATTACTGCTTCATCATAATCCGGTGTGGAGTCACTGTCATCTTCCTGCGACATTTCCTGTGCATGCAATTCAGCCTGAGTTAGTTTTTCTTCCCTGCGCCAGGGAATATCCAGCCACGAGTCAAGACGCCCATTTAAACCATTAAATGCAATACGCCATCCTTCATACGGAGAATAGGTAGTTAGTGAATAGCTGACCTGGACATCATTAGCGTATTTTATCTGGACAGCCATTTTGTCATAAATGTCTATTTCGTTTCTCCAAAGGCAGTTATCCCGTATATATCCATCGTAATTTTCATTTGCAGCATAGAGGTCCATCGCCATCTGATCTTGTGTGATGTCCCAGAAAAATTTACATTTATCTCTATGCGCACAACCCCTGCACTTTTCCCCCCTGAAAGCATTATTCTTTCCATAGTGTTCAAGGCCTCCATAGGCAAATACTTCTACCGGATCTGAATCGATAAACCAATTTAAAAGATCAAAGTGATGTGTAGCCTTATGAACGAGCAGGGTGCCCCCCTTGCCTCTCAGCCCATGCCACCTCCGAAAGTAGTCTGCGCCATGATATACGTTCAGATACCAATGGAAATCTACAGAAGTCACTTTCCCTATCTCATTACTAATAAGTAGCTCTTTGAGTTTGGTGGGCAGGGTAGCATAACGGTAGTTGAATCCTACGATCAGCTTTTTACCTGATTCCTTTTCCGCTTTAAGAATTTCAGCGCATTTATCCTCATCGGTCGTTAAAGGTTTTTCCGTTAATACCTCAACCCCGTATTTTAATCCTTTAACAATGAATTGATGATGTGTAGCATCAACGGTGGTGACAATGAGCATGTCCGGGCTGGTCTTCTTCATCATTTCATCGAAGTCTGTAAAGGTCGGACAATCAACCCCCATGTATTTCTTTACAAATTCCAGCCTGCCAGGATTGATATCACATAATCCCACAAATTCCACATAATCACTATATTGACCAACGACCCTTTTACCCCAGAAAGTTGATCCGCGTATGCCTGTACCTACCAGAACCAGTCTCTTCTTTTTTGCCAGGATAGAGGATTTGGCCATCAAAGAAGTCATCGGATTTGCCACTACTGATCCTGCAACAGCCGCTCCGGATCTCCCTATAAATTTTCTTCTGTTAAATGTGCTCATGATTTATAATTGATAAAAAATAGGAATATATCTTAAAAATCGATTTCTGAACTTTACAGACTTCCAAATTAAGGCCAATTTTATTCAAATCAAAGCGAAAAAAATGGAAATACAGAGCAAATGCTCAGACACATCTAATGCCCATCCAAGAAAATATCAGGAAATATTTGGCGAAAAAGATTTAACGAAGTAATTTCGTCATATTAAAATATGATCATATATTAATATTTAAATATATAAACTATGTTACAGACAAATTTAACACATATAATGACTGCTGATGAACACAAACAGTTTATCGAGCAGAATGAAAACGTAATGATATGTTGCGGTAGAATGGGTCCAATGTGCGTACCAGTTTATGGTATAATGGAAGAACTGGAAGGAGAGTATGAGCATATCGAATTTGCTGATATGGAATTCGATAATCCGGAATCGTATGTAATACGAAATGCACCGGAATGTGCTAATTTTATGGGGCTTCCATTTACAGTTTATTACAAAAACGGAAAAATCGTAAAAGCAACTAGCAGCATCCAGTCCATGGATCAAATCCGTGAGGTTCTCGATGAGAAATTTAACATAATTGTAGAAAACTAGATTTGTTTTTATGTTCCAGAATTTGGTTCGCGCATAGAAAATAGAAGCAGAACTATAGTTTTACAACTTCCTGTTTATAAGAATCTTTAACCTATTAAAGGTTCTTGTTCCATGCGTGCAACCAATTTTCTTTTTTGTAAGAATTTAAAGACCGATGGAAAGCAATCATTTTGATCTAATAATATTAGGAGGCGGACCAGCCGGCTTAACTGCTGGCATATATGGGTCCAGGGCTAAGCTGAAAACCCTTATTCTGAATGAAGGGACAGCTGGAGGGCAATTGGTTTTAACCCATGAGATTGCTAATTATCCAGGTATTGAATCTACCAGTGGGTATATGTTAGGCAGTACCATGGCCAGGCAAGCCAAAAGTTTTGGGTGTACCATTAAATCGAATGTTCGAATTACAAGACTAAACTTAAGCGAAGATATCAAAGAGGTTGAAGTAAATGGGAAGGACCGTTACTTAGCTGATGCGATAATTTTATCACCTGGTGGGAAATCAAGAACCATCGGGATTCCTGGAGAAGTAGAATTGAAAGGGAAAGGCATTTCTTATTGCGCCACCTGCGATGGAGATTTCTTCCAGGATAAAAATATCATTGTTGTTGGTGGAGGCAATTCAGCTTTGGAAGAAGCTGTATCTTTAACAAAGTATGCTAGTAAGGTAACTATCATACATCAATTTGACCATTTTCAGGCTTTTCCGCATGCGGTAGCAGAGGCAGAACAAAATGAAAAGATTGACTTTGTCTTGAATTCAAAGATCACAGAGTTCATTGGAGAAGACCGATTAAGGCGTGTTAAAGTCAAAAATCTTGTAACCGGAATTTCTGAGGAAAGAGAGATCGATGGCGTATTTATTTTTATTGGATATGTCCCTAACACAGAATTTTTAGAAGGGAAAATTGCACTTAACAAGTGGGGCGAAATTAATGTTTCAGAAGATCTTCAAACGGAAATTTCAGGTGTATTTGCAGCTGGCGATTGCATCCATAAAAAAGTTCGTCAGGTGACGACGGCGGTATCTGATGGGACGATAGCCGCACTCGGCGCAGCAGATTATATTCATCATAAGAAAAGAGATGTGGTTGTGATTTAGGTTTATTGGTTCTTGATCCTGGTCCTTGGGGCAGGGACCTTTTATCTAAAATATTTTTATCCCAACTCAGGGGGCTACCTGCCAATCAGGTACATTTTTAAAATATTGCTTTGAAAAGCAATTTGAATATCCCAACTTTAATCTTCATTTAGAAAACACAATATTCATATGTTAATTTTTACAACCCCTTTTCAGTAATTGCATCGGGATAAGGTTTTGATCCCGGGCCTGCCTTTTTTCGGTATAATGTCAAAATCTTATAATTGTAAAACATATGAATAAAAAATCCTCAAATAATAAATTAAAACGCTTTGCATCAAATTTCAGAATTGCAGTTCTGGGATTGGAGAAGGATTTTCTGAGTGGCAGTATTGAAAAGGCCATATTTATGTTGTCGGTTCCGATGATATTGGAAATGATGATGGAATCCCTATTTGCGGTTGTTGATGTATTTTTTGTCGGCAGGCTTGGTGTTGATGCAATTGCCACAGTGGGTCTCACTGAAGCCATCATAATGATCGTATATTCTATTTGCGTTGGGCTAAGCATGGGAGTTACTGCGATGGTTTCGAGAAGGGTTGGTGAAAAAAAGTATAAAGATGCTTCTGATGTCGCTTTTCAATCAATTCTTATCGGTGTATTTCTCGCTTTGATCATAGGGATTATAGGTTTCGTATTTGCAAAAGACCTTCTTCATTTAATGGGAGCTTCTGAAGAACTGATTAAACAGGGCTATGGCTATACTCAGGTTCTGATCGGAGGTAACGTGACCATCATGCTTCTCTTTATTTTAAATGCCGTATTCAGGGGTGCCGGGGATGCTTCGATTGCCATGAGGGCATTGTGGATCTCCAATGGATTGAATCTTATACTGGATCCCCTGTTTATCTTTGGAATCGGGCCCTGGGAGGGACTTGGTGTACAGGGGGCTGCCATTGCCACGACCATAGGAAGAAGTGTCGGAGTGGGGTACCAGCTTTACATTTTATTTAATGGCAATAGCGTAATTAAAATGGTAAAGGCCAATATGGCCTTCAGATTAAAGATCATGCAGCGATTGATTAAGGTATCCCTTGGTGGGATGGGTCAGTACCTGATCAGTACGGCAAGTTGGATATTCCTTGTTCGCATCATTTCGTATTTTGGCAGCGATGCTGTTGCAGGCTATACCATTTCGATCAGGATAATTATATTTACCATATTGCCTTCCTGGGGGATCTCAAATGCTGCGGCTACACTCGTGGGACAGAATCTGGGAGCGGACCAACCTGAAAGAGCTGAAAAATCAGTTTGGAAATGCGCTTTTTATAATATGGTGTTTCTGTTTTTTATCTCGATTGTCTTTTTTGTTTTTGCTGAATTCCTGGTAGGTATTTTCAGTTCAGAACCTGAAGTATTGAAGCATGGTGTGATCGCGCTCAGGTATATTTGCACCGGGTATATATTCTTTGCATATGGGATGGTGGTTAGCCAGGCGTTTAATGGCGCAGGGGATACCAGAACACCAACTATTGTAAATTTCTTCAGCTACTGGATGCTGCAGATCCCATTGGCCTATTTATTGGCTATGAATACTGCATTTGAAATAAAAGGGATATATATTGCGATTTTAGCCGCCGAGATCTTCCTGGCCATTGTTATAGTGCTATTATTTCGAAAAGGGAAATGGAAACTGATTAAAGTATAAAGTATATGTTATCTAATCCTATGAGACCTATTGCATATAGATTTCAGGTGGTGGTTATTTTGCTAATTCTGCTGGCCTTGACCTCCTGTAATTTATCTGAAAAGAAGAGGAATAAATCCTATGTCAGGGCAAATGAATTTCTTGATAAAAGAGATTTCAACAATGCCATTAAGTACTATGATGAGGCGGTTCAGATAGATCCTGGATTTGCCTCAGGATGGAACAATAAGGGAATTGCTCACTTTGAATTAGGGCAATATACAGATGCGATTGGTTCTTATAATAATGCTATTCTTGCTGAGCCGGATATGAATGAGGCCTATTTTAACAGGGCAAAGGCTTTTATGCATTCACAGGAATATAAGATGGCTTTAAATGACCTGAATGTTGTTGCTGAAGTATACCCTGATACCTCAGAAGTCTATTTCAGAAAAGGATTGTGTTTTTATTACCTTGGAGAATATGATACTTCTATTGCCAACTTTTATACAGCGCTGGAACTTGAACCGGACAATCCGGAGATCCTGGTAAATCTTTCTACCGTTTATTATTCCTTGAAAGATTTTGATTCATGCCGGGAAATGCTGGAGGAGGCCTTAATATTAAATTCTGAGATTCCTGAGGCATATAGCGGACTTGCATTGCTTGAAATCAAAAATCAGAGGGCCGACCTGGCGATGGATTATATTGAATATGCCTTATCACTTGCACCTGACAATCCTTATTTTCTGAATAACAGGGGTTTTATACATTTAGAAATGGGCCAATATGAAAGCGCCCTGGGAGATATTAATGCCAGTATACAGTTAGATCCTTACAATTCCTGGTCTTACAGAAACAAAGGAATATACTATTATAAAACCAAGAATTATGAAGACGCGCTTAGATTGTTGAATAAGGCAAAAGATATGGATCCCAGGCTGGAATCGATAGATTTTTATATTGGATTGACCTATGTCGGATTGGGAAAACTTGAGGAAGCCTGTCAATCATTCGACATAGGAAGTGCATCCGGAGACCTGAAATGCAAAGAAGCCTATCCAAGATACTGTACGGGCATCTAGTTTTGATTATCAGATTTTTGGACTATTTTAGAAATTTTGAATTTAATCTAGACCATGGATAAAATAACCCGTAGAGCGTATAAAATAATTCCAAGGGCGGGAAATATGGACCGTTTAAAATTAATCGAAGAAACCCTTGATCCACCTCTTGGAGAAGAGGTCAGTGTAAAAGTAAGATCCATTGGACTTAATTTTGCTGATATTTTTGCCATTTTCGGATTGTATAGTGCTACTCCCAAAGGACCCTTTATCCCTGGTCTTGAATATTCAGGCGAGGTAGTATCCGTGGGAGAAAAGGTGAAGAACTTCAAACCTGGGGACAAAATT
>Ga0316191_10003286_pt1 | contig 11901 bp, 9 predicted proteins | sample Eddworburr2cm_MG_FD_204928 | JGI IMG/M metagenome (GOLD analysis project Ga0316191, IMG submission 204928) | Coastal sediment microbial communities from Maine, United States - Eddy worm burrow 2 cm | ecosystem: Environmental > Aquatic > Marine > Coastal > Sediment | place: USA: Maine | collected...
ACCGTAGCCCCCTGCCCCAGGATTGTCGGCGTAGTCTGCGATCACAAGTGGGCCCTGTCGGGAATCGAAGCCAGCGGCAATATCGGCCGCAGCCTCCACAGTGAGGTAGTCGTTCAGTACTTCATGGCGCCGCGCCCAGATGTCGTCCGCCAGCGTGTCGGCAAACGCCGTGTGCTCGTCAAAATTGCCCTGGCCGGTGACGAGAACGGTAGGGCCGACATCGGCAACATCGGTGCTGGCAAAGCCTGCGTTGATACTGACGGCGAACACGTCGGCTCGCTCCTCGTAGTCTTTGGCTGCTGCCAGGCGCGCAATCATCGGTCCGGCATCGGTGCGCCCGCCATTTGTTTCCTCGAGCATCGGTCGACTCACGCGGATCGTGCGCGGCTTGACTTCGCTTGTCATCGTTCGCTGCAGGATCGCACCTGCCCGGCGGCCGGTTTCACGCATGTCGACATGCGGGTAGGTCCGAAAAGAAACAATGATCTCGGCGAGCGAACACATTTCCCGACCGACATTCGCATGCGGGTCAAGCGTGATGGCAATCGGGATCTCGTGACGGAACGCAGCTCGAATGCGGCGCAAAATTTCACCATCGCCGTCCTCGCAGAAATCAAGAACCATGGCGCCGTGCAGAGCGAGCAGAATACCGTCGAACCGACCCCGCTCGACCGCTGCGACGATCGGATCACAGAGCCAGTCGAACGCCGCGCGCTCAACTTTGCCACTCGGCCCCGCTGCCGCGCTAAGGACATGTTCAATTTGCCAGCCATAGTTTCGGGAGGCATCAAGGAAGCCGGCCAACTCGGTGCTCGCCTCGCCGCGTGCGGCGATGGCCTCTTCTCCGATCAGAACATATCGATCTTTAAATGACTGCGCGTTGGTGAGACGACGACTGAATGTATTGGTCTCGTGCGAGAGTTCTGCAGTGAGAACCCGGAATGTCATCTGGTGGCCCCGCGTGAGGTGATAAAACCGTTGTCCTCACAGTACAGCAGACGGCGAGGTAGCGTAGCTGCCGTTGCATCAATCGAACCACTGATACGCGGATTTTCGGTTCTTGCCTACCTTAAGGGGGCGGCACGGCTTCGCGCCGTACCGCCACTTGGGGGCTTATGCCGCTTTTCCTTTGGCCATCGATTGCACGTCCGCCGCCGCCAGGCGTTGTCCGCCAATAGCCCAGTCGCCGCCTTCAAACTCGTTGATCCGAACCCAGGTGACCGGGCGCAGGTTTTCACCTTCAACCTCGACCATGGCGTCTGTGACCTTCTGGATCAGCGCCTCTTTCTGGTCCGGGGTGAATACATTCTTGATTACATCGATTGTTACTAATGGCATGGTGTTTCTCCTTTCAGTGATCAAGGCGGTCGATCCGCCTTGCATGGGTTACTTTTTACGCGGCGTGGGCTGCGGGAGCTTGGAGAGCGCATGGTTATTTCATGGAGATGTCGAAGAGGTTTTTCGAAAGTTCTTAGGTGATCGCCGTGCGGTGATTTATCCTCCCCGCCATGATCTATTGCTTCGGTGCTTTCGAGCTTGACCTGGACAAGGCCGAATTTCGTGAGGATGGCGAGCTCCGTCCGCTGGAACCGCAAGTCTTCGCGCTGCTCGCTTTCCTTGTCGAGAATCGCGAGCGGCTCGTTTCCAAGGACGAGATCTTCGAAAATGTCTGGGACGGCCGCTTCGTGAGCGACTCGGCCCTGGCTAGTCGCGTCAAGTTCGCGCGCAAGGCAGTGGGCGATGACGGTCACGCGCAGGCTTTCATCAAGACGATCCACGGCCGGGGTTTTCGTTTCGTGGCCAATGTCCGCGTGCAACGCGATGACGTGCCCATACAGTCATCGCAGGAAATCGAAGCAGCAACTTCAGCAACCGTGAGTGGCGTGCGACCTTCCATCGCTGTATTGCCGTTTCACCTTATCGGCGAAGCAGGCCCGTATGCCACCATTGCCGAGGGTCTGCCGCACGAACTCATCACCGAACTTGCGCGCCTGCGTTGGCTCTTTGTTATCGCACGCGGCTCATCGTTTCGCCTGCGTGGCCAGGACCTCGATATGCGGGAAGTCGGCCGACTGCTCGATGTCCGCTACTGCCTTTCCGGCACGGTTGAAGTCACCGGCAAGCAACTCGAAATCACAACCGAGCTGGTGGATACGCGCGACGCTACCATTGTCTGGAGTGATCGATACACAGGCTCTGTCGACGAGATCCATAGCATGCGCGCCGATATTCGTGCGACGATTCTCGCCGCACTCGAGATCCAGATTCCTTTGCATGAAGCCACCGAAGCGCGTCTTGCTGTGACCGAAAACCTGAACGCCTGGTCGGCCTATCACCTTGGCCTGCAGCATATCTACCGCTTTAACCATAAAGATAACGCGGCGGCCGCTGAATATTTCGGCCAGGCGGTGCGCCAAGACCCGGGCTTTGCCCGCGCACACGCTGGCCTTTCATTTGTCCACTTCCAGAATGCGTTCCTGCACCAGACCGAGGACGTCGCCGGTGAAATCACGCTTGCACGTGCGTGCGCCCAGCGTGGCCTCGACTTCGACCCACTCGACCCGTTTGTCAATTTCACAATGGGCCGCACCTTTTGGCTGGAGGGCGATCTCGATCGTGCCCTGGCCTGGATCGAGCGCTCCACGTCACTCAGCCCCAATTTCGCGCAGGGCATCTACGCACGTGCATGGACCGAAACCATCTCGGGCAACGCCGGTGGTGGCCGTGAACACGTTGACCTCTCAATGCGCCTGAGCCCCCTCGACCCGCTGTACTACGCCATGCTCGCTACCCGTGGCTTCACACACATGTTGCTCGGCGAGTACGCCGAGGCGGTCGCGTGGACCGATCGCGCTGCGCACGCACCAGGCGCGCATGTACTGATCGCGATGATTGCGGCGGTAGCACAGCTGCTGGCCGGCGACACGCCTCGCGCCAGGACCTGGGCGGAGAATGTTCGTGAACGTAACCCGCAACTCACGAGCAACGATTTCTTCGCGGCGTTCCCGCTGAAAGATGCGGCGATGCATAAAGGCGTGGCAGCGGCGCTGAAAACACTGGGTTTCTAAGAGCAATCGACAGCTAAAGGCGTGGTGCATGTTATTCATGGTGATCGGCGACGCGCTTGCGATGGAACCGCGGGAGACAGCAATTCGCAGTGCCGTGCATAACGATGCACAGTTCATTCACGCAAAACTCAGGCACGCCCTATTTTGACTCCTGCCAGGAAATTAGCGGTTTTGGATGATAATTGGATGGAAATGGGTGGATAAATGGATGGTTGTGTGTCACCCTCTAAACGGATGGAATTGGAGGTTAAGATGGATGGCGGCATGCGCACAGACACGGTAACGATCACGCCAGCGATTCTCAGGCTGATCGCCGAGATCGACGAATTCAAGGGCGCATGGACGGCAATCGGACGAATTTCACCTGAGCGTCTGACAGCACTGCGCCACATTGCGACCATCGAGAGCATCGGCTCCTCGACGCGAATTGAAGGAGCCAAGCTAAGCAACAAGGAGATCGAGCAGTTACTGACAGGTCTGGAAGCGAAGAAATTTGCCTCGCGTGATGAGGAAGAAGTCGCCGGTTATGCCGAGGCCATGGAAACGATCTTTGCAAACTGGCAGGACATCCCGCTCACCGAAAGCCACATCAAGCAACTGCACCGCGACCTGCTGCAATGCTCGTCAAAAGACGAGCGGCATCGCGGTGAATACAAGACGCAGACCAACCATGTTGAGGCCTTTGGACCAGACGGTGGCAGCCTTGGCGTCGTATTTGAAACGGCAGCGCCTTTTGACACGCCACGCCTGATGACGGAACTGGTTGAGTGGACGACGGCCAATCTCGACGAAAAAGATTTGCACCCACTGATTACCATCGCGCTCTTTGTCGTTGTCTTTCTTGCGATTCACCCCTTCCAGGATGGCAACGGGCGACTTTCACGCATTCTTACAACACTGCTGCTGCTGCAGGCGGGTTACGCCTACGTACCATACAGTTCCCTTGAAAGCGTGATCGAGCAGAGTAAGGATTCCTACTATCTTGGTTTGCGCCAAACGCAAGGAACGATTCGCACTGACGCACCCGACTGGCAACCATGGCTGAACTTCTTCCTAAAATCGCTTCAGCAACAAAAAGCGAGGCTGGAGAAAAAGATTGAGCGGGAGCGACTTATCCTTGGTGATCTACCCGAACTCTCAGTACAAATTCTTGAGTTGTGTCGCGAACGCGGACGCGTGGCGGTTGCCGACGCAGCCAAAGTCACCGGCGCGAACCGCAACACGATCAAAGACCATCTGAAGGCGCTCACGCGCGCCGGGCACATTGAGAAGCACGGGGCGGGCCGGGGCACGTGGTACGGTCTGGCGTGAGAAGTAGAGTTCACCAATATGGCTAGCGAACAAGAATCCAACGCTCCTTTCTTCACCCGCTTCCTGGGAGTGTTCGTCTACAGTCGCCGCGCGCTGGAACTCGTGTGGACAACGAGTCGTGGCCTTACGATTTCGCTCGCAGTTCTGACACTGGTCGCTGGCGTGCTGCCAGCCGTGATTGCCTACATTGGACAATTAATCGTCGACGGCGTCGTCGCGGCGATGGCGGCAACTAACCCCGATACGTCCCACGTGCTGTGGCTGATCGTTCTCGAAGCGCTCGTCGTCATTGCGGTTGCAGCCAGCCAACGCGGGCTATCCGTGAGCCAATCGTTATTGCGTGCCCTGCTCGGCCAGCGCGTCAACGTCATGATTCTGGAAAAGGCGCTGACCCTGCAGCTTGCGAACTTCGAAGACTCGGAGTTTTACGACAAGTTGACGCAGGCTCGGCGCGAAGCCTCAAGCCGCCCGCTCAGTCTTGTGAACCGAACGTTTGGCCTGGTGCAAAACGCAATTTCCCTCACCAGTTACGCCGTGTTGTTGTACGCGTTCTCTCCGTGGGCGGTTGTGATCCTGATCGGCGCCGGCCTGCCCTCGTTTTTTGCCGAGGCCAAGTTCTCCGGTGATGCGTTTCGCTTGTTTCGTTGGCGCTCGCCGGAAACGCGGATGCAGATGTATCTGGAAACCGTCATCGCTCGCGAGGACAGCGTCAAAGAGGTCAAGTTGTTCGGACTCGGTCCACGACTCCTGCAACGCTATCGCGACATCTTCAAAAAACTGTTCGTGGAAGACCGTCGCCTCACCCTGCGCCGTGATGGCTGGGGCTTCGTGCTCGGACTGTTATCAACGAGTGCGTTTTACGGCGCCTATGCGTGGATCGTCATAACGACGATCAATGGCGGTATTACGCTGGGTGCGATGACGATGTACCTGGTGCTGTTCCGGCAAGGACAAACCGCGGTTAGCGCGAGCTTGTCAGCCATCAGCGGCATGTACGAGGACAACCTTTATCTTTCCAACTTATATGACTACCTGGGACAAGCCGTACCGACGCCCCAGGGTGAGGCGAAACACGGGCCGCAACCCGAGTGCGGCCTCGAATTCCAGAGCGTGTCATTTGCCTATCCGGGTTCGAAAACGAAGGCGCTCGATAATGTGAGTTTCAAAATCGCGCCGGGCCAGAGTCTCGCACTTGTTGGCGAAAACGGCTCGGGCAAAACGACATTGATCAAACTGCTTACTCGTCTGTATGAACCAACCGAGGGTAATATCCTGCTCGATGGACTGAATCTCCAGAACTGGGATGTAGAGACCTTGCGCCAGCGTATCGGCGTTATCTTCCAGGACTTCGGTCGTTATCAATTCTCGGTCGGCGAAAACATCGGTGCAGGTGATGTACGACACATTGATAATGCCGAGCGCTGGGAAGAAGCTGCAAAAACCGGCATGGCCGCCTCGTTCATTGAGAACATGCCCGAGGGCTACGACACGCAACTCGGTCGTTGGTTTAAGGGGGGTCGCGAGTTGTCAGGAGGGCAATGGCAGAAGATTGCCCTCTCACGAGCTTTCATGCGCACCGACGCGGACATATTGGTGCTCGATGAGCCAACCGCGGCGATGGATGCAGCATCAGAGGCCGCGATATTCGACCACTTTCAATCACAAAGCGACACCAAGATGACGATCCTGATCTCGCACCGGTTCTCAACGGTACGCGCAGCAGACCGAATCATTGTCATCCACGACGGCAAAATCCTGGAACAGGGCGATCACGAAAGTCTGCTTGCCGAGAATGGACAGTACGCGAGTTTGTTCAGGCTTCAGGCAAAGGGGTATCAGTGAACGGATCTCGCGCCGTCAGTCAATAATGATGATCGGGTCGAAGACACCGCCGCCATCGATGCCCACGTCGTACTTGTAGGAGATGCCAGTCTTCGCGTCGGCACCAATCGTCATTCTCAGCTTACCGTTCTGGGAAGTCTTCTTTTTTTCGCTGAACGGGGTGTCTCCAGAAAAGCTGACGAAAAAGGTCTTGCCGGACAGTTTCCATTCGATGGTGTCGCCGCGACAGGCGTTAATCGTATTCGCGTTCGAGCCAAAAATGCCTTTCGTGATCTTGGTCGGCGTATTGTTCTTTTCCTTGATCTTGAGTTTGATCGTTGTCGGATCACGATCGCACGAATTATCGGCCTGTGCGACAGCGCCGAAACAAAACACCGACGCTAGAGTGGCCAGCAGTACCTTGCCGAAAAACGACGTAAGCCGAGTATTCATGGTGATTTCCCCAGGTAATTGATTTCAGTTAAACAGGATGGTTTTTATCGGCGGTCTTTCGCGACCAGTTGCTTGAATCTTTCCGTGTCCGATAGAGCGCCCAAGCCGGGATCAAGCCTTAACAGGTCTTTCTTGTAGTTTAGATCAATTGCACGCTCAAGACGAACCAGGGCGCTGTCGATATCGCCCAGCTGAGCTGATGCAAGCGCGGTGTAGTACTGCACGTACATGTCGTCCGGCGCTCCGGTCTGTGCGTTTGCGCTCATTTGGCGCGCCTTATCGGCGTCTCCGATACGGGCATAGAAATACGCAACAATAGCAACAGTCTCTATATCCAGGGGGTTTACCTGGATGCGTTCTTCGGCAAACTCTATGGCCTGCTTGTAGATCGCGATCGCGACGAGCCGCATGCCGTCCGTGTAGTAATAGGCATCTGCGAGATTCCCCCATAGCCGATGATCTCTCGGTGCGTAAGTTGAGGCTTTGATAAAGCGGTCCGCGGCTGCACCATAGTCTCCCAGGTAGAAATACATCGTGCCGGTATTGGAGTAGGCGCTTCGGGTCGGCTTGATCCTCAGCGATTGTTCCCACGCCGCAGCCGCGGCGGACAAATTACCCGCCAGATAGTAGGCGGCGCCAACATTATTGTAGGCCGTCGCGTTGTCTTCGGAGCGCCTGGCAAAATCAAGAAAGTACTCCGCGGCATCGGCAAAACGGCCCTGTGAATAGAGAAAATGCCCCATTTCGTTGAAGCTTGCCCAGTAGCTCGGATCCAGCGCGATGGCCTGTTGCAGGCTTGCCTCGGCTTCGGCCGCGCGATCAAGATCGATCAGCGTTTTGCCCAGCCCGATATGCGCGTCGACATTTTTCGAGTCGACCGCAAGCGCGCGGCTGTATTCTTGAATCGACTGTTCGTATTGGCCGGCCGAGTAATACAAGCGACCGAGCGCGGCGAGCACGTTGCTCGCCGCATTGTCTCGAGTCAGCGCACGGTTACAGGCTCGTTCACCATCTTCAAACTCGGCCGAATCCCGTGACAGTTCGTACAACGCGAGATGGCTCTCGCACATTGCGGCGTGGGCTCTGGCGAACTGTGGATCTATTGCGATTGCCTGACGAATATAGTCCTTGGCGCCCTGCAGCGTTTCCGCGTCCTTCGGCTTTCTCAAATAGTCCAGTCCGCGCAAATACAGGTCGTAAGCTTCAACACTGCGCGTCCCCAGCTGTGCCAGCCGCCGGTCTGCCGACTCGGGCATCGCAATGTCCAGCGCGCCGGCGACTTGTCTCGCTATGCTCTCCTGGATGTCGAAGACATTAGCAAGCAGGCTGTCGAACTTCTCGGACCAGATCTCCGTGCCATCGTCGCCGTCAATCAGCCTGGCTGTAATTCGAATCTGGTCTGCAGCCCTGCGCACGCTCCCGTGCAGGATAATGTCGACGTCCAGGCGGCGCGCAATCGTCGCGTAGTCAAGTTCGGTGCTCTTCAGTTGATAGGTCGAGCTCAGCGAAACCACGCGAAATTCACCGATACGTACGATCAGCGTCTGTATTTCCTCGGTCAGACCATCGCTGAAGTATTCGTCGTCCTGGCTGTCGCTCTGATTCGTAAATGGCAGGACTGCAATCGCCAGTGGCTCGGGGTCCCAGAACTTCAATGACAGTTGGTAAAGACCGACGCCGACAGCGACGGTAACGCTAACGACAAGGAGTATGAAAGGCACAAATGCCAGTCGCGAGGCGCCTTCGGCCGCATCTTCGTGGCGAATAATGCCGCGCAGGGTAAATTCATAGGCCCACGCCAGAATCACCGTGATCGGCAGGCCGATAATGACCAGCGCGATCAGAACGGTCATCGAACTTTCCGGGATCGGCAAGCGATCGAACGTGACGTCGGCAACCTGCAGAAGCATCCATGCGACGACGCAATAGGCTACGGTCGTGCGGAATACGCTTCGCTCGCGCAACTCAGCAACAAGACTATCTATCCGTTTATTCATCTGTGCCATTTTTCGCCGCGTTCCGGTGCTTCAATGGCCGATACTACATAGCAACAGTGTTCAAGCCCATGAATTCTTCCCGATTTCCTGGGGACGCGGGCAATGCTCTCAGTTAATGGGCCTCGCCACAACGACTGATGGCAAGCACGACGCCAAGCGCCTCGGATGAACCTCCGACACACGACTCTTCAGAACGTCAGGTGATCAATTCGGCTTCCATGTATTAACGAGTTACCGCGGCGCCCGTTGCTGTAAGTGCCGGGCTGTGCACAATTATGCACAGTCGAATCACGCAGAACTCCCGCTGCGACCATGTCATCTTTGCACGCGACCGGAAGCGTCGCCGCCCATAAGGTGCTGGACTTCAGCGACGGAGACTCTGTTGAAATCGCCCGATATCGAATGTTTCAGGCAGCTCGCGGCGACAGCAAATTCGAGCGATTGCTGCCGGTCTTCATAGGCGTTCAAGCCATAGATCAGCGCGGACGCGAAGCTGTCGCCACCGCCAACGCGGTCAATGATGTCCGTAATCTCGTAACGCCGTGACAATTTGAATCCATCGGCGTCACGTAAGCAGGCCGACCAGCCATTGCGATCCGCGCTATACGACTCGCGAAGCGTGATTGCGATAACCGACATGTCCGGAAACTCAGACAATACCTTCGCACTTAGCGCCTCGTATTTAGCGGTGTCGAGTTCGCCGCTCTCAACATCAACGTCCACGGTAATACCGAGGGATTTTTGGCAATCCTCTTCATTTGCTATGCCGACGTCGACGTGCTTCACCAGCTCTCTCATGACCTCCGGCGCCGACTTGCCCCATTTCCACAATTTACCGCGAAAGTTGAAGTCACACGAAACCGTGACTCCGGATTTCTTCGCCGCCACAACGGCTTCGAGACTTAGCTCGGCCGCGGACGCACTAAGTGCGGGAGTGATTCCAGTGATGTGTAGCCATTTTGCGCCGTCGAATATTTCTTGCCAGTCAAAGTCGCCGGGCCGCGCCGTGCAGATCGACGATCCTGCGCGATCGTAAACTACCTTCGATGGTCTCTGATTGGCACCGGTCTCAAGATAGTATATTCCAACGCGATCGCCCGACCGATTAACGTGCGTCGTGTTGACACCAAAGCGGCGTAGCTCGCGAATCGCCGACTCGCCGATGTCATTATCGGGCAGTGCACTAACGAATCCCGCATCCAGACCGTAATTGGCCAGTGCAACCGCGACGTTGGCTTCGCCGCCACCAAAGGTAGCGTCGAGACAAGGAGACTGAAAGAAACGCTCATTGCCGGGCGTCTTCAGGCGTAACATGATCTCACCAAAACTCAAAAACTCTGTCATGAGCTATCCCCTCACTTCTCTTGCTATCGCCTCGGGCACTGACTTGGCGACGAGGCGTAAACACTCCGGCGCCGCCTCGAGCCGCGACTGCAAATCAGCGTTGATCATGAAAAGTACATTCCGCCGTTAATATCGACACTCGTGCCCGTCATAAAGCTCGACGTCGGGGACGCCAGGTAGACCGCAAGATCTGCCACTTCGCTGGCCACACCTTCGCGGCGCAACGGCGTCGCAGCTGCGACGTTCTTCCTTACCTCGTCCTTCGTGAACGTGTCGTGGAACGTCGTGTTGATCATGCCTGGACAAATGCAGTTCACCCGAATGCCAGACGGACCGAGCTCCTTGGCCAAGCCGCGCGTCAGCGTCTGAACCGCACCCTTGGACGTCGCGTAGGCCCATGCGCCAGGACCGCCGCCGTCTCGTCCCGCCTGCGATGCGAAGTTCACGATGGCGCCGCCATTTTTCATATGAGGTACGACCGCCTTCGTCGTCATAAACGTCGTAGTCAGGTTGAGGCGCATTACGAACTCGAACCAGTCTACATCTACCTCGGCAAGCGTCTTACGCGCAACGAGCCCACCGACGACATTGACTAGAATATCGATCGTATCACCGTAGGCCTCAAGCGCTTTAGCGACGAGATTGTCCACGTCTTCCTGCTTGGTCATGTCACCGGCTACGAGAATTGCCTCGCCACCGGCTTCCTTGATGGCTGCGGCTGTCGCCTTACCTTCTTCTTCATTGTTGTAGTAGTTGACGACGACTTTCGCGCCCTTTGCGGCCAGCGACACAGATACGGCTCGACCGATGTCACGACCACCACCAGCGACGATGGCAACTTTGTTTTCTAGGCTCATTACATTTTTCCTTTGTTAATCGATTTAGGCAGTACTAGCCGAGCGGGGGCTAAGAGGTTGAATATGTCCACAAAGTACGTAGACCGAGAGGACCGTCATTATCGCCAGTCCTGCCCCTACAGCAAAAGCAGGGGCGTAACTGTTCACGGTGATGACCGGAATCAAGAAGTTGAGCAGGACGACCGCCAGCTTGGCGGCTGTTCCTGCAAAGCCAGCGAGCGACCCTACGGACTCGCCACTATAGAAGTCACTCGGCAGTGTCTGGATGTTGCCAACAGCGGTCTGAAAGCCGAAGAGAATTACGGCCATCAGCAACACAGCGATCAGTGGCGTCGCCGCTTTCATCGTCATCAACAGCGAGATCAGCATGATGAGGCCACCAAGACTGATGACGAACTTCCGTGCCTTGTTGACTGTCCAACCGGCGCTGATTCGATTCTGCGCCAAAAGCCCGCCGAACCAGGCACCGAACATTGCTCCGACATACGGGATCCAGGCAAAGCGCGCGATTTCGGCCACGCCAAAGCCATAGGTCTCATTCAAATAGAGTGGCAGCCAGCCGACAAAGAGCCACCAGATTGGATCGAGGAAGAATGAGGCCATGATGACGCCCCAGCTTTGCTTGCGAGACAGAATCTCTACAGCGCCTGGCGCGTAGGTTGCTGCTTCGTCCGTTTCAGTGTTTCTTTGCCCGGTCAGTATGTATTCCCGCTCTGCTGCGTCAAGCCACGGATGGGTCTCTGGTCCGGATTTGTAAATGGCCAGCCACGGCACTAGCCACAGCAGGCCGAGCAAACCAATCACGATGAAAGTGGCCTGCCAACTGCCAAACCAGATAAAGAAAAGCCCGACGATCGGGGCAGAGATTATGCCGCCGATGGCTGCGCCGGAGTTGAAGATACCCTGCGCGAGCGCGCGTTCCCTAATCGGAAACCATTCGGCATTGGCCTTGGTGGCGCCGGGCCAGTTTCCTGCTTCCGACACACCCAGAAGTCCGCGGAAGATGGAGAACGTCAACAGAGAATGGGAAATGGCGTGCAACATCGTTGC
>Ga0316191_10003287_pt1 | contig 11901 bp, 8 predicted proteins | sample Eddworburr2cm_MG_FD_204928 | JGI IMG/M metagenome (GOLD analysis project Ga0316191, IMG submission 204928) | Coastal sediment microbial communities from Maine, United States - Eddy worm burrow 2 cm | ecosystem: Environmental > Aquatic > Marine > Coastal > Sediment | place: USA: Maine | collected...
GCGCTCTTTTTTTATGATTTTACGGCTGGCATTCTCTTCTTGGATGGCAGGTCGGACATATTTGTTATGGTGAACCATTGAGTCAAGAGCAAAGCTGGTATCGGCAATCGTTTCGGATTCCCTCATCTGATGTGAAGAGGGGATCAGATCTATCATAGGATTTTGAGCCGACAGGCTGATGGCCAGGACCAGAAGTCCGACCGATAAAATCATTTTATATACTACTATGTTATTCATGCTATATGCCTATACAAGCAATATTCCAATACAAAGATATGTAAAAATATTAATACCATGCAATACATAGTAGTAAAAAAATCAAATATTTCTTTAAAATGTTGTATCTTGGATACCATGGAAATCACAGGAAACATCAGTAAAATGGAGACTTCCCGGGAGGATGTAGTCCATTACAGGCTGCCCTTGGGAAATGAAAAAATATTTTTGAATGAATTGATCGGGCAGCACATTCTTTTGGATTTCAAGGGTAAAATACATTGCATAAAGTGTGGCAGAGAGACCAGAAAATCCTTCGCACAGGGATATTGTTACCCCTGTTTTACCACAGCCCCTGAAACCGAGGAGTGTGTGCTCAGGCCAGAATTATGCAGGGCACATGAAGGGCTGGCGCGTGATATGGAGTACGCAGAGAGGCATTGCCTTAATGAGCAGATAGTTTACCTCTCCATCACCAGTGGCCTTAAGGTTGGTGTTACCAGAAGCACCCAGCTTCCTACGCGTTGGATCGACCAGGGTGCCGTGAAGGCCATTGTGTTTGCACGTACACCAAACAGGTATACCGCTGGCCTGATGGAAGTGGCAATGAAGCGTCATATTGGTGATAAAACAAACTGGAGAAAAATGCTTTCCGGATTTGATCCGGGGCCTTTAGACCTTGTCAAAGAGAAAGAGAGATTGAAGACTATGGTCCCTGAAGAACTTGGAGCTTATATAAGCGATGATGATAGTGTTATGGAGCTAAGCTACCCAGTAGAGCGCTATCCCGAAAAGATACTTAGCCTCAATTTCGATAAGGATTCAAGGGTATCGGGAATACTAACGGGGATCAAGGGTCAGTACCTTATGTTTGATCAGCACAGGGTGATCAATATAAGAAAATTTGGTGGCTACCTTGTTGAACTGCAGACCGTTGATTAAGATTCCATGGAGTTTATCTCCCTGCGCAGGCTCTCCCAGTGTGATTCGTTCATTTTGGCGCCTATCACTTCGATGACCCTGCCGGCCAGGATGGATCCCATTTTTCCACAGGTTTCAGAACTCAGGCCTTTCAAATGCCCATAAATAAAACCTGCTGCAAAAAGATCTCCGGCACCAGTGGTGTCGATGGGCTTAGATGGTCTGACACCTACCCTGACCATCCCTTCCTTACATACGCAGAAGGAGCCCTCTGCTCCAAGCTTGATCACCACAAGTTCGCATAGGTCATTTACCTCCTTAGCGCCCTCTTCAGGTGATAAGCCTGTAAATGCCTTAATCTCCTCCTCGTTGGCGAAAAGAATATCTACGTATTTGTCAATTACGCTTTTGAAAAAATCGATATAATCGGCCACAATGTTGAAGCTGGCCAGGTCAAGACAGATTTTCAGTCCAGCCTGAGAGGCTAGTCGGAGAGCTTTTTCAAACATTTTGGGATCCTGCACCAGGTAGCCTTCTATATAGAAGTAGTCATAGCCTTCAAAGACATCATGGCTAATGTCTTCTGCCCTAAGATCGACAGCAGCGCCCAGGTAGGTGGCAAAAGTCCTTTCCGAATCCTTAGATATCAGTGCTATGGCCTTGCCTGTTTCATTCAAGGAGGGGAAGAGAATGGGCTTGATTTTATTTACTTTCAGGTCTTTCTTAAAGAACTTACCCATATCGTCGTTACCCACAGAACCCACAAAGCCGGTTTTAATGCCCAGGTGGGCCAGTCCGTGAATGGTATTGGCGGCGGATCCCCCGGAGGCTCTTGACTTGGTCATTCCGGCGGTCTCAGCGTGAATGAAGTTGGAGGTATCCATATCCACCAGGGTCATGCTCCCCTTGGGTAGTCCCAGACTATCGAGTATATCATCGTTGTCAATCCGGGTGATAATATCCACCAGAGCATTCCCCATTCCAAGTACTTTAGCCATCTTTAAGTTGTAATTTCAAAACACAAATCTAATCAATTTATCCCTATTCATACGTTACATAACTCCATAAGGTTTTTCGATAATTGGTTGTTTTATTGGTGAAAAGCTACTATTTTTGCGTCGCTTAATTAAGCACAGTACTTTAAAACTGGAAAATTCCTCAGTAGCTCAGTTGGTTAGAGCGGCGGACTGTTAATCCGTAGGTCGTAGGTTCAAGTCCTACCTGGGGAGCAAGATAGAGCTTATCTCATGCGAGGTAAGCTCTTTTTTATTGATCCTTCAGCGAACAAAACCTGTATCCCACACCTCTGACACTCAGGAAATGCCTGGGATTGGATGGATCCGCTTCAAGTTTTTTACGGAGGTCCATTATAAAATTATCAACTGTCCTGGTGGTGGGCATGGCTTCATAACCCCATACTTCATTAAGCAGATCATGACGATGAACAGCCTTGCCTTCATTCCGGGTGAAGTGTTCCATTATGGCAAATTCTTTGGCTGATAAAGAAACCTCATTACCATCAACATACGCCTGTAATTTATTAAAATCAAGCCGGATGTTTCCAAATGAATAGTTTTCGGGAACAAGCGCATCATCGCCGCTTCTTCTAAGGGCAGCCCTGATCCTTGCCAGGAGCTCCGGCAGACTGAAAGGTTTGGTGATGTAATCATCAGCCCCTGTGTCCAGTCCCGAAACCTTATCGATCTCTGAACCCCTGGCAGTAAGCATAATAATGGGTAAATCAGGATGCTCGCTTTTTACTTTCCGGCAGATATCATAACCATTCAATCCAGGCAGCATGATATCGAGCAGCAATAGATCCACATTTTTCTCAAAGGCGAGTTTTAGCCCCCTTTTCCCGTTGGTTTCTGTAATTACACGGTATCCTTCAAACTTAAGGTTGTCTTTCAATCCCTCAAGAATACTGATGTCATCCTCTATGACCAAAATGGTTTTCATCCCTGATTATGGATTTAAAATTACCGAAAACTTGCTTCCTTTTCCAATTTCACTTTCAACAAGGATTTTTCCTCCATGTGTTTCCACAATCTCCTTAACAACAGTCAAACCGAGCCCTGTTCCTGTAATATTGCCGGACTCATGCTTTTCGACGCGATAGAACTCTTCAAAAATCTTAGTCAGCTTATCTTCTGCAATACCGATTCCCTCATCTTCAACCTCGGTAATTATAGAATCAGCATTTCTGAACAAACGGACGAAAATATTTCTTGAATCACCAGAGTACTTGATGGCATTACTGAGCAGGTTGGTATAGACCTGGTAAAACTTCTCAGGATCTACTTTAGCCCTTATCTCCCGATCCATTTCATTGATCAGCTTGAATCCACTTTTTTCAAGCCAGTAATGAATATCCCCAATAGCAGTATCCAGGATCTCTGATAAACTGGTTTCTACCGGATGATATTCCTGCCTGGCCTTCTCCATTTTAGAAAATTCCAAAATGTTGTTGATCATGCGGGTAAGCCGTTCACTTTCATTCACTACCACAGAAAGATATTTCCTCTGAGCGGAAAAGGATTTTACCCTTTTCATCATCAGGGACTCGGCATACATCCGGATAGAAGTCAGGGGCGTTTTTAATTCGTGGGTCACATTTGAAATGAAATCAGACCTTAATTTTGCCAGATATTTTTCCCTGGCAATATCTCGTAAGCTTAGTATAATCCCAAGCGACATGGCAACAAGGAGCAATACGGAAGCCATACCAAAAATCCAGCTTCTGCGTTTCACGAGATCGGAAATCAGATCCTTATCCAGAATGGTAACACGTATGGTCTGCGGTGGGAAATAGGGATTTAGTTGAGAGGAATATGAAAGATCATCTCTTGCTGTAAGAGAATTAAATCCGAATGGAAACTCAAGGAGGTACTCAATATCTAAGTCCTTCTGAAGCCCTGCATTTGTCAGGGTATTAAAAAGCCTGTCTCGATCGATAAGGAATCCGGCAGTATGGGTGAGATCCTTAAGGAACAGCAGAAACAAAGGATTATTTTCTGTATTCAGATCCTCAATCCTGAATCCGTTTTGATCTTTGTCTGGCTTGTTCGTATCGGCATCATTTATGATCCCGATAATTTCATTACCATGTTGATTCACAAATTGAAGCTGTTGATTAATTCTTTTTATTGATCTGTCTATTTGTGAGAATCTGCTGGGATCGTTTGTTGTGTTTTTAACGTACCACTCTGACGCCAGACTCATTAAGTCTTCAGATTGGTAATTCAGAGGAATGAATCCATTTTCTAATTTTTCCAGGCAAAATTCAACCATCGGAGAAATCTCTTTAAGATCATTCACATCAGTATAAGTAAATAGATGGGTCAGGGCATAATAAGCATAGGGAAATCCATTCCTGTCGGTGAGATGAAAATATTCACGGATGATGTAACTGTAATATACTTTGGCATCCTCAAAATGACCTAGTTTAACTGAAATCCTGCCCAGAGCATTTAATGCTGTTGCAGAATCGCTTGCTCCGGTGGACTGGTCAAGGCTTGACTGATAATAGTTTCTGGCCTTTTCCGGATCATTTTCAGAAAATTCACCTTTCTCTCCTTGCTCAAAAGCAACAGTGAATTTGTTTGAGAGTATTGATGTTAAGGAAAGCTCAGGTATTCCGGAAAAATTTGGGAATAATAATTGCCCGTTGTTTTTAAGGAGAAATGCATGTACAATGTAATTATGATCATTGGCTATTTGAATCAGGGTATCTTTTATTAAGTCCACCGGATCAAAATCATGGATTAATCCGGTGGCTATTTTCTCCAGACTATCGTTCAGGGAAACTGAAAATCTTGTCGCCAGTTCCCTCTGTTCCTCAAGGACTCTTTTCTCGGTGAGTTCCTTCAGGTTGGAAATATTATTGATACTGAAATAGGTCAGGATCCCCCCGGAAAGCACCATTGCAAGGATGAATACAATTGAAAGCCTCGTAAAAGGGATAAACCTGCGGCTCATATCAGCATTTATTCTTTTTCATTGAATACTTTGTCAATTTCGTTGTGAAGGTTTTCAATAACCCTGACCTCGGTTTTTCTTTCACGTATCGAGAAAGCTATCTGGTCACCATCAGGGTGAATATCGAAAATATCCACCCTGGACTCCGAGCTCCATACTTTCTCAGGTTTTCCTCCTGATGAAGGCACGCGCCAAAGGTTGGTTTGCATACTCGCCAGGATCTCCACAAAGTAAATATTCTTCCCATCAGGAGACCAAAACGCTGGTCCAAAGTCTTTGGCTTCCTGGGCAGTGCATACCTCTTTCTTTTCTCCTCCCTCTGCAGGAATGGTACACAGACGGCTTTTTTCATCCCCCGGATACTTTAGTCCAAAGAGCAGGTTTTGTCCGTCAGGCGAAAGCCTGAGTATCCGCGGTTCGAAATTTGAATATTTATATAGTACTTTATCCTCTCTTGTTTCCAGATCATGCTTAACGAGTCGGTCTTTATGAAACATATAGTAAAAGCTATTGCCGTCTGAAGACCACTCAGGTCCGGACAGGGGAGAAGAATCATCTTCCGGGACATTGTATTCGTAATCAGATAGCTGAAGAATTTCATCTGTCCGACCTGTTTCCACATCTATCAGGAAGATTTCTCCTTTATAACCCTCTGTCCGGATTTGATTTTCTTCCTTTCCTGCCACAAGTATAGATTTTCCGTCAGGGGACCAATTGTATCCAGCGGGGAAAAATGATTTATTTGAAGGATTTTGTTCTTCCCCTGTTTTTAAATCCTGAACAATGAATTGAACAGGGTTGGCATTACCATCGTTAATTTTGATATATGCCAGATATTGTCCATCCGGCGACCATGTTAGTCCGTAATTGGAACCCTTCAAAGATTTGCCTGACCCTATGTCGACCTCACCTGTTTCTGCATTAAAGGGTGCAAGGCTCGTATAAAAATTGCGCCTGGAAAAACCGAAGTAACATTTGCCGTTTTGAGTAAATCCCATCGGATCCACCTCGCCAATATCAGTATATAGGCGTTTTGCCGGTCCTGCTATTCTGGTCTCATCAAGCTTTACGGCCCATAGATCCCATGAACCAGAACGGTCGCTGAGAAACAGGAATACCTTAGTTCCGGGTACCCAACCAAACACCCTTTCGTTAGCCGGATGGTTAATCAAAGGAATATCAACATTTCCGTTTGCAGTTAAAATATTTATATCAAGATTTTCATCGTCGGAATCATTGGCAAAATGATATGCGATATACTTCTCATCAGGAGAACAGGCAAAGCGGATATCCTGCCATTTTGTGAATGATTTTCTAAGCTGTAATTCTTTATTCGGAACATTTATGGAGACGATTTGCAGCATTCTTTCCTCTGGAATTAACCGGAGGCCTGCAAATTCATGATCAGAGAGCCATGCATAAGGATAGACTTCTTCCCCCTCCTGACTGTATAACAATTCTGAGCTTTCATTCTCTATATCAAAAAGAACTAAATCGGTTGTATTATGTGGTCTCCACCAGGTGGATACGATTTGTTTGCCGTCTTTGGAGATCGCCGTATTCAATACAAAACTGCCTGTATCTCCCAGAGAGGCCTTATGGGTCAGTGGGCGAATTTCTCCGCTTTCCAGATTGTGGAGCGCCAAATCTCCGCTACCTTCCCAATCAACACAGGAGCGAAACTGCCCATCGTAAGAAACTGTCCCAAGGTCATCCAGATAGGGGCTTTCCCAAATTTGTTTGATTTTGATTCCCTCGGGTTCTTCAGTGATAGTTTCGGCAATTGGCATTAGACTTTTAAGTCTTTCCCTGGCGATGGCAACCTCGTTTTTTTGTGTGGGGAACTCAGATACTAGACGCTGGTAGGTTTCAATAGCCTCCTGGGTTCCCATTCTTTCATAACACAAACCGATATGCAACAAGGCCTTTGCCCGCAATGAGTGGTCAGCATTTGCATTGTCTGCAACCTGATCATACATGCTGATGGCTTCCTGGAGTGCACCTTCACCCTCCTCCTTCATGAGGGCTTTTTGATATAATTGCTCGGGAGTCTGGGATATGGAATATTGGCTACCTGCAACAAGAAGAGTTGCAATAAGAATAAGGTTTATCCACATTGATTTCATTTTTTGGTCCTCCTTTTGGTTTTATGGCAAATCTATTGCGACCAGAAAGGCTCATTGTCATGAAACAGTATAAGTTATGTAAGATAATTGTCATGGAAATACAATCTGCGAGAAAAAAATGGAAAGATGATCAGGAATCTGCAAGCATCAAGTTCTCTATCCGAAAGGCTTGCTGGATGATAAACTACGACACCCTCTTGTCTGAACGGAAAACTCGGAGAAGGATGATCAACATGATTAGGAGGTAAATTGCTAAAATGGTAAGGATTCCACCAGTTATAATTGTTATACCAGCCGTTTTCAGAAATTGCAGGACATTGTGCAAAAAGGATTGAGTTCCCTTGGTGAGAATCAGAGTTTCGCCGTTAATTAAATGATGTGTTGTTGAATCTTCTATTCCCAAATAGGTGCTAGCAGGAGCGCGTCCCCTGGATAATGCAGTTTCAATTCGATCCAGTTGAGGCTGCTTCCTTTTGGAGAAATTGGTTTTCTGGTGCTGAGTGGCTTCTGCATCCTCCTTCTTTTCTGTTCTTTCAACGCCTTTCTGATATAAGTTTTCGGGGGTCTGGGTTAAAGAAGGAGAATTACCTGAGGCAGTACAAGTGGCAAAAAGGAAAAGGGTAATCCACAGTGATTTCATTCTTTGGCCCTCCTTTAAATTATTGATCAAATTTAGGGCAACAGGGCATGCTCATTGTCAGGAAATTGTAAAAATTATGTAAAAGAATGTTGCAGTGATTCTGAAAGCCATTTTCCATCAGGGCTCCAATCATCTTTTTCTGCATCCTTGTTCAATTCTTGACATAGTTCTTCCATTTCTTAACATGTAAGCGCCTGATATTATGTAAATTTGATTATCATCAGTCATGAAGTGTCATGAATCCCGGAAAACCTGGATCACGCAGAAAGAAGATCATACTCTATTACTTCATGGGAGTTGTGCTACCAGGCATTATCCTGGGGTACATGGCCTTCCGGGGTATCCGTAACGACCAGGTCCTTAGAGAAAAAGATAGCCTGAAAAAGCTCGAAACCAGCAGCCAGACTTTCTTTTCTGAGATAGATTCCGATCTTGGAAGTTTCATGGATGAACAAACTTCTGATTCGATAATTTACGGCGCCAAAAGAAATGATCCTTCAGTACTTATTCTTTTCGTCAAAGACTCGACAGGTTTAAAAGAGCTGATCACCCATCAGCTGCTCTATCCTCCTGCAGAATTTCTTACCAGCGAATCTGACCTTATAAATAGCTATTCTCTCCTTAAAGAAGGCCAGCGACTCGAGTTTGCCGAACAAAGATTTTCTGATGCTCTCAGGTTCTATAAAGGAAGGATCCTCAAAACAACTGATCCGGAAGAAAAAAAGGAGGTGCTGGTAGCTTCAGCCCGGCTGTATAATAAAATGAACCAGCCTGAAAGGGCAAAAGCTATGTATGAAGAAATGCAGAAGGATTACAAGGGAAGCCTTCTGAACGGACAGATACCTCTTGCACTTATAGCTGGTCTGGAAATATTGAAAATCAACAAAGCCTTGGGAGAAGAGGATAAAATAAGGATCAATTTGCATAAATCCCTGGAGCTCTTGCTCCATCCTGACTGTGATTACGATGTAAACCAGTTTGAAATGTTTTACCAATCCTTCAGAGAGATCATAAATGAACCGGATGAGATCACCGACTCTCTGATGAGGAAGCTTGACACCCGGAGAGCCATAACTGAATACCTGATCAGGTTTCTTGGCGAGCCGGATCTTATTGCTCCCGGAGGTCACTATCAATATGGAAGCAGTAAACATATGAGCTACGGTATTCCGCTTAGTTCAAGTGATCTTCAGGCCATTTATTTAATAAGTGGGAGGAATAATGATCAACAACGCGTCATGGTAATCGATTTCCCTGTTTATTTAAGGTCTTTATCGGAAAAACTTGCAAAGAGTATTGATCCCGACTCTTCGTTAAATATTAAAATGGAAGCTTTTAACGGAAATCTTATTCTTTCAAGAGTCATTACTGACGAAGCGGGGTATCTTTCTTTCCCTTTCCCCGAAAATCTCCCGAAATTGAAACTGCTGCTAAGTGAAAACAGGCCGGGATTTATGGCCACATTACTTAAGGCAGGAAGCGGCATTTATCTATTTGCCTTTATCCTGATCGTACTGCTCATGCTACTGGGATTTATTTTTATTCTTTATACCCTCAATATTGAACTCAGGCTGAATAAATTGAAATCTGAATTCATCTCCAATGTGTCACACGAATTGAAAAGTCCACTCACCTCCATCCATATGATGACCGAAATGCTTCATCACAAGCGGGTAGAGAATGAAGAGCGCAAAACGGAGTATTATTCAGCGATGCTCGAGGAGAGTGAGCACCTGAGCCATCTGATAGACAACATCCTTGATTTTTCCAGGATAGATGAGGATCGAAGGAAATTTGAGTTCATTGATCTCGACCTGGATAAACTCACCCGGGAGTTTATTCAATCAATCCGGGAAATGATCCGGGAAACAGGTTTTGAAATCAACTACAGCTGCCCAGATAAGGTATCGGTCATCCGGGCTGACAGAAATGCCATTCTCCAGGTTTTGTATAACCTGGTTGACAATGCATTAAAATTCTCAGGAACATCCAGAAAAATTGAAATAAATCTGGCTTCAAAGGATAATCAGATACAGCTTTCTGTTAAGGATTATGGAATAGGGATTTCGATCAAAGATCAGGAGAAGATATTTGATCGGTTTTATCGGTCCAGGGAATCACAGCGATCGGGCATCAGGGGAAGCGGTATTGGTTTGACAATTGTGAAGAAGATTGTTGAGGACCACGGAGGATACCTGACCCTTGACAGCAGGCCGGGTGAGGGAAGTATGTTCACTGTTAGCTTACCGCTTGGGGGAACTTAGAAGCTACTGAGCGAAAAACATTTTGAAAAAATTGAGGTAAATATGAAAAGGATCCTGATCATCGAAGATGCCCGGAACATCCGGATGGCACTGGAGGATGACCTTACATTTGAAGGTTACAGGGTGGAGACTGCCTCCACGGGTCCGGAAGGACTTGAAAAAGCATTGGACCTGGACCTGGATATCATCATCCTTGACCTGATGCTGCCGGAGCTCGATGGCCTGGAGATATGCAAGGAATTACGGCGGCGCAATATCGGAACTCCGATCATCATGCTGACGGCCAAGAGTCAGGAATTCGACAAGGTGCTGGGCCTTGAGCTCGGAGCAGACGATTATATAACAAAGCCATTCAGTACCTTCGAGCTTCATGCCCGTATGAAAGCCCTGCTGCGCCGGTCGGAGATCAGGGATCGGCAGACTGCAGAAACAACAATACAGGTTGGCCCCTTTGAGCTGGATCCTTCGAAATATGAATTCACAAAAAATGGCGAACCTGTTCAGCTCACTACCATCGAGTTCGACCTCTTGAAAATGCTGATGCAACATGCCGGACATGTACTCAAACGCGATGATATTCTCAGCAGAATCTGGGGCGAGACGGTTTATGTTACGTCAAGGACCGTAGATACACATATTGCCAATCTTCGCAAGAAGATAGATGATGATCCGGATCAGTCTCACTGGATAACAGGCATACGTGGGGTGGGATACAAATTTAATACTCATGGATCTTCACCCGATCTTAACCAAACTTAACGGCATCTTCAGTGGCTTAACAATGACCCATGGTACTTTTATATACAAAAGAATTTGAACCATGAAAACACGACTTTTATTGATGATCGCTCTGGTATTTCTGACTTGTTCCGTATCTGCACAGGAAAACAAGGCATCGGTAGCACTTACAGCAGCCATTTACGAAGAAGAAGTGACGGGCAACCTTGATAAGGCAGCTGAACTCTGCCTGGATATTCTTAAGAATTACCCGGATGACCGTCCGGTGGCTGCCAAAGCACTTTACCATCTTGGATTGATCAATGAGAAAATGGGCAAACAAAAAGCCACTGAATATTTCACTCGTCTGGTGAACACCTATCCTGATCAGATCGAGATGGTGGCTCTCGCAAAGGAAAAGCTGGCGGCACTTAGCAGTCCCAAGCCCCGGTCGTTAACAGCTCGTAGGCTGGAGAATCCGCCGGCTGATATCTCAATGTATGGAGCGATATCCCCGGACGGAAGACATCTCTCCTATTGGGATTGGCGCACTGATAATATTGCCCTGCGGGACTTAAAGACAGGACAGGATCGTCCACTGACCAACGAGAGAACTGAAGGAAATGAAAACGCGAGTGTTTCCCATTATGCGGGGGCATCGGTCTGGTCAGCCGACAGCAAACAGATCTCTTATGTCTTGTACATTTCAGATTCGGTGAGCGAGCGCACTGAATTGAGAATTGTTAGCCTCGAGGGTGGAAAATCCAGAGTGATTACTCAGTTGGCCGGAGGTAGTCAAATGTGGAGCTTATCCTGGTCACCCGACGGGAGGCACCTTGTAGCCATAGTTTCCCAAAAAAGAAATGAACCGGATCAGATCGTGCTGGTTTCCACTATGAATGGCTCAGTTCGTGTGCTCTCCGATCTTAGGCGCCAGATATTTCCAACAACAATTCGCTTCTCATCTGACAGCCGCCATATCATTTACGACTCCCTTACAGATACTATAAATCCTGAGAGAGACATCGTTGTAGTGAAC
>Ga0316191_10003290_pt1 | contig 11894 bp, 16 predicted proteins | sample Eddworburr2cm_MG_FD_204928 | JGI IMG/M metagenome (GOLD analysis project Ga0316191, IMG submission 204928) | Coastal sediment microbial communities from Maine, United States - Eddy worm burrow 2 cm | ecosystem: Environmental > Aquatic > Marine > Coastal > Sediment | place: USA: Maine...
GCATCCGGAAGTGATTTGCGAATGATTGGCCAGATCGTCTCCTTTAACCACAGCACTGCATCCCAGTTGGGAGCATGTCGGAAATTACCGATGGAGATGAAGTGAGCCCGTTGATCAAAAGTGGGGATGGGCTTTGCGATATGACTCTCATCAAACATGAACGGGGTGAGATGCAGTAGCTGTTGGGGAATCGAAAAGCGATCCATCAGCAGTGCCATCTCGTAATCCGAGATGAGTAGCGTCAGATCAGAGCGGTAGATCGAGGCGATCTCTCGTTTGGCGATCTCGCTGTGGAGCGTCTCTATGTCGACCGCTTGTTCAACGCGGTGGGAAACCTTGGCAAGCCTGTGGCGAGCATCGCGTAGCAGATGCAGATCGATCAATTCGATCATGCGTAGGGCATTGGGGGTATGCTTCTCGACGCGCCAGCCAAACTGCTCCTCCATCATGAAGCGATCGAAGAGCACTACGTCGGGAGCTAGTTCAGAAATAAAGCGATCAAAAGCACTGTCGTTGACGGCAATGGTCTGTTTGCCGACGCCAAGAGCCTCCAAGTCAACCATATGGTCGCTTTCAGCAGCGGGACAGGCAAAGGTGACCTGCCATTTTTGCTCCCGAAAGAGGTTGATCAGCTCCATCATGCGCACACCTGCACCGGATGAGCAGGGTTCCGGCCAGACATAGCCGATAATGAGAATTTTGCAGGTCATGGCGTAATGATAGTGAAGCTGCGGGAGTGACGATAGAGTTGAACGATTCTATTGATCTGATTTAAACTTGTAGGAAGTGAAAGTGATGGCTGAGTTATTGTTTAAGCTGCGAAATGTTCCTGATGATGAGGCGGAGGATATCCGCCAGCTGCTGGGTGAGCATGAGATTGACTTCTATGAGACACATGCCGGTGGCTGGGGAATCTCCATGCCGGGCATCTGGCTGCATGATGATCAGAGGTTGCAGGAGGCGAAGGCACTACTCGCCACTTACCAGAAAGAGAGGGCTGTCACTTCGCGGGCTGCCTACGAGCAGTTGAAAGAGGCGGGGCAGCATAAAACGGTCGTTGATAAGATCATTGAACATCCGTTTCAGTTTCTCATCTTAAGCATGGCCGCACTCTTTATTCTCTATATATCACTCAGGCCTTTTCTTGGTTTCGGCAGTTAGCCTTTAAACTAAATCAGGGAGATGACGGAGTGTCATTGGCTGGCAGTTGAGGGATAAGCACGGAAGCATTGCTTCCGGTGAGAGTCATCAGAAAGTCCAATAGCTCCTGCTCCTCTTTCTCGGTCAGGTGCAGCTCATTGAGTTCGTTATTACTATCCCGGCGATCACCGCCACGACTGTAGAACTCAATCACAGACATCAGATCAGGCTTGTTTCCGAGATGCATGTATGGCGCTGTGTGAGACGCTTGGCGAAGTGCACTGGTGCGGAAATGGTTCTTCTCTTTCGGGTTGCCACTGACATCAAAGCGACCCGGATCGAGCGTGTTGAGGCCAATATTGTGAAACTTCGAATCACTGAAGTTGGGCCCCATATGACAGTTAACGCACTGTGCTTTGCCTGTGAAAAGGAGGAATCCCTTTTTGGCTGACTGGGAGAGCGCTGTTTTATCACCTGCTGCCCAGCGATCAAAGGCGGAGTCTTGGACCACAATGGTACGCAAGAAATTGGCAATAGCTTTGGCAATGTTGGTGGAATTGACCGATGATGATTCAAATGCACTCTGGAATTTCTGCTCATAGGCTTTAGGCAGTGCTGGGATTTCACCCACCATCACAGAGAGCTCCTTAAGATGAAGCTCGATGGCATCTTCGAGTGTTTTACTACGCCCATCCCAGAAGAAGTTCTCCTGAAAGGCGACGTTGATCAGGGTCGGTGCCTGGCGTGCCATGCCGCTGCCTTCACTGTTAGATTTGGGAAGCGGATCGCTCCAGCCGGTCCCCGGAAAGTGGCAGGCAGCACAGGATAGAGTTCGATCGCCGGTGAGGCGTGGATCAAAAAAGAGTTGTTTGCCAAGCTCTTCGGTTACTTTTTGGTAGGGGTTGGATTTCGGATAGCTGACTTCGGCCAGCCGCCATGCTTTCAACTCATCTTTACTGATGGGATCAGGGGCTTCGGTGGCAGAGGCTGCCATGGCAAAGGATAAAATAATGAACGGTAACGCGATCGATCTGATGATGCAGTTCACTCAACTCTCCATGATCTAGACTGCTCTCCACCTTTGAATTTCCCTGTTGGAGTATTTTACCACTGAGCCCGTAGTTATCAACTTTAGCGGTAGGGAAGCGGATCGCTTTGAGAGAGTTTGGCAAACCCCTCCTGACGGAAAAGGCACGAATCACAGTGGCCGCAGGGCATACCATCAGGCAAAGGGTCATAACATGAGCGAGTCAAACCATAATCCAGCCCCAGCTTTAGGCCGAGAGAGATGATCTCAGATTTATCCAGTTGCAAAAGCGGGGCAACGATTTCAAAAGGTCTTCCTTCAGCTCCGGCCTTGGTTCCCAGCGTGGCTGTCTCAGCGAATGAGTTGAGAAAGTCAGGGCGGCAATCGGGATAACCTGAGTAGTCTACGACATTGGCTCCGATGACGATGCGGTTTGCATCGACCGCTTCGGCTAATCCTGCGGCCAGCGAGAGAAAGATCATATTGCGAGCAGGCACATAGGTGATCGGGATGGAGCCGTTTTCATGCTGATCTTTCGGCACATCGATGTCTTCGGTGAGGGCTGAGCCACCAATGGCACCGAGATCAACTGTAATAACACGGTGATCCGTCACTCCGAGCGAGCGGGCAACATTGGCGGAGGCTTCGATCTCGACGCTATGGCGCTGACCGTAGTCGAAGGCAACTGTATGGCAGACCCAGCCCATCTCCTTGCTGGCCCAGGCCAGTGCTGTGGCGGAGTCCAGGCCGCCGGAGAGAAGGACTACGGCATGTTGCTTGGATTGGATCGATACGTCAGACACCTGTTTTCTCCGCGCCCCAGATATATTTATGTTGCTGAACCTGCAGTCTCACAGGCAGATGGTCATGAAGGATCCACTTCACCAGCGTGCCGGCATCCAAATGGTGCCATGATGGTGAAAAGAGAATCGGGATATGAAGCTCTGCAAGGCCCTTTTCGGCAATGATGTTTTTCGCCCATTCGTAATCGCTTTGGCTGTTGATCACGATCTTCACTTCATCATTACGCTTAAGGTGTTCGATATTAGACCATCGGTTTCGCTCAGCTTCGCCACTATCGGGTGTCTTGATATCCATGATTACAGAAACCCTGTCTGGAACCGAGGCAATGTCGTGTGCTCCGGCAGTCTCTAGTTGGGTTTGATAACCTGCATCAATCAATGCTTGCAGCAGTGGGATGACACTACGTTGGGCTAGGGGTTCACCGCCGGTGACCAATACAAGCGGATGGCTAAGTCGCTGCACGCTCTCCATGATCTCTGAGATCGAGAGGGGGGAGCCGGAATCAAGCGGAATAGCCTGAGGGGTGTCACAATAGTTGCAGTTCAGTGGGCATCCAGCCAGACGGACAAATGTACAGGGGCTACCAGCTAATGTGCTTTCGCCCTGAACACTCTCATAGATTTCATGAATACGAAGGGTGTTGGGAGAGACTATTTTTTCTGCTCCGCATCGATCTTTCTGAGTTCACTACGCGCCTGTTCTGCCGCATTCGATTCAGGGTGTTGTTGGATCAAGCGCTGTAGGACCGCTTTTGCATCACCACGACGGTTTGATTCCTGATAGGTCGATGCAAGTTTAAGCAGTGCTGCCGGATGTTTAGCACTCTCGGGGTAGTTGTTGGCAACCTTGTTAAAGGCGTCAATCGCATCATTGTATTTGCGTTGGGAAAAGTGGCTTTCGCCAAGCCAGAACCATGCCTGATCGGCATATTCACCCTGAGGGTGTTCATGCAAAAGCGTCTTGAAGCCGATGGAGGCCTCTTCGTAGCGGCCACTTTTAAGGGCGAGATAGGCGGCAGTATAACTATTCTTCTCGATGCTCTTGTCGCTTGGTTGAATGACATCTGCACCTTTGGTGGTGGCAGAACGAATGCTCGATTCAATTTTCTCAAGCTTGCGAGCAAGCTTTTGGTCTTTGGCTGAAATCTTGGTAGATACGATTTTGCGAGATGAGGATTTGCGTACCGCTTTGACTGTGGCAGCAAGTGCTTTGTTTTCAGCTTCTTGCTCTTTAAGACTCTTCTCCAACTCAATCACTCTGGCTTCCATCATGGCCACTTTTTCCTGCATGGCGACATTGGCGGCCTGAGTCTTTTGAATCGACTGGAGTACAATCTCCTTATCAGCCTGCCATGAGGCTGCACCTTTTGGAACACAACCGGAAAAAGCGAGCAGCACGAAAAGGGCGGCCACCGGATAAACCGATGGCCGCCTCATGTCACTCAAAAATAACTGCTTAACGAGGCAGAACTTCCGCACGACGGTTCTGTGCCCAGCAAGCTTCGCCGCTACCAGTGCACTCAGGCTTCTCTTCACCGAAAGATACAGTGTCGATACGGCTTGAAGATACGCCCTGTGCTACAAGGTAATCTTTAACGCTGTCAGCACGACGCTGGCCTAGTGCCAAGTTGTACTCACGGCTGCCACGCTCATCGCAGTTACCTTCGATGGTGGTCTTAACGTTGTTGCTGTTCAGCCATGCTGCATAGCCGTCAAGAAGAGTTTTGCTTGATGCATCAATGCTAGAGCTGTCAAATGCGAAGTAGACAGAGTTTGCAGATGGCTTTTCAGCCTGTGCTTTTACTGCACTGGTTGTCTCTTTTGAAGAAGATGCAACCTCTTTCTTCTGCTGGCAGCCGGCAAACATAAGGCCTGCAGCTGCTAGGCCGATCAGGGCGATTTTTGAAACGTGTTTTAGATCCATTGGATTCCTCCCAGTTAATTAATTCATGATTCAATAAACTTGCGTGAATTGAACACCAAACTCTCTATGCTGTCTAGGGGCGATGTGTTCTGAGTCACTAACGCGACCATGCAGGATCGGATGCATCGACGTTTGGTGGAGTCACAGCCTCCGCTTTTCCACCCCATGATGGGATGCGGTAGACCTGCCGAACACCATGATCCTCAACCGAGTAGAGAATCATCTGACCATTTGGAGACCAGCTTGGCGATTCGATACGCTTGCCGGTGGCAAGATAGCGAAGGCCTGAGCCATCAATATGAACCGTGGCAATGGCATAGTCCCAGTTCTTCAATGTTACAAAGGCGATACGATCACCGTGAGGAGCCCAAGAGGGGGAGGTGTTGTAGCTGGCCTCCAGGCTGACGCGCTCAGCTTTGCCACCGGATACGCGCTTGCGATAGATCTGCGGTGAGCCGTCACGGCTACTAGTGAAAGCAATCCATTCCCCATCGGGTGACCATGTCGGAGTGGTGTCAATACCTTCATGGTGGGTGAACTGACGCCATTTGCGAGTCTTGAGATCGTAAATATGAATCTCTGTATTGCCGGTATAGGAGAGTGCTGCTGCAATATATCGGCCATCCGGGGAGAATTCGGGGGTGCTGTTGAGTCCATTGAAGCTACCGAAAGCGATACGTTCGCCGGTGGTCAGGTCAAAAGTTTCCAGTCTTGGTCGATTACCAACATAGGTGTTGAGGGCGACACTGCGACCATCCGGAGCCCAGTCGGGAGAGAGCAGGAGTGTGAAGTTTTTTCCGACTGCCTGAAGGTTGGCTCCATCCTGATCCATGTACATCAGGTCGGCATCCTGGCCACGTTTGGTGACATAGAGGATATGGGAGTTGAAGTGACCATGTACACCGATGATGGTCTCGTAAATGAAGTTAGATACTTCATGCGCCAACGTTCTCAATATGTCACTTTCGCTGGTGATGGTTTTACTTGCCAGTAATTTGGTGCGAAAAGGGTCATGGATCTGAACATCCGCCTGCCAGCCGCTTTTTGTTCTGTGCAGAAGTGCTGCAGCGACTACGTCCGCTCCGATAATGCGCCAGTCTGCATAATCGATTTTCGACATCGTAGAGATCGGATCGGCAATGAAGCTCAGTGGATTAAGTATCGCAAATGATTGGCTGGAACGGAGATCGTTTTTAACAATGTGATAAAACTGTCTCTTCTCATTCTGGTCTTCGGCATCAGTTTCAACCATCCACGCCAGTTGTTTGGGCTGGTAGCCGGATTGATAGACAGTGAACTCAACCGCATGAGATGCCAGCGGAATGAATAGAAGTAGAGAGAGTAGAACGAAACGCATGTGATATAATATTCCTTTGTTGATCTTGATTGTCTATTTTAGGGGCTCAAACCATATCTTGTTAACGCGGAAAGGCTCGAACTGACTGCGTGGAGGCACCTGAAAGGGTTCGGCAGCGTAGATGGCTGATAAAAGAGTCTGGTCCAGATTGGGATTGCCTGAGGATTCAAGGATACGGGCACTGGCAACCCTGCCATTCGGGCTAAGGACCACTTCAATCAGAGGATTGGTGACCTTTCCTACATCACTGGCAACCTTCCACCTTTTTTCAATGGCCTGCTTCATCATGGCGATATAGCGCCCGATCTCCTGCGTGGAGAGCTGTTTCCCGATCATGTCGGCCATGTCATTGCGTCCCGCCGTCGGCTCGGTGACATTGCTCTCTGACTCGACAGGGGCAAAGGGATCAAATGTATCTTTGGGCGCAGCCTTCTGTTTGGGTTTCACTGACGGTTTAGGTTTGGGCATGGCAGCACGCTTCTTTTGAATAGAGCGCATCTTCTCGGCGATTTGCAGATTCTTCAGCTCTTTACCCGAGATCATCTCTATTTCGATACGGGGCAGGGGATCCGGTGCAGAGGTCGACTGCCACCAGCTAAGGATGACTATCAGCACGATGACGATCAGATGAACGGCTCCGGCAAATATAAAATCTGCGGTCTTTAGGCTGTTGTTATCTGGGGCATTAGCGGCGAGGTTCAGTGACAAGTCCAACTTTCCTGATGCCAGCCTGTTCCAGAGCACTCATCACACGTGCCACATGTTCGTATGGCGTTTTAGCATCACCCTGTATGAAGACAGGAAGATTGGGTTTGGTTTTTCGAATCGCTTCGATGCGTGGTGCTAGCTGTTCGAGCTTAATGGTGTGCTTCTGAATATAGATTTTGCCATTTTTATGGATGGAGACCACAAGGGGTTCGATATTCTGCTGCATGGAGGGGGAGTCGGCATCGGGCAGGTCAACATTGACCCCTTGCGTCAGTAGCGGTGCGGTGACCATAAAGATGATCAGTAGCACCAGCATCACATCAACCAGCGGTGTCACATTGATCTCACCCATCGGTTCGGTGTTCTTATCCCACTTGCTTTGGCCTGCCCACATGATTAGCTCCGGATATGACGGGACATGATGTTCAGGAACTCGGAAGAGAACTGCTCCATGCCAGCGGCGATACGTTTTAGATCAGCGGTGAACTTGTTGTAGGCAACCACTGCCGGAATTGCTGCGATAAGGCCGAAAGCTGTAGCAACCAGTGCTTCAGCAATGCCCGGAGCGACGGCAGCCAGTGATGTGTTCTGAGTCAGGCCGATACTCTGAAAGGCGCTCATAATACCCCAAACAGTTCCGAAGAGGCCGATGAAGGGAGATGTTGACCCTACGGTTGCCAGAAAAGCGAGATGACGAGATAGCCCTTCCAACTCACGGGAGAGTGCGGCATCCAAAGAGCGGCGGATACCATCAAGGCCACCGCCGGCTACGATCTTATCTCCCTGCTTCTCGCTCGAATCACGACGTTGGCGCATATATTCGCGGTAACCGGCCTGAAAGATGTTGGGAAGCGGACTATTCTTGTACTGCTGCGGAATACCTGCCAGCAGCGTGTCCATATCCGAGCCACCCCAGAAGGAGGCGGAGAATGCATCCGCATCATGTTTGGTTTTACGATAGATGCGCCACTTGTTGAAGATGATGCCCCATGAGACGACCGATAGAATGATTAGCAGCAGTAGCACGCCTTTAACGACAATGCCTGCGCCGAGAATCAAGCTCCATACGGTGAACTGTTCAGCCATTCGATTACTCCTTACTTGAGTTGCTTTGGTGTATTGCCAGTACAGGGATGAGCGAGGCCGGAATACGTTTGGCATTGCCATCCCTGTCGATGCAGGCGAGTTTAATTTCTGCCTCAGTCAACAATGTGTCGCGCGTCTCGTTTTCACGATGCATGCGCCAGATCTGTTGCTTGAAGGTGAGTCGTGCGCCTCGTGCATGGATGAGGGTGCTCTCTATCTCCAGAATGTCGTTGAAGAGGGCAGGGGATAGATAACGGATATTGGCCTCGGTAACGGCAAACAGCACCCCTTCTTCTTTTTCAACGTTATCCAATTCAATGCCGGTAGAGCGCAGGTATTCGGTGCGTCCGCGCTCCATGAATTTGAGGTAGTTGGCATAGTAGACGACGCCGCCATGATCGGTGTCCTCATAGTAGACACGACAGGGGAAGCGATGGCTGACACCGGTCATAGAGACACCTTCATAGCAGGTTGCCCTGTTTGATGGCTTCGGGCAGTTCACGATTAAGATGGCTATAGGCTAGCGGAGTGGCCACGCGGCCACGTGGTGTCCGGGCTATCATCCCCTCTTGCATCAGGTAGGGCTCGAGCACATCTTCGATAGTGTCACGCTCTTCAGAGATAGCGGCAGCGAGTGTATCCAGCCCTGTCGGGCCACCGGAGAACTTGTCAATAAGGCTAAGCAGTAGTTTGCGATCCAGCTGATCGAGTCCCATATGATCTACTTCAAGCCTTCCCAAGGCGTGGTCAGCGACGATCTGATCAATGACGCCACCATGCTCCACCTCGGCAAAATCGCGTACCCGACGCAGCAGACGGTTGGAGATTCTTGGTGTGCCACGGGAGCGTTTGGCAATCTCTCTGGCGCCGTCCTCTGTGGTTTTGATCTCCAGAAGGCTGGCAGAGCGATGGACAATCGTAGCTAATTCTTCGTGGCTGTAGAACTCAAGGCGTTCAATCACACCGAAACGATCACGTAGTGGATTGGTCAACAGGCCGGCACGGGTGGTGGCGCCAATGAGTGTAAAGCGGGGGAGGTCCATTTTGATAGAGCGGGCAGCAGGACCTTGGCCAATCATGATATCAAGCTGAAAGTCTTCCATGGCAGGGTAGAGAATCTCCTCAACCTGTGGAGAGAGACGATGAATCTCATCAATAAAAAGAACATCACCCTCTTCGAGGTTGGTCAGCATGGCAGCCAGATCCCCCGGCCGCTCGATGACTGGGCCTGAGGTTGAACGGATATTGCTGTTCATCTCGGTGGCAATGATGTTGGCCAGTGTGGTTTTGCCGAGTCCTGGCGGGCCGAAGAGGAGAACATGATCCAGAGGTTCGCTACGCCGCTTGGCCGCCTCGATATAGACGGAGATGTTGTTCCGGATCTTCTCCTGACCAACATATTCGGATAGATGCTTGGGACGAAGCGCAGCATCCCAATCTTCACTGCGTTGAACGCCACCAAGTAGGCGTTCCTCTTCACTACCGTTTTCCATCTCGTTATCCATCTTCAAATGGCCTTTAGCGCAGCTCTAAAAGCAGCATCAAAACCAATACTTATATCAATGTCTTTAAGTGATTTGTCAACCTGGGCGGGCTTGTATCCGAGATTTAAAAGAGCGGAACGGAGATCGTTAAGCTCATTGGAGAGAGGTGTGCCGCTATCGGCATCCATGGTTAGCTTTCCTTTCAGTTCAAGGATCAGTCGTTGGGCAGTCTTTTTTCCGATTCCCGGTGTACGGGCAATGGCAGCGTCATCGGCATTCTCGATGGCCTGCAGTAGTTCGGTCAGCGGCATTCCGGACATCATGTTGAGCGCGGTTCGCGCACCAATGCCCGAGACTGTGTTGAGTTTGCGGAAGAGGGCTCGCTCTTTGGCAGAGAGAAATCCAAAAAGTGCGAGCTGATCCTCTTTGACATAGGTATGGATATAGAGGCTGGCAGGTTCTCCCTGCTTAAGGGTACAGAGCGATTGAATACTTAGTGCGACATCATATCCCACACCTTGTGTTTCGAGCAGAATAGACCCGCTCGGATCAATTTCCCGTACCTTTCCGGTTAACCAGCCGATCACTGTTTTGTCCTCGCTAGGTGTGCTGCCATCGGCGCATGATGCGCGTGGCAGATGCATACAGCAAGGGCATCTGCCGCATCTTCAGGCAGCGGCATGGGAGGTTTGAGTAGCAGTTTAATCATGTGCTGTATTTGCAGTTTATCGGCCTTGCCGTGCCCGACTGTTGATAGTTTTACTTTGGTTGGGGAGTAAGGGATGACGATGAGTCCTGAATCCGCACAGGCGGCAACCAGTGCGCCGCGTGCCTGTCCCAGCTTGAGTGCTGAAGAGGCATTCTTTGAAACAAAGACATCCTCCATAGCCGCGCAATCTGGCTGATATTGGGAAATAACCTTTTTCAGTTCCGAGAAGAGGGTGTGGAGTCGCTCTGAAAACTCACCTGTTCCACAACGGATTACCGAGTGATGCACATGGGCTAGACGATTTCCTGTAACATCGATGATGCCGACGCCCGTCTTCTGTGAACCGGGATCAACCCCAAGAATACGCATCCGCTATTCCACGCCTTCGATTCGAGCCATCTCTGTATCAGAGATGTCGAAGTTGGCGTAGACATTCTGCACGTCATCAAGCTCTTCAAGACGTTCAATCAGCCCGAGAAGCTTTTCAGCACTCTCACCACTAACCTCGATACTGTTTTCTGGAATCCAAGTGACTTCTGCAACATCGGGACTGATAGCGGCCTTTTCAAAGGCCTCCTGCACATCACTGAATAGCGATGGCGTAGTCATAACCTCGATACAACCGTGTTCGGGTTTGTCCTGCACATCATCGGCGCCAGCATCAAGAGCAATCTCCATGATGCTCTCTTCATCGTTCTGTTCACGATCGAAGATAAACTGGCCCTTCTGATGAAACATCCAAGCTACACAGCCGGACTCACCCATGTGACCGCCACCCTTGTTAAAGGCGGACCGCACATCGGAGACGGTACGATTACGGTTGTCTGTCATACAATCGACCAGAATAGCGATACCGCTCTGTCCATAGCCCTCGTATCGAATCTCATCGATATTGGTACTGTCGTCACCACCAGCCCCCCGAGCTATGGCGCGTTCGATGTTATCCTTGGGCATATTAACGCCCTTGGCGGCTGTGATGGCTGATCTGAGGCGCGGGTTTGCATCTGGATCATCACCACCGGCACGGGCAGCAACGGTGATCTCTCTTATGAAACGTGTAAAAATCTTGCCGCGCTTGGCATCGGTGGCTGCCTTTTTGTGCTTGATACTGGACCACTTGTTATGCCCTGCCATGACTAAAGCTCCCCGAAATTTCTGATAAATGGATTGATTGCATGAAGGTTAGCATGCTCAAATAAAAAAGGCAGGGAGAACCCTGCCTTTCAATAGAATGTGCGGAAATGAATCAGTCCAGATGCTCGTTGATGAATTCAATCAGCTTAGCTTTGTTGGCTGCGCCGACTTTGGTACCCTGAACATTGCCATCTTTGAACAGCATCAGGGTAGGGATACCGCGAACACCGTAACGGCCAGGTGTATTTGGATTGTCGTCAATATTGATTTTAGCGACGGTTACTTTGTCGCCCATCTCATTGACAATCTCATCCAGAATAGGAGCGATCTGCTTGCAAGGGCCGCACCATGGTGCCCAGAAATCAACGAGTACAGCATTGGACGCCTTTAACACATCGCCTTCAAAACTATCGTCGCTTACATGAATGATCTGATCAGATGACATTTGTATTCCTCATGACTGTTTATATGATTGGCCGCTAAGTTAGTCGGGGGGATGATGAGCGTCAACCTTAACGCATC
>Ga0316191_10003291_pt1 | contig 11891 bp, 9 predicted proteins | sample Eddworburr2cm_MG_FD_204928 | JGI IMG/M metagenome (GOLD analysis project Ga0316191, IMG submission 204928) | Coastal sediment microbial communities from Maine, United States - Eddy worm burrow 2 cm | ecosystem: Environmental > Aquatic > Marine > Coastal > Sediment | place: USA: Maine | collected...
CATCGACCCCCTGGAATGCCACCAGGCTGCCGATTGCTGCGACCTGGCGGTCCCACTGCGCCGCTTCGGCGGTGGCTACGGTAACGCTGATCGGCGGGGGTGCCTGGCTGCCCTGGGCGATCTGTTGCTGTATTTGCAGGTATTTTTGATAGCCCAGGGCACCGACGAGGGCGGCGACCAGCAAAAGCACGAACAATAACCTGAGCCACAGCCGGGGTTTACGAGTTGAGAGTTGTTCTGACACCTGATCCTGACCCTGATTTGCAGACCCGACGAATCAGGGCATGGACTGGCCCTGGAGCCTGGTTCATCGAGATTCGACACAAAGATTACTGCGGGCGACTAGTGTAAATGATTCGCGTGCGCGACAAAACCTTAATAATGGTTTTAGTCGCCGGGTTGATTGTGAAATTTAATATTACTGTCACCAAACGACAGTTGGCGTGCGGCGACATCGAGTTCGCCGATTTTCTGTACAACGGCTATCTCTGCCAGGCCGATTTGCGCCAGGGAAACTCGCATCAGGCAGGTCAACCCGGTTGCAGTGCTGAATGCACCAGGCGATGAAAATGGTGCAAGGCATGTTCGCTTTCGCCCGGACTGGCTGGATTGACCATGTAGGCTCCCTGGTCGTAACTGAGCGATCGCAGGCCGCGCTGAACTGACTCGCACAGATCGATATCCTCGGGCGCCAGCACATTGGCTGCATATTCAGCTTTTGGCTGGTATATTTTGCCGTCGACGCTAAAGGAATGCCCGCCGAAATTGCAACGGTTAACACCAAGTGGTCGAACCACAAATACGCCGAGCTCATTCGAGCCGGGCATAACGTTAAAGGTGGTGTTGGGCCATAGATACCAGAAACAAGAGTGCTGGATACCGATGCCGGGATCGACTTCGTAAGCGGTATTTTCATATCGGATGTCGCCACCGAGCTGGCGCGACCAATGGGCAAAAACATCCGTCTGGTAGGTGTTCATGTCGATAATCGACGCAAAATCCTTATGTGCCGGGCGGCAGTGATAACATTCAACGTAATTGTCGACCACGACCTTCCAGCCTGCTTCAATACGGGTTTCACCGAGCATATCGGCGCCCACGTACTGTAGTTCATCGAGGTAGGGAATATGCTCGCGGATGTCCTGTTCGAGGTCGCCGGCGATCGCCTGCAGGCTTTCACATTGATCATCCATATTGATGAACACAAACCCACAAAAGGTTTCCAGGCGGATCCCGCGCAGGCAGAAGGCATTCTTATCGAACTCACTACGGTGCTCGCTAAGCGGCGCGCGTAGCAAATCGCCGCTGTTGCTGTAAGACCATGCGTGATAAGGGCATACGATAAGCTCGCGCAGGTTGCCGCCGCCTTGAAGTAATTCGTGCGCACGATGCCGACAGACATTGTAAAAAGCGCGCAACTGGTTGTCGCTGGAGCGAATGACGAAGAGGTTCTCGTCGCAAATCGTCAGTGTGAGGTAATCACCGGGGTCGGGCAGCATCGATTGATGCGCGACATACTGCCAGCTCTGGTAAAAAATCTGCCGCTTTTCCCGTTCGTAAATATCCTCTGACAGGTAGTACTCGGACGAGAGGGTAAATGAGGATTCGGGGCGCTCGTCTAAAGGTTTTTTTAGCGGTGGTAATGAAGACATAAAGCGAGTGCTCAGGAGCGAGTGTCCATGGCTTTCAGAATCAGCGACTGGTCGATCTCGCCGACGATCTGATTGTCGCTGTCGACCACGGCAAGGGGTCCGTTGGCAGCTATGGCGATATCGATCAGGGTATCCAGCTTGGCATTTTCACTGACCTTTTGTATACCGCTGGCAAGGGTAGCGTCGGACGCCGCGCGCATGATCTTGCCGACACTGAGCACCTTGTAGCGTGGCACATCTTCAGTGAAATCGCGCACATAATCGTCGACTGGATTGGCGACAATTTCCTCGGGCGTACCGATTTGCGAAATCTCGCCATCTTTCATGATGGCAATGTGATCCCCCATTTTGATCGCTTCGAGGAAGTCGTGGGTGATAAAAATCATCGTTTTCTGTACCTCGGACTGGATCTTGATCAGTTCGTCCTGCATTTCGCGTCGAATCAATGGATCGAGCGCGCTGAACGGTTCATCGAAGATCAGGATTTCCGGATCTACGGCCATGGCCCGCGCCAGGCCGACGCGCTGCTGCATGCCCCCGGAAAGCTCGCGCGGATAATGATCCGCCCAGCCGTGCAGGCCGACTTTTTCGAGTACCTCCGTGGCCCTCTGGCGACGTTCTTTTTTGGGTACACCGCGTATTTCCAGCCCGAATGAAATGTTGTCGATGACTTTGCGATGCGGGAACAGGCCGAAATGCTGGAATACCATGCTCATGCGAAAGCGGCGCAGTTCAGTCAACTGCGCATCGTTATAATTCATGATGTCTTCGCCATCGATGATCATTTCGCCCGCGGTCGGATCGATCAGGCGGGAGATACAACGCACCAGTGTCGACTTGCCGCTGCCCGATAATCCCATGACGACGAAGGTTTCACCCTTTTTGATGGTAAAGGACACATCCTTGACGGCGATGACATGACCGGTCTGTTCCTGGACCTCGGCGCGCGACAGGCTGCGGTCTATGGTATCCAGGGTACGCTTCGGGTAGGTACCGAATATCTTCCAGATGTTGTTACAGATGATTTTGGGGCTATCGGACATTAGTAATTCTCATTATTTTTGCCGCAACTGGCGACTATCTTAGCCCGATCCCGAATGGCCTGCAATGGCGCAGACGTGTTGTTGCAGCGCCTCTAGATCGACGTTAAGCTAGGGCGATTGCAGGGAGGTGCACTGTTACATGAGCGCAGTAATCGACAACAGCCAGCCCGGCGGCTGGTTAAATAACCTGTGGGAAGAACACCGTGGCTGGGTGGTTAGCGTCGCGCTGTTTTCGCTGTCATTGATCATCTGGAAAATCTCCGGGGATGAGACCGTGTTTCCGGAAAACTGGAGCGCGGCTTTTCCGTTCTCCGAAAAGGTCGATGTGTTTGATGCCTGGATAAGACCCTATATTCAGCCGACCACGCGCGCCATCGCCGCGGGAGCCGTGTGGCTGTATGAAATCATGGTCGATTTCCTGACCTTTACCCAGTGGCAAGTTGTGTTCGTCATACTGGTGTTGCCGGCGTTTGGCTACGGCGGCCTGCGACTCGGATTGCTCGCTATCATCGCGGTCAGTTCCTGGCTGGTGCTCGATTTCTGGGACGAATCGATGGAAACCCTCAGCCTGATGAGTATATCGATTCTGCTGTCTATCGTGATCGGCGTGTTAATGGGTATCGCTGCGTCGCAGAACGACCGGGTCGAGGCAGTAATAAAACCCATTCTCGACACCATGCAAACCTTGCCCGCTTTCGTTTACCTGATTCCGGCTTTCTACCTGTTTGGTATCGGTCCACCCGGGGCGATCCTGGCAACCGTGATTTATGCATTACCCCCGGTGGTCAGGCTCACCAATCTCGGTATTCGGCAGGTGCCCGCCGGCATCGACGAGGCATCCACCTCGTTTGGCGCGACGCGCATTCAGTCGTTGATCAAGGTCAAGTTGCCGCTGGCGATGCCCTCGATCAAGCTCGGTATCAACCAGACTGTCATGATGGCGCTGGCGCTGGTGGTGCTGGCGACTTTCATCGGTTCGCCCGGTCTCGGCGACATCGTCTACCAGGGACTGGTGCGCCTCAACGTGGGCAAGGCGCTGGAGGGGGGACTTGCCATCGTGTTGATGGCGGTCATGCTCGACCGGGTTACTTACGCGATGGGGCATAACGATCACACCAGCGCGACTAACTACGATCATGAGTTTCGTCTGTTTCCGCAGAGTATGGACAACGTAAAACCGATCCTCTTCCTCGAGTACGGTATCGACTGGCTGTGGCGGCAGATCGCCGCGCTGGGCACCCTGGTTACTTCGCTGATAACCGCTGCAGTCTGTAAACTGGTTGCCCTCTACGATGCGGATTTCAGTGAGCGCCTGCGCGAAGTTCTAATGGCGCGCAGCTTTCTGATCGCGAGCCTGGTGTTGATCGGCCTGTTGTTGTTACTGGAAGCGTATAGCGATCTTTACGGCAACTTCCCGCGCGCCTGGGAATACCGCTTCCGCACCCCGGTTAACCAGTTCATGGATGAACTGGTTACCGATAAATTGTTTTATGCGATAACAACGGGGATCAAGGAAACGCTCTGGTATGGGCTGATCAACCCGTTGAACAGTTTTCTCAAAGGCTTGCCCTGGTGGTATACCACCGCGGTTTTTACCGTTGGCGCTTTCGTGTTCAGTGGCCGTGGACTTGCCGTCGTCACCTTTCTGGGGTTCCTGTTTATCGGCGCCGCTGACCTGTGGACTTTTGGCATGATTACCCTGACGACGGTTACCGTGTCGGTGTTGATCTGCTTCATCATCGGCGTGCCACTTGGCATATTGTCCGCTTATAACAAGACGGCAGACGCCATAATTCGGCCGATACTCGACACTATGCAGACCATGCCGGTATTTGTTTACCTGGTGCCGGTAATCATGTTGTTCGGTGCCGGCCAGGTGCCGTCGGTCATCGCCACGGTTATCTACGCGCTGGCGCCATTGGTGCGTTGCACCACGCTCGGCATCCGCGAGTTACCGGTGGAAATCAACGAGGTGTCGAATTCATTCGGCGCCAACCTGGTGCAGACGCTCACCAAGGTCAAGATTCCGATGGCGATACCGGCGATCATGGTCGGTATCAACCAGGGCATCATGATGGCGCTGGCGATGGAAGTCGTGACACCGTTAATCGGCGGACAGGGTCTGGGCCTGCAGGTTTTCGATGGTATGAATCGCGCCAGTATCGGCATTTCGCTGGAAGCCGGGCTTGGTGTTGTAATGCTCGCCATCATTCTCGATCGACTCTCGCAGGCCTGGACCAGAACTCAGCGTGAAGCGATGGGAATGGTCTAATTAAAGTCGGTTTAACGTGCCGTTTGATTCGCAGTTTGACCCTCGACAAGGGCCTTGCGGGGCAGTATCATCAGACGATTACGTTGAACCCGCCGTAAATAATAAACGCAATCCGAAGAGGAGAAATAACATGTCATTTAAATTAAAAACGGTGCTGGCATTTACTGTCCTGGCACTGAGTCTGGGCGCCTTGCCCTCGGCACAGGCCGCCAAGCGACTGACCGCACCCGATCCGGACTGGACTGGTGGCGTGGTCACCTGCCGCATCGCGGAGTACATCATGGAGAACGAATTCGGTTACAAGATAAAGACCATCACCATGCCGTCAGGCCCAGGTGTGTTTGAAGGCGTGCGTTCCGGCGATCTCGACTTCGCCTGCGAATCCTGGCCTTCCTACAATCCTGCCGGTGACAAGTATATTTCCGAATTCGGCGGCGACGGCTCGGTGGCCTACCTCGGTGCCACCGGTATTGTCGGTAAGAGCGGTTACTTCGTGCCGCGCTATGTGATCGAAGGCGACGCGGCGCGAGGCATTCCGGCTTCGGCACCGAAGCTGAAATCCTATAAAGACCTGAATCAGTATGGACATATGTTCAGAAGCCTGGAATCGGGCGATAAGGGTAACCTGATCGGCTGTCCCGTTGCGGCCTGGTTGTGTGAAGACCAGAAACGTCTGGACATGCTCGGAGTCGACTTCCACGCACAGGCTCTTGGCTCAGAAACGGCTCACTGGGCAGAAATGCAGGCCAAGTACAAGCGTGGCGAACCTTTCATCGCTTATGCATGGGCTCCCCATTGGATACATGCCGCGCTCGACCTGGTGGAGATTGAATTGCCACCTTACGACGAAGCCAAGTGGCCTGCCACTAACTGGGCCCAGGACATTACTCATTTTCACGGTAAAACCAGTCTTCCCGCCGAGCACCCGCAAGTAGCGACCCTATTGCAGAAGATGAATCTGACCAATGATATGCAAGCCGGTATCATCTATGAAATCGACGTCAAAAAGCGCGATCTCGATGAGGTCGTCGAGGAGTGGATGGTCGCCAATGAGTCGGTCTGGCGTCAGTGGTTGCCATAACCAGGGCTGCTTTACTAGCAAGGCATGAAATAAAAGGCTCCGTAAGGAGCCTTTTTTTGAGGTGCGTTTCATCAGAGTTACTGTGAGCCATTATGCCCAATAACCTGTTGATACTGATGTCGGACGAGCATACTCGTTCGGTCATGGGGGCCTATGGCAACAGCCTGGCGCATACTCCTGCACTCGATGGGCTTGCGAGCCGTGGCGTACGTTTCGATAATGCCTATACGCCTTCACCGATCTGCATCCCGGCGCGCGCCAGTTTTGCCACCGGTACAGCCGTTTTCGAACATCGCTGCTGGTCCTCGGCTGAACCCTATTACGGACAGCAGCAAAGCTGGATGCAGCGCCTGCGCGCGCGTGGCCATGAGGTGACGTCGATCGGTAAGCTGCACTACCGCTCGGCTGCCGACGACATCGGCTTCAGTGAGTCGTTACAACCGATGTACCTGGCCAATAGCGGTCGTGGCTGGGCGCAAGGTCTGCTACGAAAACCGATGACCGATTTTACCGATTCGGTCGAGCTCGCCGCAATCCTGGGACCCGGTGAAACCAGTTATACCCGGTACGATCGGGATATCACCGCCACGGCAGTAGCCTGGCTCAAGCGACAGCGACGGCAGGAAGAGCTGCCCTGGGTGCTGTTCGTCTCTTTCATTTGTCCGCATTTCCCGTTGTCGGCGCCGCAACGGTTTTTCGATCTATACCGTGACGTCGAACTACCACAACCGTTCGACCGTGATGACAGGTCGCGACTGAAGCATCCTGTGATCGATGCCATGCGCCGGTTTTGGGACTACGCCGATCACTTCGATACCGCCGGCGAAAGACTGGGACTGCAGAACTATTATGGGCTGTGCAGTTTTCTCGATGATAACGTGGCCCAGGTGTTGGCTGCTCTCGAGGCAAGTGGCCAGGCCGATAATACCCAGATTATCTACACCAGCGACCACGGTGACATGATCGGCAATCACGGCATCTGGGGAAAATCGTTTATGTACGAGGATTCAGTTGGAATCCCGATGACATTCAGCGGCCCCGGGATTAGCGCCTCGACTAACCCGACACCGGTGTCGCTCACCGATCTCGCCAGCACCATCGAGCTCGCGGTGGGCGCCGGGATCAAACCCGCAAGCGCAGCCTGGCAGGGCAGGCCATTGCAGTCCTTCGTCGACGTACCCGAACCCGAGCGTGTCGTGATCAGTGAGTATCACGATGGCGGCAGTCCCTGCGGTTTCTACATGCTGCGCAAGGGGCGCTGGAAGCTGGTCTATTTTGCCGAGGGTAACCCGCCGCTGTTATTCGATCTGCAGCAGGACCCAGGGGAGCTGAGTAATCTTGCCAACGATCCAGCACATGCAGCGACCTTGCAAGTCGTGACACAGGAACTGTATCGAATTCTTGATCCGCAAGCGGTCAACGAGCTGGCTTTCGCCGATCAGGCCAAAATGATCGCATCGCTGGGTGGAATGGAGCACATACTGGCGATGCCGAGTTTCAATCATACCCCGCTGGAATAGCCTTTATCCAGGCTAGAGCTTGCTTAGTTCACCGATGGCGATGCCCTGTTCGCCGACAATTGCATAGAGCAGGTATTTTGCTGATGCATCGCTGATCCAGTGGGGACAGCGGATCAGTGACGGTCCATTGATATTACCGTCAAGTAGCGCAAATGCGACAACATCGATGAGTGGGCGATCGGACCAGGCAGCTGAAGTCGAACATGACCTGAGCCAGCTCAGCGCTAGGTGGCGCGAGTTAGTTGGTGGCCCTGGCCCCTTCGGCACGCGCCTTCAACAACCCCGTTAGCCAGTCGGGGTCCATCTCGGGGACCGACGATAACAGCAATTCGGTATATTCGGGGAAGGGTGGTGACAGAATTTCGCTCTTCATGCCCTGTTCGACGACCCGGCCCTGAAACATGACCACGATCTGATCCGAGATCGCTTTTACCGTGGCAATATCGTGGGTAATGAAGATATAGGTCAGGTTGAACTCGCGCTGCAGGCGCAACAACAGTTCGAGGATGCCTTTCTGCACGATCTGGTCCAGCGCCGAGGTGACTTCGTCGCAGATAATCAGTTCCGGGTCCGCGGCGAGTGCCCGGGCGATGCAGATGCGTTGTTTCTGACCCCCGGAAAGTTCGCCGGGATAGCGATCGATAAACGATTCGTTGAGCTCGATCATCTCTACGAGTTCCATCAGGCGATCGTCACGTGCGCGGCCATGCAAGCCGAGATAAAACTCCAGCGGCCGGCCGATGATATCGCGCACCGTGTGGCGCGGATTCATCGCGGTATCGGCCATTTGATAAATCATCTGGATTTTCTGCAACTGGTCTACGCTGCGACCTTTGAGTGTCGGTGGCAGCGCCTTGCCGTTGAACAGGATCTGTCCACTGGAGGGTGGCAGCAGCCCGGTAATGGCCCGCGCGGCGGTTGATTTGCCTGAACCCGACTCGCCGACGATGGCCACCGTCGATCCGCGTGGCACTTCGATGCTGACGTCGTGGAGCACCTTGGCACTGCCGGTATAGCTGGCATCAATATGATCAACCTTGAGGATGATATCGTCCGAGCGCTCTTCCTTTTTGTCAATCGAGCGCACCGACCACAGCGACCGGGTGTATTCCTTTTCCGGGCTCGACAGCATTTTGCGGGTTTCCGCATCTTCGATGGTCACGCCGTAACGCAGCACCTTGATGAAATCGGCCATTTGCGCAACCACCGCGAGATCGTGGGTAATGTAAATGGCAGCGGTATTGAACTGTTCGACGATGCGCCGCATCGAAGCCAGAACCTCGACCTGGGTGGTCACGTCGAGTGCCGTAGTTGGTTCGTCAAAAATAATCAGGTCGGGCCGTGCCGACATGGCCATCGCGGTCATAACCCGCTGTAACTGGCCGCCGGACACCTGGTGCGGATAACGCTCGCCGATAGTATCGGGGTTCGGCAGTTGCAGGTCCCGATACAGTTTGCGCGCGTCGGCCCTGGCTTCGGCCTCGGGCTTGATGCCGCGGCGCACGGTCGCTTCGACGGTCTGTTCGATCAACTGGTGTGCCGGGTTGAAGGAGGCGGCCGCGGATTGGGCGACGTAGGCGATGCGGGTACCGCGCAGGGCGCGTTTTTCCGCTGCGGACTTTTTCATCAAATCCATGCCATCGAAGATGATGCTGCCGCTGGTGATGCGACAGCCGGCGCGTGCATAACCCATCGCCGCCAGTCCGAGTGTCGACTTGCCGGCACCGGATTCACCGATCAGGCCTAATATCTCACCACGGCGCAGCGTAATGTCGACGCCCTTGATGATTTCGTGCCAGCGGTCATCACTGTAACCATCGATAACGATATCGCGCATTTCCAGCAGAATGTCGCCTTTTTCCCCAGAATTTTTTTCACTCATGCTTATCTACTCAGTCCTTTAGACCGCTGGATTTATGCAAAAACCAGTCGACAACGAAATTAACGGCTACGGTTAGCAGGGCGATGGCGGCGGCCGGCAACATCGGCGTCATGGCGGCGGTGAAATCGTATTCGGCAAACTGTATCAGGCCGGCAGTTTCACGCACCATCGAGCCCCAGTCGGCGGTCGGCGGCTGTATGCCCACACCGAGGAAAGACAGCGCCGCGATGGTCAGGAACACAAAGCAGAAGCGCAAACCGAACTCGGCCACCAGCGGTGGCATGATGTTCGGCAGAATCTCACGATACAGGATCCAGAACATCTTCTCACCGCGCAGCCTGGCCGCCTCGACGTAGTCCATCACCACGACGTTCAACGAAACCGCACGTGCGATTCGAAATACGCGGGTCGAGTCGAGGACCGCGATGATAATAATCAGGTTGAGCGTGTTGGCGCCGAACATCGACAACAGAATCAAGGCGAAAATCAGACTGGGAATCGCCATCAAAACGTCCACCGAGCGACTCAGCAGGTTGTCGAGCCAGCCATTGTTATTGATCGCGGCGGTAATGCCGAGACCGCCACCGATAATGAAGGCGAACAAGGTGGTCACGAAAGCGATGCCGACCGTATTGCGGGCGCCGTAGATCAGTCGCGACATGACATCGCGTCCGAGCTGGTCGGTGCCGAAACGGAACTCCTCGCTCCAGGGTGCATAGGACATCGGGAATATCTCGGCTTCACCGTAGGGTGCGAGCAGCGGTGCGAAAACCGCGAAAATGACGTAGATGCTAATCACCGTCAACCCGAACAGGGCGGTCGGAGGTGCGGACTTCAATCCGCGCCAGACATTCTGCGCAAAGGTTCGGCGCGCCTTGATTACGCCAACTTCGGCGGCCGCCGAGTATCCCTGGTCGGCCAGTTCCGCCCCTTCGCTGGGTATTATGTCGTCTTTATCATTCATCGTGGGTGCAACAGCCGTGGGTTGGTGATAATGGAGATGATGTCGGCGAACAGGTTGAGCAGGATGTAGGTCGCGGCAAAGATCATCGCACAGCCCTGTACGACAGGGACATCACGTGTCGTCACCGCGTCCACCATCAACTGGCCGACCCCCGGATAGACAAACACCACTTCGACCACGACCACACCTACCACCAGGTAAGCGAGGTTGAAGGCGATAACGGTGACGATGGGGGCCCAGGCATTGGGTAAGGCATGGCGCAGGATGATTTCTGATTTTGATGCCCCTTTCAAATCGGCCATCTCGATGTAGGGGCTTGCCATCAGGTTGATAATAGCGGCGCGCGTCATGCGCATCATGTGCGCGACGATAACCAGGGTCAGCGTCAACGCGGGCAGGGCGGTCAGGTAGACGCGTTCCCAGAATTCAGCGTCCGGGCTGATATTGGCCAACGACGGGAATATCTTGGTAAATGAAGATAGACCCAGAATCAACAGGTAGGCAACGAAAAATTCGGGAAACGAAATCGTGGTCAGGGTCAGTGCATTGACGGCGCGGTCATAAAAGGAATTTCGGTAAAGCGCCGCGGTAATACCGAGAAATAGCGCCAGCGGTACCGAGATAATGGCCGCCATCGATGCCAGGAAGAGGGTATTGGCGAGCCTTGGTGCCAGCAATTCGATCACCGGTCGCGAGCGATCAGAACCTCCCGATGAACCGCGGCCTGAGAAAGAATTGCCCATATCGCCGGTCAGGATGCCGCCCAGCCAGTCGAAATACCGTTCGTGGATCGGCAGATCGAGACCGAGCTCCTTGCGAAATGCAGCCACGGTTTCCGGCAGGGCTGCCTGTCCGAGCACCGCTTCGCCAAAGTCACCCGGGAGGAATTCGATCGAGCTGAACAAGATTAACGAAACCACGAACAGCGTGATCAGACCGAGCCCTAGCCGTTGCAGTATTGTGCGAATTACTGGATGCACAGTGCCCCCCTCCAAGTTATCGAATATCAGGTTTGCGTATCGATTGACGTTCAGCCTGTAAGCGAGTTATGAAGGGTAATGGGCCAATAAGGCCCATTACCCCCTTTGTTATTGCTTTATGCGAACCACCAGCGTTCGATAGCCTTGGAACCGTCGTATTCCCAGTTGCCGGCGACCTGCTCATCGTGAGCAACCTTCTTGCTGACCGCGTGAATGTGGTTGGCGAACATCGGGATTAGCGCGCCACCGTCATCGTTCACCAGGCTCTGGCACTCGTAGTACATTTCGCGGCGCTTATTGGTATCCAGCTCAGAGCGGGCCGCAACCACCAGCTTGTTGAATTTATCGGCGGCCGGCCCGGTTCTCCAGTCGGTGTCGTTCCAGTTACCCTCGGCCACGTAAGCCGCGGTAAACATCCAGTCCTCGGTCGGACGGCCACCCCAGTAACAGGCACACCAGGCTTTCTTGTTCCACACGTTCGACCAGTAGCCGTCCTT
>Ga0316191_10003292_pt1 | contig 11890 bp, 11 predicted proteins | sample Eddworburr2cm_MG_FD_204928 | JGI IMG/M metagenome (GOLD analysis project Ga0316191, IMG submission 204928) | Coastal sediment microbial communities from Maine, United States - Eddy worm burrow 2 cm | ecosystem: Environmental > Aquatic > Marine > Coastal > Sediment | place: USA: Maine...
GCCCCAGAAGCACCGGCTCTTAAAGTCCATGAACGAATATCAAGGGGCAACGGTTTAGGGGACTATCTATTAAAGGAGACCCGTTTTTTGACAAAATGTCTAAAGATGTTTAGGCTTAATGAAAAACTTTTGTCTGTAACGGAAAGGTGAGACTTTGTTCAAAAATCCACTGCTGCTCATAGCACTCACGTTAACAGGCCTTATCGCCATTTGGGGTATCATTGACACGGCGGGGCTTGCCCAGTTCTCCTCAACAATAACAGGCGTCCTGTTCACCAGCCGTGCCTGGTTTATCATGCTCTCTGTGAGCCTGCTTTTGATCCTGTGTATCTGGCTCGCCATTTCTCCATATGGCAAGATCAAACTCGGCAAGAACGATGATGAGCCTGAGTTTTCCACGGTTAGCTGGCTGACCATGCTTTTTGCAGCCGGAATGGGCGTAGGGCTGCTCTTTTGGGGCACAGCTGAGCCCCTTTCCCACTTTAATGTTATTCGTAACTACACCGACACTTTTCGCGCAGCGGAACATGCGCTCTTTATTACCAACTTTCACTGGGGCCTTCACGCCTGGGCCATCTATGCCGTCACCGGTCTTGTCATGGCCTATTTCAGCTTTCGCAAAGGCTATCCAATCCTGGTAAGCTCTCCTATGAAAGCGGTTTTTGGCCAGCGGACCTGGACAAGGAGTGTTGGCTGGTTAAGTGACCTGTTGGCCATCTATGCTATAGCCATCGGCATCGGCGGGTCCATCGCAATGGGGGTATTTCAGATTCAAAGTGGCGTTGAGTCACTTCTCGGCCTCCACAATTCTGGTCTATGGCTCGCAGGGGTGATCTTTGCAGTGCTCTGTCTCTCATATATTCTTCCCCTAACGGTGGATCTGAGCAAAGGTATGGCAACGCTTTCCAACACGGCTATGGCCATCGCGGGCGGACTTTTGATCTTCGTTCTGCTGACTGGCCCTACCTACTATATAATGAGCGCAATTACAGGATCAATTGGCGACTACTTTGCCCGCGTGGTTCCTCATGGTTTTAAAACGTATACCTTTTTCGATGAAAAGGTCACCAATTGGTTTCAATCCTGGACGCTTACCTTCATGGTCTGGTGGTTGGCCTGGGCTCCTTTCGTCGGTGTTTTCATTGCACGCATATCGAAGGGGCGTACAATACGGGAGTACATTATAGGCGTCATACTGGTGCCAACGTTTTTTTCTATCTTCTGGTTCGGCGTTTTTAGCAGCGTTGGTTTCTATGGAGTGCTGAAGCTCGATGCGCCGATTCTGGAGGTATTGAAGACAAACATTAATGACACCACGTTTTTTGTTCTAAGGCATTTGCCGCTGAGTACCCTGACCATTATCGCCACGGTTCTGGCAGCCTTTCTTTTTGTGGTGACGAGTGTGGTAAGCGCCTCCTTCGTACTTTCCATGTTTGCAAGTGGTGGAGACTTGAACCCTCCCACAAGGACGAAGCTTATATGGGGCGCAATATTGGGAGCCCTTGGACTGGTTATGATTCTGTCGAATAGTATCGACGCTGTGAAGAGTATAATTGGTCTTGCAGCTTTACCCTTTATTTTTATCGTGCTCTTGGTAGCGGTTTGTCTGCTAAAAGCGCTTAAATCTGAGGTGGTTTGATGTCCTTAAAAAACTTTATCGACACACTTCTTAACGTCTGGGTGTTTGCTTTTATTGGCATCCTTGTCTGGCTTTATTTCAAGAGGGAGCCAGAGGGTAATGAAACAGAGAGTCAAAAGAGCGTTGGTGACAACTAAACCTTGTATTTATTCTCATAAGCCATAAGTTTGAGTATCTGCTATAAATGCAAACTTCTGGAAGTCTCCAAAAACTTACCATAGGCATATCATACCTAAACTCTCATAGAGTTTTGCATCTTGGCAAGAAAGCGGAAGTTTTAGATAGGGAGGCTCCCCCTATGAATTGTGTCCTCCTCAATCTTTCTAAATGAGCACTGTCGGTTGCAATCCAGGATGCAGGTTGGTATATTTTTTAAAGCACTCCTAAGAAGCCCGGACATTTCATGGATTACTTGCTGCGACCAAGGATATGGCCGTCCTTCCTGGCGTCCTCGGGTGTCGGCCCCTGCGACGTACCGTTCAGAGGTACGCCTCGGAACCAACACCCTGTGGTTGCCAGGTGGCACGCCCATCCTCTTCGCGCTCGCTGCGCTCCGCTCAGTCCCGCAAGCGGGTTCCCAGTTGCGTGGTCTCGCGACGGCAATTGCAGCTCCCTGCAGCAAGCTGCAGGGAATCTTCGAAATGTAAGGAAGAGGTTCCATTTTATTGTAGTTCGCTCGCTAAGCCCGCAGCAAGCTACGGGGAATGCGCTCGCTCTAGCATTTTCATGAAATGTCCGGGCTAGATATCTCCACGCGAAACTATTAGCCGGAAGATAGCGGCTCACCGTCTCACATCAGGCAGACACATTTGGCTGACATGGGAGAAATTGGGGATAGGTATGAGAGATGATTTTACGTCCTGCCGCAGTTGTCTGAGAACAGGAGGAATTGCAAAGTGAATACAATGGTGGTTGTAACGCAAGCGGAGTCCACAACAGCCCTGGTGCGCTGGGCAGCGAGGCTTGCAATAATGCGCGGGGAAACCCTCACCGTTCTCTGCTGCCTTTTAGGCGAGCCGATTCTTCCTCTGGAACCTGTTAGTGCAAAGCATCCTGAGGGGGCTGAAGAAATGCTGTGGCTCGCGGCTGAAGCAATCAGTGAAATTCAAGATATGGAAATTCCCCTTTTAGTTATGCGCCATCTCGCTCCGGCCAGAGCCATTATTGATGCAATACAGGAAAGGGAGATAGAACTTCTTTGTGTTGGCATGGATTTTACCCTACCAAAAGACACCACAATCAACAGGCTGGGCCGTCGGCTGCTGCGCTTTGCTCCCTGCAAAATGTTTGTCTTAGACCCGGGGGATGAAGACGGTTCACGCTATCAGCGCATCCTCCTACCGATGGGGTTACATCTGGGAGCTTTTGCACTACGCACGGCTTCCAGTCTTGCAGAAAAATTGGATTGCACGGTAACGCCATTCGAAGTGGGTTCCTACTTTGGCACCGATTCCCGGGAGGTTGCGCACCGCTCACTGCTATCCAAGCTCAAAGAGGCTGGGATCGAAGCATCCAAGTGGATTAAGCCCACCGTCTCGCTGACAGGCGCAAAGTGGAAGTCAGTCGTGAATAAAAGCCGCGACAGCGATCTCATGCTTACCGGGACAACAGCAATCCGCGAGGTGAGAAAATTCCGAGTCGAAGAAAAAAAACAAATCGGCCCCGAGGGTCCAAAAGTGGCTATCGGCTTAGTCCGTCCCTGGAGCCTAGAGAGCAAGCCGTCATGGATAGAGATGACGGTAAACCATATTTTTAGCTGGCTGCCGACTCTCGAGCCCACGGAACGGATAGACTTGTTCGATCGGCTTCAGGTGGGGGCACGCTGGAATATTGACTTTATGATGATGATGTGTCTGTCGACCGCAATCGCCTCCCTGGGGCTCATACAAAATTCAACCGCAGTGGTAATAGGGGCCATGGTTGTGGCCCCGCTGATGACGCCGCTCATTGGGGCGGGTCTTGCCCTTGTTCAAGGTAATACCATGTTTTTTCGAGACTCCATCAAAGCAATGGGCTTCGGCATCGGTGCAGCTTTACTTATCTCTCTGTTTCTTGGCTTTGTTGTCCCAATGGAGCAATTAACTCCAGAACTACTTGCCCGCGGAGCTCCCACTATTATTGATTTGGGAGTAGCGTTTCTGTCAGGAGCTGCTGCCGCTTATGCAGTGGCCCGACCTTCACTATTGGGAGCCCTCGCCGGTGTGGCAATCGCCGCAGCTCTCGTTCCCCCCCTGGCGACAGTAGGGATCTCTTTGGCCGAGGGCGTGTGGAAAATCTCAGAAGGTGCTGCTATTCTTTTTGCCACCAACCTGGTGGCCATTATCCTCGGGGCGGCGTTTATATATCGCCGTCTTGGTATCCAAGGCTCCAGGTTGGGAAGGGGGCTGCCGCTTTGGGGACGCCGTACGGTTCTTTTTCTTTGTCTCCTGGCGGTGATATTGACGGCACCTTTGGGATATAGGCTGGCCCACCAACTCCGACAAGGGCAAACTCGCCCGTACACGTTACCTGTGAGCCAGTCAGTTCGAAAGGCTATTAAAGAACGGGTGCATCAAGAATACGGAGTGACCTTCATCTCTGCCTCTCGCTTTGGAGCGGAGTCTGACAGAGATGTTGCGATTCTGTTAAGTGCGGCCAAGCCTGTATCCATTAATCTCATATCTGATCTAAAAAAGTTGGTGAACGAAAAAATAGAGGAAAATGTTACTGTTGACGTCTATGCGTTTCAGGAAGCAGGCGTTGAGCAGACAAAATATTGATGAGAAAGAACTGATTACTTAAAAGTGTTACATAGTTTTAAGGGGGATGCGCCATGTCAGAACCAGAAATCACCGTTTACGGTGCCCACTGGTGCCCCGACTGCCGACAGAGCAAACAGTTCCTGGGCGAGCACCAGATTCCATACAATTGGGTTGACATCGAAGAAGACAAAGAGGCCGAAGAGTTTGTCATCAAGACAAACAAAGGCAAACGCATCATCCCCACCATTACTTTTCCTGACTCCACCTTTTTGGTTGAGCCCAGCAACGCTGAATTGGCGGCTAAATTGGGATTGAAGACCACAGCCAGCCGCAGCCATTATGACCTCATTGTTCTGGGTGGCGGTCCCGCAGGTCTTACTGCCGCTCTTTACACGGCTCGGGAATTCATAGATACCCTGGTGATAGAACGCGCTGCCTTTGGTGGACAGGCGGCCGGCACAGAGAAATTGGACAATATGCCGGGATTTCCTGAGGGCGTGGCTGGTATCGAATTCTCTCAACGCTTGCGCCAGCAGGCTGAACGCTTTGGGGTGGAGTTGCTCCAGGCTCAAGATGTTCTCGCCCTTCATACCAAGCAAAACTATCACTTTGTCCAAACTGGGGACGGGTCAGAATACAGCGCGCGCGCCATCCTCATCGCAACAGGGAGTCGCTACAGCAGATTGAATGTGCCAGGCGAGAACGAGTTCATGGGCGCCGGTGTCCATTTTTGCGCAACGTGCGATGGCCCATTTTATAAAGGCAAGCGGGTAGCCGTGGTCGGGGGAGGCAACAGCGCAACAGAGGAAAGCCTCCTCCTGACCAAGTTTGCCGACACCGTGACCATGCTGGTGCGAGGCGGGGAGTTTGGGGCCACTAAAATCATTCAGGAAAGCGTGCTCAGCCACCCCAATATTGAAGTGCTGTGGCATACGGAAGTAAAGGAATTCATGGGCGAGGAGGCCAAACTAACAAAAATCAGAATCGTCAACAACCAGACCGGTGCAGGAGAAGAACTACCCATTGATGGGGTTTTTATCTTTATCGGTTTAGAGCCGAACAGCGGATTTCTCCAGGGCAGTGGGGTGCTGCTGAATAAGTGGGGTTTTGTCGTCACTGGTCACGACTTGGTCCATAGCGGCGAGCGACCGGTCGGCTACGAAAATCGCGATCCCCACCTGCTGGAAACCAGCGTGCCAGGCATCTTTACCGCGGGAGATGTGCGAGATAAAAGCACCAAACAGGTGGCCAGTTCTGCCGGTGAAGGAGCCAGCGCTGCCCTGATGATTCGCGAGTATCTGAAGACTGTTTAGCGGGATTATTATCCGCGAAGAACGCGAAGAAGATAATTAAATAGAAGATGCGGGATGTGGGATTGGGCATCCTTCAACAAGCTCAGGACATGTACGGCATAGAGCATGGAGCATGGAGTATAGAGTATAGGGAAATACAGTGGGCAGCAGTGCTCAGCTCTCATCGAGCTTCGCGTCATGTGGCTTCGCCGTCATTAGGTCATTACGCTTCGCTGTCATTTGTTGTAATCGGTAGAGGAAAAAGGACAGAAGGCAGAGGAAAGAAAAAAGGTATTCTCCTGTGGGAGCGGCTTTCCAGCCGCGACATCACTACTTCAGCGACTTGAACGATTTGAACGGTTTCAACGGTTTACTGCTCACTGCGCGAAGCGCCCTGAGCCTGTCGAAGGGCTTACTGTTGACTACTGATTGAGATGGGAGCAAAAAATTAGATGGCCGAGGCAGAAATACAAGAGTTGTTAGAAGAGATCCAAAATCTGAAAGAAAAGCTTCGTGATCGAGAGGCTGCTCTACCGGCTCATTCCGTGCGGCCGCACCAGATTCAAGAGATTGAGGAACTTGAAGAAAAGATCGCCGCGCTCGAGGGGAAACTGGCTGGGATGATCAAGGATTGAAAATGCTTCAGCGAGCGCATTCCCCGTAGTCCGCCTGAGGCGGACGGGGTTAGCGAGCGAACTACAATAAAATGGATTAATACCTTACATTTCGAAGATTCCCTGTCCCGCTTTAGTCCCGCTAAAGCGGGACAGGGAGCTTCAACTGAGCCCAGTATCACCGCATTACATTGTCGCTTCAACCCCTTCTTCCTGGATAAGGGGGATAATGTCGTATGAGGGGAGTGGCGGACTAAATAGATAACCCTGAATCATATCACAGCCTCGTTCTTCCAAGAATTCTAGCTGTTTTTCTGTCTCCACCCCAACGGCGATCACTTCCAGTTTTAAGCTATGCGCCATGGCAATAATCGCAGATACAATGATCTCACTATCCGCATTGCCTGGGATGTCCTTTATGAAGGAGCGGTCTATTTTTAGGGCATCCAGAGGATAATTTTTGAGATGGTAGAGAGAGGAATATCCGGTACCGAAATCATCCACTGCTATCCTGACTCCTGTTTCTTTCAAATATTGCAACGCCGCCTTGGTACTTTTGCCGATTTGAAGCAACGAACTCTCGGTGAGTTCTATCTCAAGAAATGAAGGATCCATGCCGGTATCGTCCAAGACTCGAGGTATCAATCTTACTAGTTTCTGCTGTTTAAATAAGAGGTTTGATACATTCACAGCCATGCGCATCGATGGCAAACCGGCCTTTTGCCAAGCCAGGTGCTGCAGACAGGCGGTCCTGAGGACCCACTCACTGATAGGCTCCATGAGACCGCTTTCCTCAGCCAACGGGATTATATCTGCCGGAGTAACCACTCCCATATCTACATGTTGCCATCGTATCAGCGCTTCTAAGCCAATGATTGTTTTGCTAGCAATTGCCAGTTGAGGTTGGTAGTAGAGCGATAACTCTTCGCCTTCCAGGGCCGTGCGCAAGTCCCCCCTTAAGGTAACTCTCTCAGGAGTAGTACCTTCCAGAGAGTCCGCAAAAAACTGGTAGTTGTTCCTCCCCAGATTTTTTGCATGATACATTGCTTTGTCAGCGTGTTTGATCAAGGTTTCGGGTTCTTCCCCGTCAGCAGGATACAGACTGATGCCAATGCTGGTGGTGACGGATAGTTCGTGACCATCTAACATAAAAGCATCGGAGATGGTGTAAAGGATGCGGCGAGCTACTTTAGACACGTCCTGAACATCCTGAATATTCGTCAGTAACAGAACAAATTCGTCGCCGCCAAACCTCGCCACATTGGTGCTGCAAATATCTTCAACATTACGAGCAATAATGTCACTCTTGCGGAGAATTCTTATCAAACGTTCACCCACGGCCCGCAGCAGCATATCGCCTAAGTGATGGCCATAGGTGTCGTTAACCCGTTTGAAATAGTCAAGATCCAGAAACAGTGTTGCCAGTTGACTTTTCGTGCGCTTGGCATAAGCAAGCGCTTGGTTCATATGTTCATTAAACATCAAGCGATTAGGTAAGCCAGTCAAACAATCATAAAAAGCGAGAAAGCGCATCTCTTCTTCAGTTCGCTTTCGAGCCGTTATGTCAGCTATAAAATGGAGTGTTGCGGGCTTGCCGTCCCAGTCAATGAGGACCCCTTTTGCCTCTACCCACTTGACATTGTCGTTTCTGGAGGCAATTCGGAAAGAATACGCTGGACATGCTCTTTTTCCCGACAGGATTCTGGCGTGGTACTCAAGGACCTCCTCTCGATCTTCGGCGTGGACGAATTCGATAAAGGGGTTGGAGGTCAATTCACTTTGTGGATAATCCAAGAGTTCTAAAGCAGTAGGATTGAAGAATGTAAGTATTCCATCCTGGATTACCAAGATGGCCTCATTCGCATTTTCGACTAATAAGCGGTACTTCTCTTCCGACAGAATTAATTTGTCATAAAGCTTTTTGGACTGCAGAACGGAGTTTATTTTTGCCATTAATTCCGGCATGAAGTAGGGTTTTGTAATGTATGCGATTGCTCCAGCCTCAAAGCTTTTTACAATATCTTCTTTTTCTTCGACTACCGTCCCCACCACTATGGGGATATGGCTGGTAGCGTGATCGGTTTTCAATTTTTTAATGGCTTCGATACCGTTCATCACCGGCATATTTAAATCCATAACAATCACGTCAGGTTTCAGGCTACGAGTTTTACTGATTGCTTCCTCACCATTGGTTACACTGACTACCTGAAATCCTTCGGACTCGAGTTCAGTACAAACGAGTTCTCTGAGTTCACCGTCATCCTCTGCGATCAGGACAACATTGGACCTGTTACTCATATCTGAACCCTTACTCATGCCTTAACCCCCCTGCCTCCCTCATATTTTACAAATTCACGCCCTGGCGTGACTGCGAGAGCGGATATGATCTTTCTGCTCTCCGAGCCGGAAACTTTACCTTATGAAATATCAGGGCTAATACGGAGTTCATCTCTGAGATGGTAAGCATATCCTGTGCCAATTTTCATTGAGCTACCTTGGAAATCGCCAAAACAATAATTCTCACCGACTCCAACTCTGCTTTATGCTTGGAGATTTAGCCAGGATATTCCATGAATCACTTGCTGCGATTACGGATATGGCCGTCCTTCCTGGCGTCCTCGGGTGTCGACCCCTGCGACGTACCGTTCAGGTACGCCTCGGAACCAATCCAGCGGTACCGCGGGACGGTTGCCAGGTTGCACGCCCATCCTCTTCGCGCTCGCTCCGCTCCGCTCAGTCCCGCAAGCGGGTTCCCAGTTTCGCGATCTCGCGACAGTAATTCATGAAATACCCTGGCTATGCTCTATGACTGCTGTTATTGAAGAGATATCAAAGTGGTGGCAAGGGAAATGGCTCTCAACCAACGAGCAAGGTATTTAAAAACACACTATTGTGGGTGGGATAAATGACTCTATCATTCCGGGCTAGGTCAGGCTACGTTGACAGTGAGGTATAAGTCGCCATTCTCGGGAGTGTGGTGTCTACCTTTTCCTGTAAGTCGCAAGCGCGTTCCTGACCGAGTACCTGGAGGTATTCTCACTTTCAACCTCTCGTTTCCTTGGCCTCGGTCAATGGCGATTGTCACCCACGTGCCTCGCTGGGCTTCCTCAGAAGGCAGGGCTAGATTATAGGTGAGATCCTGCGGTCTGACAGAGATCTCTTGAGTCTCGTGGGATAGGGCTTTTTGGCCTCCCAACAAGAGGCGACCGATCTTCTGTCCCAACTGCTTTAGAAAACCAGGAGACTTGACTTGCTGAGTTTGGTGGGTCTCAAGATTTGACCGCTGCCGCTGCCTGCCGATTTTCATCCGTCCGGAACCAAAAGGCCCCCAGACGAAAATACCCCCAAAAAATACGCCACGACCGCCGAAAAAGACCTTATCGAAAAAACGCTGGTCGAAGCGAAAGCCAGCCCTCTCAAACTCCCCGAAAAGATCCTGGAAAACGCGTCTGAATCTAGGGTCCCTGAAAAGATCCTGGAAAATTTCCTCTTGAGAGTAGGGAAAACCTTGGCCTGCCACCCTCTCCTGGGGTCCAGCTCTCAGCCATTTGTCATATTCATTACGTTTTACAGGATCTGTCAGAACTCCATACGCTTCGGCAATCTCCTTGAACCGCTCCTCTGCGCTTAGATCGCCAGGGTTACGGTCAGGGTGGTACTTGAAGGCAAGCCGGCGATAACCCTTCCTGATTTGCTCTTCGGAAGCGTCTTGGTCGACCTCGAGAATCTTGTAGTAGTCTTTCATGGTCTTTGTGGAGGTTTCAGGTGTCGGGTGTCAGGTGTCAGGAAATATAGCCATACAAGCTGAAATCTGACTTCTTTTTTTTCGTGCCTAATGCCTAGTGCCTAGTTGGAACTGCTGCCTGCACTCGTCTGACCTCTGACTTCTGATCTCTGACCTCTGACCTCTTATCTCTATTCTCCGTCTCGCCGTTTCTCCGCGTCCCCGCGTCGTTTCTCTTCTGCCCTGATTTTCTTTATTCCCCATCGAGCCACTCGGAAAGCTTCTCTGTAACCAGCCACTCTATGTCGTTTCTCGTCTGCCTGAAAGAATCCAGACCTTCCATGTAAGGATCCCTCACATGCCAGGGTATCACTTTGCCTTCAAAAGAAGGGGAGATCATACCTTCCAGAGGGTAAAGGACAAGATCCAAGATCAGGTGGAAACCATCGATATCCAACTCACTCAATCCTTTAGAATAAAGGCCGTCGGTGGAGACTCCTACCTCGTCAAGAACTTTTATGGTCTCTTCAGGTATGTAGCCCAGAGCGCTCACCCCAGCAGAAGCCGCCTCGAGCTTTTCACCCCAATGGTGCCTGGCCAACGCTTCGGCCATGATACTTCTGCAGGCGTTTCCATAACAGACGAAAAGAACACTTTTTCTCATAATGCACTCCAGAAGGGAGACAAGTATCGCAATTACTCCAAAAATAACAACAAAAAGGAAGCAAGGTCGTACAAAGATAAGCACTATTTAGAGTTCCGCAAGGGCTTAATATTATTCAACATCGCGACCCTGATCCTTAAGGCCAGTCTCGGATCCCGCCTTGCGGGGGGCAGAGTTTAATGGCTTTGCCGGTACAGGTGGCGAGCTGTTTTGGAGTACTACCGGAATAAAAATTCCAAATCACAAAGACTGAGGTTTCAGTTTTTTTGTTTTTCTTCCCTGACACCTGACACCTGAATTCTGACTCCTTCTTTTTCGTGCCTAGTTCTTCCTGCCCTGATTTGCCTTACTCTTCTGGCGGTGGGGGGAATAGCTTACTGGCGATATCTATTCTCTTTTCGTTGCCATACTTGCGGTCAAACTCTTCTGGGGTATCCTTCCAGAGAATGGAGTTGTGGGCAGCCGCCTGAATGACGCTTTCCAGACTCACGGTGTGATCCACAGAACAATGATCTCCAGTTTCTAGGGTTTTGGTATCCCCAATAATGTCACCACTTTCGTCAAAGGGCCGTAGCACTACACAGCCACAATCAAGGTAGGTTAGAGTGGTCCCGATTGCTGCAACTTCCTTGTCATACAATTCGCTGGTACTCCTTGCTATGGTCTCACCATGGAGTTTCGCCAAATCAGCGGCTATTTTAGCCCGTTCCTCGCTCGTCAGTTCCTTCATTCCCCTCTCCTGTAATCCGGATCAACACTCTTTACCCTAACGTTGCATACCACTTGAGTTTTTCTGCCACGGCCTTCATTTCACCAGCAGAGATGATGACTGGCTCGCCGATACATTTGCTGCGATAATAAATTTCTGCACAAAATTCTATAACTTCTGCGAGATCAAAAGCAAAAGGCAAATTTTTTCCACCTGTCAACAGACCATGATTTGCAAGCAGCACCGCCTTTCTATCCTTCATGGCCTCGAAAGCGCTTCGAGCTAATTCTTCTGATCCGAAGGTGGCGTATTGAGCACATTTTACCTCATTTCCGGCAAATGCCACCAGATAGTGAACTGGCGGCAAGTCCCAATTGAGGCAGGAAAGGGTGGTGGCGTATCTGGAATGTACGTGAACCAGAGCATTGATATCTTTCCGTTGCTGATAAAATATTCTATGCATTGGTAGTTCGCTGGAAGGCTCTCGCTTACCTTCCACCCTTTCTC
>Ga0316191_10003297_pt1 | contig 11885 bp, 9 predicted proteins | sample Eddworburr2cm_MG_FD_204928 | JGI IMG/M metagenome (GOLD analysis project Ga0316191, IMG submission 204928) | Coastal sediment microbial communities from Maine, United States - Eddy worm burrow 2 cm | ecosystem: Environmental > Aquatic > Marine > Coastal > Sediment | place: USA: Maine | collected...
GGATAACCACCGACAGTTCGGTTTTTGGAATGAAGTCGACGTTATACTCGGCGCCACGGTAGAGTTCGGTGTGGCCTTTCTGACGTCCATGGCCACGTACTTCGGCCACGGTCATGCCGGTAATGTTGAGATCCAGCAGGGCGTCTTTTACGTCATCCAACTTAAATGGTTTGATAATAGCTGTTACTTTTTTCACGGTGTTACTCCTTCGGATTTGATGTGCTGGCTAGGCTATGCCTTGCTGCCATTTCATCAATGATCATTTTAGGGTTATTCAACATTTACTCCTCCTTACGCTTTGATATCCACGATTCCATCATCAGAAGCTGATCGGCAAGCATGCGTGAATGCAGTGTCTGCTGAAGGATCTGAATCTGTTTTTCGATACGTGATGTGGCATCGCTACGTTCATTCAGCAGTGTGATGGCATGCTTGAATGGCAGGCGCATACGATGAAATAGAGGACGGAATGCGTTGCTGTCTTCTGCTGCCAGTTCGGTAATGATGGAGTCAAACAATAGCTCAGCACTGATGAGGTCCTTTCGACTGGTATCGTAATAATCAAGAAGATCACATGCCTGAAGGAGGTTTTCGCCATAACTACAGGCCAGTGAACCACAGGTGTTGGGTGAGAGATCTGTCTCTACGGTGCTTTTTGAAAGGTTTGATTGCTTCTCCTTCAGACCTTTAAATTTTTTACCTTCTAATATGTTGTCATGAACGCCGATGGCTTTGCCCATCAGCGCCATCAAATTACGTAGGGAGTAGAGCGCGTGCTTGATGTCATGGCGGGCATGATTAAAACGATTCTCCAGAGGTGAGATCACGAATTTTCCGGAAAAGCTTGTGCCCGGATAGGTGGTACCACAGAGATAGTAATCGCCACCATAGATGCTCTGGCCGAATAGTTCGCTGCCAATCTGTTTTCTGATATCCGGAATCTGAATCGGCTCACTCGATACGGTGACCGAGTAGGAGATGTCAGGTTTAAGGAGATCCTCATCTTCCCATGGTTTGGTGGCAGCAAAGCGGTGCTGCTTGATGTTTTCGTTGTCGGGGCACTCCCAGATGCCCAGGAAGTAGTAGTGCTCGGAGGCAAGAGAATCATCCTGCAGTGAGATAATGATCGTGAAAGTGCGATTCTCCCACTGTGTATCAAAGGCCAGAATATCCTCTTTCCACTGGATGCTGGCATTCTGCATGCCGAGCAAGCTGAGCATGGTGATGCAGTTGCCGACAAACTCTTCTTTGCTGTACTTCTCTTTGTTGTAGGCCCATACCTGACCATTTAAGGGGAGCTTGTTGGGCTCAAGAATACGGTCTTTCAGTGAAAGCGAATGAAGCAGCAATGATTTGGACATGGTAACTCCTTGGGGGGGACACTGATGAATTCAGTGATTCCGCATAATTCATATCAGGGCAATGTATCACGCTTGCTCTAAAAGCAGTATTGGGAGGCAAGATTTCTCCTGCCTCCCATTCCTGCAACGATAGTCCACGGATGGATGGGTGTTGTAGATTATCGTTTCAGAGCTTTTAAGATCACGACTTGGTGAATTCAGGGTAAGCTTCAACACCACATTCGCCGACATCCAATCCTTCGTACTCCTCTTCTTCAGAGACGCGGATACCAAAGATGGATTTAACTGCGAACCAGACGATAAAGCTGGTAGTGAATACCCAAGCGAAGATCACGCCAATACCGAGGAGCTGAGCGCTCAGTGTTGCATCCGGGTTTGACAGGCATACCGCCAGCAGACCCCAGATACCAACTACACCATGTACTGAGATAGCACCAACCGGATCATCGATCTTAAGCATGCGGTCCATGGTCACAATCGAAGCGACAACCAGAATCCCACCAATAGCACCAATGATGGTGGCCAGTTCAGGCGATGGAGTCAGCGGTTCAGCTGTGATTGATACCAGTCCAGCCAGAGCACCATTCAGTGCCATAGTCAGATCTGCTTTACCAAACCATAGGCGGGCAAAGACCAGAGCTGCGATACAACCACCAGCCGCAGCCATGTTGGTGTTCACGAAGACCAGAGCGGTCGCGTTGGCTTCAGCAATATCAGAAACCTTGAGCTCTGATCCACCGTTGAATCCGAACCAGCCCATCCAGAGGATGAATGTACCTAGAGTTGCTAGAGGAAGGTTCGCACCTGGAATGGCGTTAACAGAACCGTCTTTGCCATACTTGCCTTTACGAGCGCCTAGTAGCAGTACACCAGCCAATGCTGCAGCAGCACCAGCCATATGAACCACACCGGAACCAGCAAAATCGAGGAAGCCATTCGCGTCAAGGAAACCGCCGCCCCATTTCCACATGCCCTGTAATGGGTAGATGAAAGCAGTGAATACGATTGCAAAAGCAAAGAATGCCCACAGCTTCATGCGTTCAGCTACAGCACCTGATACGATCGACATGGCCGTTGCAACGAACACAACCTGGAAGAAGAAATCAGACAGGTTGGAGTAGTAGGGAGCGTCTTCGCCACCAGCCAGCACTGCCGCTGCTTCATTGTCGCCACCCAAGCCAAAGCTTAGTATATCCGGCAAAATTCCACTTGCAGAGTCGCCATACATAATGTTGTAGCCAACGATCATGTACATGACACAAGCAATCGAATAGAGAACGATATTCTTGGTTAGAATCTCGGCTGTATTCTTAGAGCGGACGAGACCTGCTTCCAGCATTGAGAAGCCTGCCGCCATCCACATGACGAATGCGCCCATCACCAGGAAGTAGAAGGTGTCGAGTGCATATTTTACTTGGAGGATATCTCCGGTAACTTGTTCCATTGTTAATTCCTCCTTTTATTAGCTAAGTGCATCGACGTTTTCTTCACCCGTACGAATACGGATGACACGTTCGATGTCACTTACAAAGATTTTTCCATCGCCGATTTTGCCGCTGTTGGCGGCCTCTTTGATAGCTTCGACAATTGCGTCGACTCGGTCTGCGGTTACAGCCACACTGATTTCAGTTTTAGGTACAAAATCAACGTTATATTCTGCACCACGGTAGAGTTCTGTGTGTCCTTTCTGGCGGCCATGTCCGCGAACCTCTGTAACAGTCAGTCCGGTAACATCGAGTGCCAGCAGGGCGTCTTTTACATCATCGAGTCTGAACGGCTTGATAATGGCACGAATCATTTTCATTATTGCTCCTCCTGAGTTTATTCCTTTTTCTTGGGACGGGGGCAGTTGCAGCTGCCCCCGACAATTTGATTAGTAGCTAAAGTTCACGCCTGCGATGAACTCAGGCTTCACAGCTACGCCGTAGATATACTTGTTTCCGTCAGCCATTTTCTTGGCCAGTGGGTAGGTGTAGGTCAGGGATGGAGTCATGGTAGTACCTGCGACTTCAACGTCTTTGCTTACACCAAGTGTTGCCAGGCTCAGACCATCCTTGAAGGTGTCGACTGCGCCAACAGGACGGTTGGTCACGTCATTCTTCCAGATCGCATAAGAGACAGTGCCTGAAACATCGAAACCAGCTACAGAAGTTCCTGCGCCAAGATCAATCCACATGTCACCGGCCAAATATGCCTTGCTCTGGCTGTCTGAGATGGTGTAGTAGCCTGTCAGAGATACAGGGCCATAAGAGAGACCTGCATACAGTTCAGGGAAGTTGGAAGCAGAGTCATACAGATAGGTATATCCGATGCCGCCGACTGAGTAGCCCATTCCTGTATCACCGATGTCGCCTGAGTAGTCGATAGTCCAGTCAAACTCAACCACGTCTTTACCTGCGTATTGAGGTGCACCCGCGGGGTAAGTGTTGGAGAACCATACACCGGCAGAAAGGCCACCCATGGATACGCCCAGATCACCCTGTACGGCAGTAGAGTTGACGGTCTGTTCTACACCACGCCATACGTACTGGCTGTAGGCGCCAATATCGCCACTAACGGCCATATCTTCAGCTTGCGCGGCTGAAGTCATCATGCCCATAGCAAGTAGAACTGCTGCGGTATGTTTCATGATTGTTTTAGTCATAATAATTATCTCCTTTTTTGATGGATGGGGTTATGCCATCCGTTTGCTGTTTCTATTAGCAGCTTCAATGCCATCCGTGCCAATGTTTTATTAATATAATAAAAACAATTACTTACATTTTTTTGCATATGATTTGCCCAGTAAGTAGTGATTAAATAGTAGCCATCAGTGATTAATAATTAATCACTACTAGAAGGGTGTGTTGCAAAAGAGATGATGCTGTTATCTTTCGCACCGAATTTTAATGTTCTTTTGATAAGGGGTTTTATAGTGGTTCAGTTTGACTATGCGATTTGGGGTGTTTTTTTTACCGCTTTACTCTATGTGCTGGGTAATGGTGTCTGGGTGAATCATCTTGTACGGGAAAAGAACTGGCTTGGCTGGGTGCTCTGGTCGGCACTCGGCGCTGGTTTGCTCGTCGTTGCCGCACTGTTTGAAGCAAGGCTGGATCAAAGCGGTGCGGGTGCCATTGACAGGCTGACCAGTGTTGCTTTTGAAAATCACTGGATCGCATTGGGTCTTTTTGCGCTGATGTCCGTTCCGGGTGCCGCATCAGTACTGCTGAAGCAGAGTGTAAGGTGGACGCGGATTACGTTGCTACTGCCTGCAATTCTTCTTTTTATTCCTGTTGGTAGACAGCTGGCCAATCCTGATAACAATTATCTACTGTTAAGTCTCGGTACGACAGCTGGTGTCTGCGGTTCTCTCTATCTCTGGCAGATGTTGCTCGATTGCGAGCCTGAACAGAAACAGTCGAAAGAGCAGCCGGTTGAGGGCTAGGGGAGTCTGATTATGAAGCACGCGGAATCACGGGCAAAAATTCTCATTGAGGCACTGCCCTATCTGCAGCGGTTTGCCGATCAGACCATCGTGATTAAATACGGTGGTAATGCCATGGTTGAAGAGGAGCTCAAGGAGAGCTTTGCCATGGATGTCACACTACTCAAGCAGGTTGGCATCAATCCTGTGGTGATTCATGGCGGCGGCCCTCAGATTGGCAAGGTACTGGCACAGGTAGGAAAAGAGGCCAAGTTTATCGAAGGGATGCGGGTCACCGATTCCGAGACCATGGATATCGTCGAGATGGTGCTGGCCGGCCGGGTCAACAAGGAGATCGTTGCCAATATCAATCGGGCTGGCGGTAAGGCAGTGGGTCTCTCCGGTAAGGATGGTGGTCTGATTTGTGCTGACAAAATGAAGGTGAAGCGCAATGCGCCTGAACTGGATGTGCCTGAGATCATCGATATCGGCCATGTGGGTCAGGTGCGGTCGATCAATACCAATATACTTGAGGTCTTGGAAAATGACCGTTTCGTGCCTGTCATTGCACCGGTTGGCTACAACAAGGCTGAGAACCAGAGCTACAACATTAATGCCGACCTGGTGGCGGGTGCGATTGCCCAGGCACTCGGTGCAGCCAAGCTGGTGTTATTGACCGATGTGGCTGGTGTGCTCGATAATGATAAGAATCTCCGTTCCGGCCTCTCCGCTGAAGAGGCGAGGGCGTGGATTGATAACGGCACCATTGCTGGCGGCATGATTCCGAAGGTGAACTGCTGTCTGGATGCCGTTGAGCATGGTGTAAGCCGAGCTCATATCATCGATGGCAGGGTGCCGCATGCGTTGTTACTTGAGATCTTCACCGATGAGGGTGTCGGCACCGTCTTTACTGCGGATTGAGTTATTGTGTGTTTCAGTTTAATGGGCTGTGCGCAAGCATGGCCCATTTATTTTTTTCCTCTGAAATGATGAAGGTAGCCTAAAATTTCAACAGATGCATTTGGCTGAAAGATAAGGTGTAAATAGTGAATGATTACTAAGGGTTTCGTCACCTATATACTCATTAAAAGAAGTCGATATTAGAACTTGCTAATATATTAAACGCGAGATATAGTCCGACCCATGGAACAGATACCTGAAGCAAATATTAAGGATGCAGCACAAGGACTTAGGGCCATTGCCCATGAGTTGCGTTTGGCTGTCCTATGTAACCTTCTTAACGGACCGATGTGTGTCCATGAACTGATGGAGGCGACAGGTGCTTCCCAGTCCAATCTTTCCCAGCATCTCTCTAAAATGAGACTGATGGGTATTATTGCTAATGAAAAACGTGGGCAACAGGTCTATTATAGAATCACCAACGTAGAGTTCTTGAATCTTGTTGATGTGTTGAAACGCATTTACTGCCCTGAGGCATGCCAACCAGATCAAAAGGGAGGTTGATTGGTGTTTTTTTGCAGTAATATATCAGTAATTCGTTATGTTTTAATATTAACCGTACTCGTGGTGCCGGCATTCGCATCGGCGGCGGAGATAACAACCCTCAAAGATAGCGTGGCTTATGCGCTTGAACACAATCGTATGTTGGCAGTTTCATCCAATAGTGTGGAAAGAGCAGAGGCCATGGTGGATATGGCGACAGGCCGTATGTTGCCGCGTGTTGATGTTTCTACTGGATTTGCCCGTACCGACTCGCCACTGGGCGTGTTGGGTGCAAAGATGCAGCAGCAGAGGGTGACGCAGGCCGACTTTTCGCCAGCCACGCTCAATCGACCCGGATACGTCAATAATTATCATTCACGGCTAGGTCTGACGATGCCGATCTTTTCAGGCGGTGCGAACTGGGCCTCACGTGCAAATGCCAGAAACCAGGCTGATGCCAGTTCTTTTGAATTCAAGTTTCATAAGCAGCAGGTGATTTATCAGACGATTGCAGCCTACGCACACGCTAGAGAGGCATTGGCACAGGTAAATGCTCGTGAGAACGCCGTGAAAGCGGCAGAAAAACGCTGGCAGGATGCCGAAGCGATGAAAAAACGTGGTATGGCGATTAAGAGCGATGTCATGGATGCGCATGTGCATGTTTTGCGTTCTCAGGTTGCTCTGAGTGAGGCTCAGAGTGCCTATGAGGCCAGCCTTGAATCGCTGCGTCTGATTCTGGGAATGGAAGAGGGTAGTAGCTTGAATGCTGCCAGCGAGCCATCACTATTCTTCTCTTTGGAATCGACGGATCAGATGCTTGAAAATTATGATGAGCGACGTGCTGATCTGTTGGCGCTGGAAAACAGACTTGATGCCGCCGGCAATCGTCGCCTTCAGCATCAGGCATCTTACCTGCCTCGCGTAGACTTCATGGCGGCACAAGAGTGGAACAATGAAAAGTTCGGCCTTCGTAACCGTAATGCCATGATTGGCGTTAACGTGACGATGAATATCTTCTCAGGTGGCGAGGATCTGGCCAAGGTACGTGCTGCAACATCAGAGCAGGTCTCTATTGAGTATCAATTGGCTGATAAGCGTCAGCAGACTGCAAATGAGATCAGGCAGGCTGTGCGTGGATTGCGTATGGCTGAGCAACGATTTGAGAGTGAGTCGGAAGCCCTTAAACAGACAACTGAGTCGCTGCGTATCAAATCTTTGAGACATGCTCAGGGTTTGGAGAAGACATCCGATCTACTTGACGCTCAGGTAAGCGCGGACGCATCCGAAATGGCCCATATTCGTGCCAAATACGATTTGATTATTGCCAAGGCGGCACTACTTCTGGCTGCAGGAACACTTAATGAGGAGGTGGTTCAATGAACCATACTTTGGATGCTTTTTTGAGAAAATTGGAGCTGTTTCTGCTTCTCTCGCTGGTTGCAGTAACTTTTGTGGCCTGCTCCGATGATGAGGCTGTTTCCGAGGGTGCCAAGCCTGTTTCTGTGGCCTCTACATTCAAGGTTGCTGCACAGGAGATGCCTGTTGCCTATGTCACCAGTGGTACAGTGACATCTGACCATCGTGTCTCCATCAGTTCACGTATTTCCGGTTACATCCGTGAGCTGCGCGTTCGTGAAGGTGATTCAGTGCAAGAGGGGCAGGTACTGGTAGAGGTTGATCCTGTTGATGCCAAGCAGGCCCTAATTCAGGCCAAGGCCGATCTGGCTGATGCCAAAGCTGATCTGCAGCGCTATGACGAACTGCTGAAAGCGGGGGCAGTGACCAGTCAGCAGGCTGAAAAGGTGCAGCTTCGTTATAAGGTGGCGAAATCACAGGTTGAGCAGGCTCGCAACCAGCTAAGCTACGCCGAAGTTCGTTCCCCTGTTGTCGGTGTTGTGGTGGAAAAGCGGTTGAGCCAGGGCGATCTCGCAGCGCCCGGTATTGCTATCCTGACTCTGGAAGATCCGACAAGTCTGCTGGTTGAAACCTACGTGTCCGAACGTTTTGTCAGCAGGATTCGCGAAGGTGATCAGGTGGATATTAAAATCGCCTCTCTGGAACGTACCTTTCCGGGCGTGGTACGTCAGGTGGTGCAGGCAGCTGATCCTGTTTCTCACCAGTTTCTGGTGAAGACCTCTCTTCCTGTGGCAGCTGAAGTTCATCCGGGTATGTATGCACAAACCGGTTTCCATATTGGCCTGCGTCAGGCGCTTGTGGTGCCAAAGGCAGCCATTGTTTCGCGTTCGGGCCTCGACGGTGTCTATCTACTTAATGAGGAGTCTGTAGCTCAGTACCGGTTATTGCGTCTGGGTGAAGCGAAGGGTGACAGTGTTGAAGTGCTGGCGGGGCTGCGTGAGGGTGATGTGATTGCCTGGAGTGGGAATCCCGCTCTGAAGAGTGGTATGAACGTTCAAGCAGCCGGAAGCGGACAATAAACATGCAAGAGAAAGAGATTGTGGAGAACAGCGACGCGAATCATGAACCGCTGAATATCGCAGGTCGACTTGGCCGGGTAGCGATGGGCAGCAATCTGACGCCGATTATCAGTATGCTGATTTTCCTTTTGGGTCTGGTGGCGCTTTCGGTTACACCTCGAGAGGAGAATCCTCAGATTGATGTGCCAGCTGCCAATGTGATTGTGCAGATGCGCGGTGCTAGCCCTGAAGAGGTTCAGAACCTGATTGTTCGTCCTATGGAGATGGTGCTGCGCGAAATGACCGGCGTAGAGCACACCTATGGCACTGCCATGGACTCGCTCGGTGTCGTAACCGTGATGTTTGAAGTGGGCGAGGACAAGGAAGCAAGTCTGGTAAAACTTTACGATCGGATTATGCACAATCTGGATCGCATTCCATCTGGGGCCTCGCAGCCACTGGTTAAACCGATGGATGTCGATGATGTGCCGGTATCAGTGATTACACTCTCGTCGCCGGAGATGGATGGTCTATCGCTCAAGCGGCTGGCTGAGCGTGTACGAGAACAGCTCTCGCCACTTGAAGGCGTTTCGGTGGCAAACATTATCGGTGGTCGTGATCATGAGATCCGTATTCAGATAGATGCAGCCCGAATGGCGGCCTATGGCATTACACTTGATCAGCTTCATAACGTTCTTGTTAGCGCTAATGCTGGAGGGCCTGTCGGCAGTTTGGTCGGTAATGACCAGGTTACACGTGTCTGGCTCGACGGATATCTGAAAAATGCACAGGAGGTCGGTACACTGATTGTCGGCCAATGGCAGAATAAAGCGATCTATCTGCGTGACATTGCTTCGATCGTCGATGGTCCGGCAGATGTCGAGCAGTTGCATCGTATCGGTTTCGGCCCGGCTGGGGATCAAGGAGCGACAGGCAATGAACCTGAAATTCCTGCTGTCTCTATCGCACTGGCTAAAAAGCCCGGCACCAATGCCGTGTCAGTCACAAAACGTATCAAAACCAAGCTCGATGAACTTCAGGGCGACTTTATTCCTGATAATGTCCATGTTGATATCACACGCGATTCCGGTAAGCGGGCTGATGCTGCGGTAAACTTTCTTGTTGAGCATCTCGGCATTGCGATTGTCACGGTGGTTCTCATTCTTCTTGTGTTCCTGGGTTGGCGCGAAGCAACGATCGTGACCATGAATATTCCGCTGATTCTCTTTATCGTGCTGGCCATCGGTCTAATGGCTGATCAGACCATCAATCGAATCACGCTCTTCTCGTTGATTCTCGCGCTGGGTCTGCTTGTAGATGATGCCATTGTGGTGGTTGAAAATATTCACCGCCATCTGCACAAGGGTGTGAATCGACTCTCCGATAAAGCCCAATTGATTATCGAGGCGACCAACGAGACCGGTAAGCCAACCATTATTGCAACCATTGCAGTGATTCTTGCCTTTATTCCCATGGCATTTGTTACCGGCATGATGGGGCCTTACATGGGGCCGATTCCATTTAATGCACCGCTGGCTATGGCGGCATCTCTGGTGATTGCCTATGCATTTACCCCGTGGATTGCCCAGCGCTGGATGCCGTGCAAGATGAAAAATCCTACGCTTGAAGAGAGGGACTCCGAGCCGGATGACTGGGTGCGCACGACCTATCTGCGTCTGGCCAAACCATTGATCGAAGATGCGAAGATGCGTCGCAATTTCTGGATCGTAGTGGCTGTACTGTTTGCCGCTGCAATGATGCAGCCGGGCTGGCAGTTCCTGCGTCCTGCAGGTATTAATGGCCCGCTTACCGCCGGTACAGTCGAGTTAAAGATGCTGCCTAAAGGCAACCAGAACACCTTCAATATCACCATTGATCTGCCGGAAGGCTCAACGCTGGAGGCGACAGATCGCGTAGCCCGCGATGTTGGCGATATTCTGCGGAAACATCCGATGGTGAAGGATTATGAAGCATTTGTTGGACGCGGTGGACCGATTGACTTTAATGGCATGCTGCGTGGTGCAGCACTGTTTCGCGAAGCTCCGCATCTTGGTGAGGTGCGCGTAAACCTTTTGGATAAACAGGAACGCTCTGTTCGTTCTTCTGAAATTGTCTTGGAGATGCGCGAGATGTTTGAACCGCTGTTCAAACGTTATCCGGATGCCTCAATCAAACTGGTTGAAGACCCTCCGGGACCACCGGTTCGCGCGACACTGCTGGCTGAAATCTACGGCCCTGATTATGCCGAGCAGCAGAAGATTGCTCTCAAGGTCCGCGAGCTATTCAATCGTACCTATGATGTGGTGGATAGCGATGATTCGATGGGTGCGGATCAGATGCAGTTGAATATCCGTGTTGATAAAGAGAAGGCATCACATTTGGGTGTTGCTACACAACAGGTTGAGACGGCTCTGCGCGATTTCCTGCAAGGCTACAACTTCGGTGCGCTGCATGTTGCCGATGAGCGCCATCAGGTGAATTTACATGTTCAACTATCCAAGGCATTGCGAGCACATGCGGAAGATCTTGAGCGTATTTATGTGAGTGCCAGCCATGGGCCGGTACCACTCTCGGCCATTGCCACGATTGAAGAGAGCATTGCCGCCAAGCCGATCTTCAGTAAAGACGGTCACATGGTCACCTATGTAAGTGCCGAAGCGAAACAGGGTTCACAGGTCTATTCACTGCTGGATATGGATTGGCAGTTGGATGGCAGTGAGATTACTCCCGGTGTAGTGCTGAAGACCGGCGGCATGCGTTTCACCGATACGGCACCAGAGGATACCTTTGGCTATCACATGCTGTGGGATGGTGAGATGCGCCTGACACTCGATGTATTCCGTGATCTGGGAGCTGCGTTCATTATAGCGCTGGTGATGATTTATTTGCTGATGGTGGCCTATTACGGCGGGTTTATCCTGCCGATGCTGGTGATGGCGCCTACGGCTTTGACGATGATCGGTATTTTCCCCGGTCACTGGATTACCGGACAACCGTTCACGGCGACATCGATGATCGGCATGATCGCACTTGCCGGTATCGTGGTGCGTAACTCGACGCTGCTGATCGATTTTATTCTTGATTACCGAGCCATGGGTCACGATGTGAAGAGTGCCGTGCTCGAGGCAGGTGCCGTACGTGCTAGGCCGATTATTCTGACCGCTCTGGCAGTGGTTGCCGGTACTTCGATTATGATCTCTGACCCTGTCTTTGGCGGTCTGGGAGTGTCGATGGTGTTCGGAACGATAGCAGCAACGATTCTGA
>Ga0316191_10003298_pt1 | contig 11884 bp, 10 predicted proteins | sample Eddworburr2cm_MG_FD_204928 | JGI IMG/M metagenome (GOLD analysis project Ga0316191, IMG submission 204928) | Coastal sediment microbial communities from Maine, United States - Eddy worm burrow 2 cm | ecosystem: Environmental > Aquatic > Marine > Coastal > Sediment | place: USA: Maine...
ATATTTTGTACAAAATAATCCAAGTTCTGAGAACTAGCTCACATTGTTTCTACCAATGAGTGTGACACATTTAAACTAACAACCGGTATACAGAACTCCATTTTTATCTTTCAGGCCATTCAAATTGATGAGGATTTATCATGAAAATGACATTAATTTTCGTTAGCTTATGCTTGTGCGCAGGAAGTTTGACCGTCACTGGCACAGCATGGGCTAAAAAGAATTCTAATTGTAAAAAAGATGCAGATGTTGTTTTAAGTAAAAAGTTTCCGCATTTCAGTTTCGATACTGACAATCTTGGATGTGCACACAATGATGCTGGCGATTGTGACCCGGATTCCCTGGTCTTTTTCGATGATGGTAATGGTCTCGTTTATGTTGATGACGCCCTTTACGGTGAAGGTCTCATTATAGAAGGAACAAATCGCACGAATATTATTCACGGCAGCAGTGGTGACGATATTATTTGTGGAGGTAATGGCAAAGATGAAATCTGGGGCGAAAATGGCGATGATATGATTTACGGCGATAATGGCAAAGACACGTTATTCGGTGGCTTGGGCAATGATGAATTGTACGGCGGCAACGGGAAGGATGATCTGTCAGGTTATGATAATGACCATGATGGTGACCCAGGATTTATTGACATTGAAGATGATGACATCCTTGATGGCGAAAATGGAAAAGATGAGTTGACCGGTGGACCGGGGAATGACATCTTGATCGGCGGTAAAGGTAAAGACGATCTGGATGGTGGCTACGGTGATGACGACCTGAGCGGTGGTCAAGGCAATGATTATCTGGATGGTGGCTACGGCGATGATGATATTCTGGGCGACAAAGGTAAAGATGACTGCGTAGATAGCGATGATGATGGTGTAGATGAATGTGCAGACTCCGAACTCGAGGATGTCAAAAAGAAAAATAAATGATCTTCCTGATCATTTGATATAAATATTCTGTAACTATAAACAGGATATCGCTCAAGTCATCGGATAAATAACCAATCTTCATATGGCGGACTTCGAGCCGCCTTTTTTTGTGTTTGGGAATGTCAGCTTATGTTAAGGCATTGCCGTCCTTCACAGACCGCCAGGGGAACGGAGAGTTTCGGGCACATTCCGGACCTTCACCGGAAATACCTGAGTAATTTACTCGGATGACCGGTTCCGCCCACGAACCGGTCGTTCATCGTAAGTTGTTGTACGACAAGAAAGTACTGAAAGTCGCCGTTTCCGGGCTGGACTCTGGAAGGGGACTATCGACCCAAAGCGGCCTATCGTGGACGACTGCTACCTGTCTTGAATCTGGAACTCGGCGACGCCCGGAAGGGCGCACGACGCCGCCGGTATGCCCTCGGCTAAGACTTGTCGGAAAGCTCAATTAACGCCAGGGTTTCGCCCCAGGTTCGGTAGATTCCGGAGACTAGTAAGAGCGTGGTTGAGCCCGCTATGGCGAAAGGGGCGAAAGTCTCTCCGGAGATCAATCCCGCGCCGCCGCAGATCAGGATGACGCTGGCAAAGATCGGAGTTATGTTGTGGAAGATACTGTCCATCTTGCTCTTAATGGCCCAGAGATGGAGACGGCTCCGCACGCGGACTGCATTAATTCGATAGATTAAGCCCCCAATCCCCATCACGACGAAAATAACTCCACTTGGCCAATTGGACTGCCACGGCACCAACATTACCATGCTCTGGAGCAGGACCCCGGCGAAGCTGTACATCGCAGGCGTCAGCGATGCATGTGCGATGTCCAGCTTTCGGGAGGTCGACAAGCCGGTGCCAAGTGTGACAACAACAAACAGCAAACCCACAAACACCCCACCAGCCGCCCCGGTCGTGGTGAAGAAGTCGCTCCAACCGTTAAGCATCAGACCATTCCTCGAAATTCGGCGCGATATTCTGAACTAAGATACCCCAAATAGGCGACAAAATGGCCGGTATGGAGCAAGTAAAATCAGACTCCCCGTGCCATGATATGGCCGAACCCGGTAGTAGTGTTAATTTTTCTGTCTGACTGCTGATCTCCGGACAACGGGCGGTCGGATGTTGTCAGCTATTGCGAAGTCTCGACCCCGTGCAATGCGAATAAAGGGGAGCGTTACGTCACGGTGCTCCAGCAAACGGAGTCATTCAGAAGCCATATAAACATGTATGAACCCCTCGCGTTGTTCGCCGCTTTTGTGCTGGTTTACAGTGCTGTCGCCGGCGCGGTCGAACGTACCTGGGTCAACGGTCCGATTGTGTTTACGTTGTTCGGTCTGTTGATCGGCCCGGTTGGACTGGACGTCCTTTCACTGCAAGCCGATCGCGAGATGATCAAGGCGCTTGCAGAGATCACGCTGGCCCTGGTGTTGTTTACCGACGCGGCCGGTGCCGATATCGGTGTGCTGAAAAAAACCAGTGGGCTGCCGGCGCGCTTGCTGTTGATCGGGCTGCCGCTGACCATTCTGCTGGGCTTCGGTGTCGGTGCGTTGCTGCTCGACAGCCTGTCGCTGTTCTCGCTCGCTGTGCTGGCCACCATGCTGGCGCCAACTGATGCGGCCCTCGGGAAAGCCGTGGTGACCAATGAAGCGGTACCGGATGAAATCCGCCAGGGCCTGAATGTCGAAAGCGGTCTGAATGACGGTATCTGTGTGCCGATCCTGTACGCCTTCCTGGCACTGGCGCTGGATAAGGCGGGTGATCAGGGTCTCTGGACGCTGGCGGTAAAACTGGTGGTTGAGGAAATCGGTATCGGCCTTGCCGTTGGCCTGGTGCTGACTTTTACCACAGTCAGATTACTCAAGTTCTCCCGCCACAGGCACTGGCTGACGCACACCTGGATACAGATACCGGTGGTCGCCCTGGCTTTGAGTTGTTTTGCGGTGGCCCAGTCGCTGGGTGGCAGTGGTTTTATTGCGGCTTTCAGCGGCGGTCTCCTGCTCGCTGTTCTGGATGGGGATCTTTCCAGTGAAGTGAAGGATGAGTTTCTGCGCGCATCGGAGGGCACGGGCGATACGCTGGCGCTGCTTACCTGGGTGATTTTCGGTTCCGCGGTGGTGGGGCAGGCGGTCGGTCATTTCAGCTGGATGATCCTGCTCTACTCTGTATTGAGTCTCACCGTCATCCGCATGTTGCCGGTGTTCCTGTCACTTGCCGGCTGCGGCATCGACACCGAAGGCAAGCTGTTTATCGGCTGGTTCGGCCCGCGCGGTATGGCCAGTATCGTGTTTGCAGTCATCGTGGTGGACAGTGGGCTGCCGGACAGTGGTCCACTGGCCATGACGGTGGCATGCACGATCATACTCAGCATCCTTGCCCATGGCGTGACGGCAAATCCCTGGGCCAGGGCTTATGGTGAGCGCAGGCGGCTGGCGAGGCAGAACGCGTCTCGTTGAACGCCGTGGATAAGTTTTGACGGGATTTGGTGATGCATTGGCGTGCATTGCGGTGCAATGTGAGCAACGGGTGTAAAACAAGCAGTTCCCCGCGGGTCTGTATAGCAAGTGTTATCGACAATGTCTGGCTTGTGTGTGGCGAGAGTAGCGGAAATGGGTACACAGTCCCCGGTAATCGATACGGGCAAAGGAGTCACTGCTTGTCGGAACAAACCCACAACCCCGATACCCGCTGCCGCAAGCGCGCTCACACGGCCGCCAGTGAACCGGGCACGCGCTTTTCCTGCGTGGGCGCTTTTCGTGGCCGATTCTTTTTCGCGCTCCTGCTTGTCCTGGTTACGCCAGCCGCCGGCGCGCTAGCCCCTCTCGCGGGGCCTGATACCTCGAGTCTGCGAGCGACGTTCGAGAGTTTCCTGGCGCTCAGCGAAGAGGCGGCCCGGCGTCTGTCCGACCACCGGGATGCACCCAGTCACGCCACGGCCACGCGTATTTTTCAGATCGCGAATTCGGCGGAGAGTCTGTTCGATCTGCGCGAGGTACCGGTCGCGGCGCAGCGCGAGGTCGCGGCCGAGACTTTCTAGCTGCTCTGGGACGTCGTTTCCCGTGTGCCGTCACCCGACCTGGCGGCTATTCCGGGTGAAGACGCGGTGGGTAATGAGCCAGTGGAAAAGCCGGCACGCTGGTGCTTGCCTGGCACCGAGATCACCATCACCAGGGTAGAGGAGGGACCACAGAACGGCGAGTATCTGTTCAGTGCCGACACGGTGAAGCGGGCCCGGCAGTTCTACGAACTGGCGCAGGCACTTCCCTACCAGCGCCAGATGCCCTCCGGGGACGTGTACCGCACTACCCAGATGTTCACAGGGTTGAACATTCCACTCGCCTGGGTCGAGGCCTTGCCCGATTGGGCCAACACTGCGGTTCTGGGTCAGCTGTTATGGAAGTGGCTGGCGTTACTGCTGTTGTTCGGGGTCACCGTTGTCATGCTGCTTGCGGTATTCCGCTGGAGCCGGCGCAGGCCCTGGGACGGCACGCTACGTTCCTACCTGCGCCATCTCGTAACACCGCTCGCAACGCTCGCGCTGGACACGCTGATGTGGTATCTGGCCACTTTCCAGATCAATGTGTCTGGCTCCGCCGCTGAGGTGCCCCTGTATCTCGCCAGGCTGGCCCCCAGTCTCGCGGTGGTATGGATGATCTGGCTTACCGCCGGGCGGATCGCCGAAGCCATCATCGCTTCCCCGCATATCAAATCGGAGAGTCTGGACGCCCATCTCATCCGCCTGGCGGCGCGCACTGTCGGGACCCTCACCATACTGGTGCTGGCCTTTAACCTGGCGGAGGAGATGGGCATACCGGTGTACGGCCTGGTGGCTGGCGCCCCATCGGTACGGTGGAAGCCATCGGGCTGCGCTCCACCCGGATACGCAAGTTCGACCGCACGTTGGTCACGATTCCGAATGCCGACTTCGCCCAGCGGCACATCGACAATCTGAGCAAATGTGACCGCTTTCTGCTGAGCACCACGCTTGGCCTGCGCTATGAGACCACCGGCGACCAGCTGCGCTTCGTGCTGGCGGAGCTGCGCGAACTGCTGCATGCCCACCCCCAAACCGTGCACACGGCCGACGACCCGTTGCGTGTGCGTTTTGTGGGATTCGGGGATTTTTCCCTGAACGTTGCGCTGCGCGCTTATATCCGGACTTCCAGCTACAACGAGTTCCTTGCTATACAGGAGGATATTCTGCTGCGCATCATCGATATCGTCAAACAGGCCGGAACCGGCTTTGCATTTCCCTCACAAACGGTTTACTTTTCCCGCGACCAGGGACTCGACCAGGAGCGCCAGCAGGCCGCTGAAAAGCAGGTGCGCGAATGGGCATCTGCCCACAGCCTGCCGTTTCCGGAATTCGCCGAGGATTATCTCAAGCAGATCACGGATACGCTGGATTATCCCCCCGAGGGCTCTCCCGGTGCGGACACGAACTAGCCCGTGTTCCCGAAACTGGGTGAACGAGTTGCTGTAACTCCGTCATTCCGGCGGATGCGGGCATCCAGAATTACGGGCATGCAGGCCTGTACATTGGTTAGCGGCCATCGTTTCCGCTACACCCGGACTGACGACACATGAGAAGTTCATTTCCCGGCAAACACCGGCTCGCTTTTTCCATTTGTTCCTGCGTCAAGTATGTGGCCAGACCATCGGGACAACGACAGCTAACGCCAGGGTATGATAGATTTCGGTGCCCCAGACTGGATGAGGGCATCCCGCGCGAGCCGGCTAGCGCGGAAGTAATGACGATGCTGGCCTAAATTCTCGACAGGATGGTGGTGCATGGAACTCGACAATCTTCTCTATGTGATTGTGCTTGTCCTGGGTGCGACGGCGATCTGCGTGACGTTGTTCGACCGCCTTGGTCTCGGTTCGGTGATTGGCTTCATCATCGCGGGGGTACTGATAGGTCCCCACACCCCCGGGCTGGTTGCTACAGATCAGATTGACGAGCTGCAGACCGTCGCGCAACTCGGTGTCGTGCTGTTCCTGTTCACCGTAGGCCTGGAAATGCAGCCCAAACAGTTCTGGGCGATGCGGCGCGAGTTGTTCGGTCTTGGCCTGGGGCAGGTGGTGCTGACAGCAGCAGTCATGGCCCCGCTGTTCGTATTCGCGCGGGATTTACACTGGAATACCGCCGTCATGGTAGGTCTTGGCTATGCCATGTCCTCGACAGCGGTGGTCATGACCATCCTCGCGGACCGTGGCGAGCTCTCCACCACCTATGGACGCAATAGTTTCGCCATCCTCATGGCGCAGGACCTGAGCGTGGTGCCGGTCATGGCACTCATTCCTTTGCTTGCGCACGCGAGGGCGCAGGCACCTGCACAGCCGCTGTGGGAGGAGGCGCTGCGGATGGGGGTAGTGCTGGGCGGCATTATTCTGGCCGGCCGCTACGTACTGCCCCTGGCACTCGGCTGGGCGGCCAGGAATCGTAGTGACACGGCGTTCGGAATCCTGCTTTTTCTCGGGATTACCGCGGCGGCCTGGGCCGTCGACCTGGTCGGTATTTCCATGACGCTCGGTGCCTTTCTTGCGGGCATGCTGTTCTCCGCGAGCGACTACCGCTATCAGATTGCCTCCACCATCGCGCCATTCAAGGGAACATTGATGGGGCTGTTTTTCATTTCGGTCGGCATGTCCATCGATCTGCAGACGCTGGTCGAAGACTGGCAGATCGTGCTGGCCATCGCGGCGGCGGTGCTTGTCATCAAGACGGTCCTGCTGGCGCTCTTGTGCAGGGCTTTCCGCTTTGATTGGCAGACCAGTGTGCGCACTGGCTTCACCCTTTCTCAGGTGGGCGAGTTATCCTTCGTGCTGTTTACCATGTCCTCAGCGGCGGGCCTGTTGAGCTCTCACAGTGTCACCCTGGGTTACCTGGTCATCTCAATCACTATGATCGTCACGCCGCTGATGATCAAACTAGGGGGGCGCATCGCCCGGGGCATGAAACAGACACAGGTCAAGGCGCAGCAACAGCCTGCCGTAGATCTGAGTAACCACCTGGTCGTGGTCGGCCTGGACGAAATTGGCTGCATCATTGCGCTGCTGGCGGAGAAATCCAGTATTCCCTATGTCGGGTTTGACCGCGACTATGGCAGGGTGACCAATGCACGGGAGGCTGGAATGAACGCCTACTACGGAGACATGCTGCAGGAGCCCGTGCAGGAGGCGTCAGGGATCGCGCGGGCCCGGGCCGCGTTTATCTCCACCACCGAAGTTGATCGGTTGCGAATGGTGGCTTTGTATCTGCGCGAACGTTACCCGGATCTCGATATCTACGCCCGGGTGCAGACACTCGACGAGCAGGAAGCCCTGCGTGCTCAGGGCATCAAGCACGCGGGCACTACCTATCTGGAAAGCACGCTGTTTCGCGGCCAGTCGTTGTTGCAGGATATGGGTGTCGCCGAGGAGCAGGCTAAAATGCTGATCGACAGCTTGCGCAAGGATGATTACCAGGTGATCAAGGATAGCTTCAGCAAGACCTACAGCGCATCTTCAAGGGCTTGAAACGATAACGCTGGCGCCTGTGTCATTTGGTACTTCGGGATGAAGCTGCATATTGGGGTGGATAGCAAGACGAAACTGGTGCTTCGACGTTGGCCGCAGGGTTTGCCCGCTAAGCCGGCAGCTGCCGGTATGCCTTTAGCACGTCGTCCAGGGTGTCGAAGAAGGCGTCGTTGCCGAACAACTGGCCCAGGTTGTAGCGGCTCTGTGCCGTGACATCTTCCATGACCTGCGCGATGACCAGGCGGATACCCTTTGCCTGCAGGATGGCATGCAGCGCACGCAGCGTTTCCGCCGCGGAGTAGTCCACGTCGTCGACCGCCGAGCCGTCGATGCAGAACCAGCGCAGCGGCGGTTGTGCATTGTTGGCAAGTCGGGTCACTTCCTCGGACAGCTGCTGGGAATTCGCATAGTACATGCTGTGCGTGAAACGGTAGATCATGAGTCCGGGTTCTGCCTGGACCTGGCTCGCCACGGGTTGTGTCTTCCATACGCCGGATTCGCCCGGCATGAGCAGTGCGTTCTTCGGGTGGTAGCCGCGCCGGGTGTGATCGATCAGAGACAGCGCAATGGCCAGCAGGATGCCCTGTTCCACGCCGACGAATACCACCATCAGCGCGGTAATCAGGGCCACCCAGAATTCCGAGCGCCGCTGGTCGAAGATGTCGTGCATGCCCTTGATGTCGATCAGGTCGACACCGACCAGGAACACGATTGCCGACAATACCGCCTCGGGCATGTAGGCCAGCGGTGCCGTGAGGAACAGCAGTACCAGCAGCACGATGGCGGTGGTGAACAGCAGCGACAGCTGGCTGCGGCCACCGGCGCTGTCGACCATCTGGGTCTTGGTAGGGCTGCCGTTGACGACGAAGGTGCCTGTCAGGCCGGCGCCGATATTTGCCAGCCCCAGGCCGACGAGGTCGGTGTCCTCGCTGAAGCGTTCGTTGTAGCGCGCGGCATAGGCGCGCGAGGTTGCGGCGCTCTGCGCCAGGATGACCACGAACATCGCGAACGCGACCGGCATCAGTTTACCGATGAGTGCCCAGCTCCAGTCGACCTGCGGCAGGCCGATGTGCGGCAGGCCGCTCGGCACCTCGCCGAGCACGTGTACGTGCTCACCCAGGCCGAGTGCCCAGCTGGCGGTGATTGCACCGATCACCGCAATCAGCGCTCCCGGTATTTTTTTCGACACTTTCTTCGAGCCGATAATGATCAGCAGCACGCTGAGGGCGATAGCCAGTGCGTAGAAGTTGACCTGTTCGATCTGCTGGATATCGCTCCAGATCTTCTGCAGGGTGCCGTGCCCGCCACCCTTGAGGCCAAGCATGCCGGAGATCTCGCCCAGGGCGACCTGGATGCCGACCCCGGTCAGAAAGCCGATCAGGACCGTGCGCGAGAGGAAGTCCGCCATGAAGCCCAGACCGATGATGCGCGCCAAGATGAGGAAGACCGCAGCCATCAAGGCCAGCACTGCCGCCAGTGCCACATACTCATCTGAGCCGGTGGCAGCCATCCCCACCAGCCCGGCGGCGAGAATCGCTGCTGTCGCCGAGTCGGCACCGACCACGAGGTGTCGCGATGAACCGAACAGGGCGAACAGCGCCATGGGGATGAGGATGGTGTAGAGACCGGTGATCACCGGGGTGCCGGAGATCTTGGTGTAGCCCATCACCTCGGGTATGGCGAGCGCCGCCAGGGTGAGACCGGCGATGAGTTCCAGCGGGATTTGTGAGGCCTTGATGGGCAGTACACCTTCCAGGACCGGGATGCGGAAACCCGCGGTCTTCTCATTCGTCGTCGCCATGCGAGTCTCCTAGGATGCGGGCCCGCGGAAGCCGGGTAGTCCGCGCGCCTCAGGGCTGGTTGCCAGAAACAGTGCTTCCTCGAGGACTTCCTTGCCATCGTCGGTGACTTCCAGCACGCCTTTCTCGTCAACCTCGAAGGCGAAATCGTCGAAGGTATGCTTGCCGGCGAGGATGTCCTGGTCGAGCAGGATGCGGGTGCGGAAAAAATTGGCCCATTTGAATTCCGAGAAGGGCGCGTTGTTTTTCACGTAGCCGTGATGTTCGCGCACGATCCAGGCCAGGCTGCGGTAGGGGTCGAAGGTGAGGTCCTTGATATGCGTTGGCAGTCTCTCCGGCTGCTGCGGTCCGCCACCGGAGCGATCGAACAGGTAGACCCAGTTCTGCTCGTGCATGGTTTTCCAGAAGTACACCTCTTCCAGGGTGCTGGCATTGCCCAGCACCTTGACATAGATGCAGATATCCTTGCCACGCGCCTTGTGCAGGGCATCGTAGAGTGCGCGCACCAGGTGATGATGATCGACCAGGTAAAACCTGTCCTTTCTCACCACGACAGGAACCGGCCTGACACGGAGATAGTCGTGGAGTTTCTGCGGGTCCTTGCTGAACTTCTTGCGCATGCGCCCGGTGCGAACCGCGACCTCGGCCTTGCCGACCGCGAACTGCGTGGGGGAGAGGTCTTTCACCCTGAGCTTGAAGAAATCGCCCGTCCTTGCGTCCGCAGGGCACCACGGGAATTCCGAGTCACATAAATGCTGGGTCATTGTCTGAGTCCTTCGCCAGGGGGAGCAACGTTATGAGCCACGGGCCCGGTTTCTGGCTATGTTGCCAGCAGCCCTGCACTTATTCCAGGATGCATGCAAAGATTATACTGCAATCAGGTAGCAAGCCGTCCTTGTCTCTGGTTTTTACCCGTTTTTACCCATGTAAGCCCTTCCTTGTGGCCGGCCGGTTCAGTAACGTCGTACCCGCTGCACTTCTTCTCGGTCAACAGCAGCCTGCGCGATATGGCGCGGTTTGGAATGATCTTCACCCCCGGTTGGGACAAGGTCAGTAAGGAGCGGATCATTCCGGAGAGCGTGCTGAAAATGCTCCAGACGACCGGTCGGCCCGAAATTTACCAGCTCGGTTACATGGGCAAGAGCAGCATGAAGTGGTGGCCCGGTGAAAAAGGGATTAGCAACCGCTATCAGTGGGATGCGATCTTACCCGACGGCGATCTGTATAAAGCAGGTGTTGGCGGCCAGGGACTGTATATCTCGCCGTCGCGCGATCTGGTCATCGTCTGGTTCTGTCACAGCGACGGCGAAAACAGGGAGCAGTCGATGGCGCGCGCCATTGCCAAAAGTCTCAAATAGCAATCCACATCGAATGATCAATAGATGATTGACAATCCGATAGAAGAAGTTTCGATCGTAATGATTTGCAGGGAGAATATCGCGAAACGAATCGGCGACTGAAAAAGTCCGTTGCAGTGTGATATCCAGGAATAGTTGCTGATATCTGCGAATCGAGTTTGAGAAATGCAGCTAATAACCGCCGGTGTATTTCCAGCCAGTGATTGATGAACCCGATCCTGGTTGTAGTATTTCCTAAGGGCCTCCAGTTTCCGCTCCAGGTCGTGCGCATTCCAAAAAAAGATGTGATCCAAATATTCACGACGAATCGTTCCAATCAGTCGCTCAACGAATGGATGTGATATTGGTGTATACGAGATGGACTTAATTTCTTCGATTTCAAGAATTCGCAGGTTGGCTTGCCATCTGTGATAAAGAAACAATGGGTCGTTGTCTGAACTGAGGTGATGTGGAGTGCTCTGACTGGCAATGGCTGTGTTGAACATGCGACACAGGGCAACACCATCGACATTGCCCGGATGAATGCCAAAACCGATGATACGCCTCGTGAACTGATCCATGTCCACCAGCACCCAGTGGCTCTTCATTAGAATGGATTCACACCGAAACAAGTCCATACTCCAAAGACTGTCTTTCGTGTGTCCGAGGAGGGTTAACCATGACGGCCCACCGTCATCGGGCATTGGATGGTAGTGTTTGGCGGGGACACGTCTGACCAGGTCCTTATCGATATCCATCCCGAACGCTTTGTTGATCTGCTGCGCGATTCGAAGACAGCCAAAGCGCGGGTTACGTCGCTTTAGTTCGACAATCGCTTGGATAAGTTCCGGTGACGGACCCTTGGGCCCTGGCTTTCCTTTTCTACCAGATGAATAAAGCATGCGATACTTACGCATTTTATGCAGATTATGAAATTTAAAAAGCGTCGATGGCCGAATAATCACCGCAGCCCGCTGAATATGACGTGGGTTGAGAAGCAGCGGCCAGAAGCCGAACAGGAATCGATCCAGTGTCGAAAGATTGGGCGCGCGTTGCCGCAAACGATTGATGGCCAGAAGCTGCTGCTTCATAAGCAGGCTGTCAGCGACAACGGCCCGCGCACCATCGGGTCCCAGGAGTTTGGCGACTGTAGTCAATAGATGTGCGAGGAGTATCAGCAGATCCTTCATGGCAGAGCAGGGTAGGGAAGGTTACTTTCAGGAACAAGTCTGTTTAAGTTGTGGTTTTCAGGTGATAATTAGCAAATCGCCTAGGACAGGCTATCTATGGGAACAAATTTCAG
>Ga0316191_10003300_pt1 | contig 11882 bp, 10 predicted proteins | sample Eddworburr2cm_MG_FD_204928 | JGI IMG/M metagenome (GOLD analysis project Ga0316191, IMG submission 204928) | Coastal sediment microbial communities from Maine, United States - Eddy worm burrow 2 cm | ecosystem: Environmental > Aquatic > Marine > Coastal > Sediment | place: USA: Maine...
GACGGTATCTGCGACGCCGGGCATCTGGAAAAGCTCACGCGTGTATCCCCAGATGTTCGGGTAATCCACGATGCGCTTTTTGTTGCATTTGAAATGCAGGTGATACACGGGATCAAACCGGACCAGGGTGGTAAACAAACGCCAGTCAGCTTCGGTCAACCTGTCGCCCATCAAATAGCGGCCCTTTGACAGGCGCGCTTCGATCCAGTCCAGTGTTTCGAATAAGGGGACTACTGCGGCGTCATAGGCCTCTTGTGTGGTCGCAAAACCGGACTTGTAGACGCCGTTGTTCACAGTGTCGTATATGCGGTCATTCACCGGCGCGATCTGTGCGCGCATTTCTTCGGGCCAGTAGTCATCTTTGTTGCCTGTGATCGCATCAAAGGCGCTGTTGAACATCCTGATAATCTCGGAGCTTTCATTGGACACGATGGTCTCGCGTTCCTTGTCCCACAGGATTGGAACCGTCACACGCCCCGTGAAACGAGGGTCCGCGCGGGTGTAGATATCGCGGGCGAAGTCCGAGCCATAAAGGGTATCGCCTGTGGCACCTTTATCATCGATCTCAAAGGTCCAGCCCTCTTTCAGCATATCCGGATGCACTGCGGAAACGGTAATGTGCGGCTTTAGGTTTTTGAGTGCCCGAAAAATCAAAGCGCGATGTGCCCAAGGGCAGGCGTAGCTTACATAGAGGTGATATCGCCCCGAATCGGCCTTGAAACCGTCATCGCCGGAAAGGCCGGCAGACCCGTCTGTCGTGACCCAATTGCGAAACTTCGCATCTTGCCGCTGGAATTTGCCTCCTGTCGATTTCGTGTCGTACCATTGGTCTTTCCAAACACCGTCTACCAAAAGGCCCATCTCAAACTCCCTTATTTCATGGGCCATATCTAGCCCTGATCGGCTGTTGCGCATAGTGTTGAAGACGCGCATCAAGACTGCATCTGCGCACATCAATGGCTGAAGTGCGGCGAAATAGTGGCTAAAATATGCTTGCGTTTCAGTCGGTTTCAGCCTTTGTTTAAAGCTGGGGATGTTAGGAGTTTGTTGCTGTGGAAGCTGTTTTTTCCAAAGAAATTCAAGTTGGCTTAGATAACGCGCGGATAGAGGCGATGAAAAAATCGTCTCGGCTGCGGGTGAATTTGGGCAATAAAGTTTTGCCTGTTTTACGCATGTGGAAAACCGGTTTTGCGTTGGAAGCCAATGCACCCGCGTTGCGTGGCTTTGTCGATCTCTATGACGGAAGCGTCCATCTCTTTCAGTGTCTGATCGTGACCAGTGAAGAAGAAAGCGGCGAGCGGCGCTATGAGTTCAAGCGCGCCACTGCGGTTAGTGAAAAGCCCGCGGTGGACTTTGAGATACTTGACCATGCGCCGGTGGGTTTGATCGAAAACCTGCGGCGTTGAAACCCGTCTACTGCAAATCCTGAAAGGCCTCCTTGAGGCGCGCGCATGCCTCTTCTACGCGTGCGCGTTGCGTTGCCAGATTGAACCTTAGAAAAGTTTCGCCGCCCGGGCCAAACGTGGGGCCATCACTTGGGGCGATACGTGCGTTTTGGCGTACGCGGCGCGAGATCTCTTCATAGCTCATGCCCGTGCCCGAAAAATCAACCCAAGCCAGATATGTCGACTGAAGTGGCATGGAATAGGCCCCGGGTATAGATGCGATGGCGTCATCAAAGACTTTACGGTTCCCTTCAAGGTGCGCTATCTGGGCGTCCAGCCATTCCGCCCCTTCAGGCGAATAGGCGGCGGTGATCATTTCGACACTCAGCGACGCCGGTTTGTAATCGAGCGTATTGAGCCGCTGCTGCATATCCGCGCGCAGCTTCGGGTCGGGAATAATCAGATTGCCGGTGCGCTGACCGGCGATATTGAAGGTCTTTGAGGCCGCTGTCAGGACCACCAGCCGCGCCGTGGCCTCAGGCGCGGCAACTTGGATCGGCACAAAGGTGTTTCCTGCATATACGAGATCATGATGGATTTCGTCGGATACAAGAATCAAATCGTTGCGCGCAGCGAAATCGGCGACCTGACGCAGCTCGTCGGCCGTCCAGACGCGCCCTGACGGATTCTGCGGCGAGCACCAGATCAGCATTTGCTCGGTGCCATCCAGACGCGCTTGCGCGTCATCCAGATCTAGCTCGTATGTATCGCCGGACCGTTTCAGCGGGCAGGCAACAACCTCGCGCCCTGCCTTTTCTATTTTAACGCGGAACTCGTGATAGACGGGGTTAAAGGTAACGACCCGCGCGCCCGGGTCAGTCCAGACATCCAGGCACAGTGCAATCGCATTCCCGAGCCCTTGAGAGGTCAGGATCCAAGATGTGTCTATTTCCCAGTTATGGCGCGTGCGCATCCACCACTGGATCGCGTTCAGATAGTCATCATGGATCGCAGTGTAACCGAAGACGCCATGATCTGCCGCGCGCCGCACCGCTTCGATGACACATGGTGCCGTTGCGTAGTCGCTGTCTGCTGTCCACATGGCCAGCCCGTCCTCCGCAGGCACATCATATAGCTTTTGCATCAAGTCCCATTTGGTAGAGTGCGTGCCGCGGCGTTCGATTGGATCGTTAAATGACATGGTGGGCCCTTGTTTGGAATTTTGCTGCAAGCTAGCGGTTCACGCGGCAGGGGCAAGGCCAAGTTGTGTTGCACAGGGTCAGTGCATGACCTACATGAATGCGCATGAAAAGAAATATTATCCTGCACCCCGATCCAAGGCTTAAAAAAGCCTCAGAACCCGTCAATGACATCAGTGATGAGTTGCGGACGCTGGCGGAAGATATGCTTGAGACGATGTATGACGCGCCGGGCATCGGACTGGCTGCGCCCCAAGTGGGGGTTCTGCAACGCGTGATCGTTTTGGATTGCATCAAGAACCAAGAAGATAGACCGCGCCCTCTGGTGATGTTCAACCCTCAGGTCATTGCAGCGTCGGACGAACAGAACGTCTATGAGGAAGGCTGTCTTTCAATCCCCGAGCAGTTTGCGGACGTGACACGCCCTTCCGAGGTCGAGGTGCGTTGGATGGATCAAAACGGCAAAGAACAGTCAGAAGTTTTTACTGATCTATGGGCGACATGTGTACAGCACGAGATCGATCATCTGGATGGTAAGCTTTTCATTGATTACCTCAAGCCCCTGAAGCGGCAGATCATCACGCGCAAGATGGTCAAGTTCAAGCGTGAGCTTGCCCGTTCATGAGCGTACGCGACATCCTGCGTTGGCCTGATCCACGGCTCAGCACTGCGTGCACGCCGGTAGGCGAGGTGACGGAAGATATCCGTACTTTGGCATCTGATATGTTCGAAACAATGTATGCCGCACCGGGACGCGGGCTTGCGGCACCGCAAGTGGGGGTGCTCAGGCGGATGTTTGTGATGGATGCGACGTGGAAAGACGATGTGCGCACGCCCGAAGTCTTTGTCGACCCGCAGATTACCTTGGCGGATGTGGAAACGGCAGAGATGGAGGAAGGTTGCCTGTCCATCCCCGGTGTCACAATGCCTGTGGTACGGCCTGCCTGGGTCGAGGTGCGCTGGCACGATCTTAACGGCACTGTGCACCAGCGTCGCTTTACAGGGTTTGCTGCGGCTTGCGTTCAGCACGAGATTGATCATCTTGATGGCATCGTGACGTTTGACAGGCTGGATCCTGTTACACGCGCTTTGGCCCTTGATGCATATGAGGAGGTGCCGGCGTGACTGTACAACCTTTCCTCAAATGGCCGGACGCACGTTTGCGAACGGCGGCCGACGAGGTGCCCGAAATCACCGATGCCGTGAAACAAATCTGGGATGATATGATTGACACCATGGACGCAATGCCCGGTGTAGGTCTGGCCGCGCCGCAAATTGGTATCATGCTGCAATTGGCAGTGGTGGATGCGTCGGACAAACGCGACAGGCGCATCCGCATGGCGAATCCAACGGTGCTGGATGCGTCTTCAATCATGAACGAGCATGAAGAAGCCAGCCCGAACCTGCCGGGGGTTTATGCCAAGGTGAAGCGGCCACGCGGCGTGGCGGTACGCTTTATGGATGAGACGGGTATGTACGTGCGGCGCGATTTTGTCGGGTTGGAAGCTACAAGCGTTCAACACCAGATCGACCACCTGAACGGCAAAATGTATTTCGACCGCGTCAGCAAAGTAAAACGGGACATGCTGTTGCGCCGCGCGCGAAAGCTGCAAACATAATGCGAGTTGTTTTCATGGGAACGCCCGATTTTTCGGTGTCCGTACTGGATGCGTTGGTCGATGCGGGTCACGAGATCGCATGCGTCTATAGCCAGCCGCCACGTCCGGCAGGACGCGGAAAAAAGGACCGGCCAACGCCTGTGCACGCGCGCGCCGATGCCTTGGGCCTTACCGTTCGTCATCCGGTGTCGCTCAAATCAGCTGAGGAGCAGGAGGCCTTTGCGCAGTTGCACGCGGATGTTGCAGTTGTAGTCGCCTACGGTTTGATCCTGCCCCAAGCCATTCTGGATGCGCCGACCCGTGGATGTCTGAACATCCACGCCAGTCTGTTGCCTCGTTGGCGGGGGGCTGCCCCGATCCATCGCGCCATCCTTGCAGGGGACGAGCAAACTGGCGTCTGTATCATGCAAATGGAAGCAGGTCTTGATACAGGCCCTGTCCTGCAGCGGGCCCTGATCGATATCGGTCCAGAGGACACAACGGCAGCGCTCCATGACAGGTTAAGTGCGCTTGGAGCACGCGAAATCGTAGACGTTCTGGGCAAGCTCGATACTTTGACACCGGAGCAGCAGCCCGAGGACGGCGTCACCTACGCGTCTAAAATAGAAAAGTCAGAAGCACAGATCGACTGGACCCAACCGGCAGAAAACGTTGACAGGCTGATCCGCGGTCTGTCGCCTTTTCCCGGAGCGTGGACGCTGCATAACGGAACGCGCATCAAATTTTTGGCCTCACGGGTTGGTGACGGTGATGGCGCGCCGGGGTCTGTACTTCTTGACCCTTTCCGCGTCGCTTGCGGGGCGGGCACCGTCGAGGTGCTGCAAATACAGCGGGCCGGAAAAGGCGCACAGGATGCGGCAACATTCCTGAACGGGTGGCCGTTGCAACAGGGTGATACCTTTGGGGGGCAAGACTGATGTTTCCGGTACTAATTGGCACGATCGTGATTGCAGGCATTGTAGGCTATGCATCTGAACGGTCAGGCTTTACCCATAACGGCTACGTTCAAAGCGTCATCATCTGCGTGGGCGGTGCATTCTTGATGTATTTTGTGACCCTTATGTTCGGGATCGGATTTCGCAGCCCGGGCATCAACGCGATTGCCGCGTCAATCGGGGCACTGGTTATAGTGCCGACGCACTGGCGCAAGTGATTACTCGGCCGGTGCGGGGCTTCCTAGCTTCTCATCATCTTCAACGGGTGCTCTGATGCATAGCCGCAGCAATGGTGGCACGGTCAGCAGTGTCAGAAACGCCGACATGGAAAGCCCGCCCACAACAACAGCGCCCAGACCACGATAAAGTTCGGACCCTTCGCCGGGAAACACCACCAGCGGCAGCATTCCGAAGACCGAGGTCAGTGTCGACATAAAGATGGGGCGGATCCTGTTGCGCGTCGCCTCTTCGATGGCATCTATCGGTGCCATCCCTTCGTCGCGCAGATGATAAAGCGTCTGGTGTACGATCAGGATAGCGTTGTTGACCACAATACCGACCAGAATGATGAACCCCAGCAGCGTCAGCATATCCAAGGGTTGCGTCTGGAACGTGTTCAGCAAGGCTAGACCGCCGACCCCGCCCGCAGCAGCGACAGGCACCGAGATCAGGATCACCAAAGGCAGCACAAAGCTTTCAAACAGGATCGCCATCACAAGAAAGACGATGATAAGAGCGACAGCAAGGTTGATCTGGATCGCTTCCCATGTCTGGCTCAGTTGGTCAGCCGTGCCCGAGACTGTGACGCGCACGCCGTTGGGTAGCCCACGTTCTTCCAAGACGTCAACAACTTCGGTCTCCAAAAGCTCAACGGCGGCCTCCAGCGGCAAGTCATCTGACGGGCGTACCTCGAGCGTCACGGTGCGGAGCCGGTCACGGTGCCTGATTTCGGTTGGTCCTGCGGTCACCACAACGTCCGCAAGCGCGGATACCGGAATGATCTGACCTGACGGTGTGACCACGGGGTAGTTGCCAATGTCTTGCGTGCGCTGTCCAAGCTGTAAGCCGGGATCGCCTTTGAGCATCAGGTTTATCCGTTCCGCACCCACGGTAATCTCGGCGATGCGCAGACCGTCGTTAAACGCGTCTACTGTCGTCGCCAGATCCGATGCGGTTAGTCCCGCGTCTGCCAGCCGTAATCTGTCCGGCATCAGCCGTACCTCGGGCGCGCCAAGCTCCAGCCCCGGTATTGGACGGAACTGGTGCCCTTCGGAGCGCGGCAATAACTGGGAAATTGTCCCGGCTGCTTGTCCTGCCACCGAAAGGATATCTTCAAGATCCTGACCTGAAATGTTCAACTCAATCGTCCTGCCGCCGCCAACGCCGCGTCCAAACAGCGAAGGTTGGGTCATAAACCCGAATGTCCCCGGTTCGGCGAAAATTGGTCGCGATAAGACAGGGATCAAATCCCCTGCACGTGCGCCGTCAACTGCGGATGCACCTACAAAAGTTGCACCGGGCCGTGCCACGAAAAAGAAATTGTCGATTGTTGGCGTGCCGTCTTCGGTCTCGGTTGCGGGGTTCGCTTCCCAAAGGGGCTTCGCGACAGTTTCGATCCGCTCTGCAATTGTCTGTGTTGTGTCCAGATTATAGCCCGGTGGCGGGATGATAAGCCCGAAGACGAGGTTTCGGTTCCCTTCTGGCAAATACTCCAGTCGCGGCAGGAACGTGACGGTCGCGATAGCTGCCCCGCCCGCGATTGCCGCCACCATGACTATTCCCAAGGTGCGGAACCGGACCGTCATGCGCACATAGGCCATGACCGCTCGGTGGAACCCACGCGCCAGATGATCCAGCCCCCAGATAGTAATCTTTTTCTGCGGACCTTTAGTCAGCAATCTGCTCGCCAAGGCGGGAATGACCGTCACCGCCACAACAAGTGACAAAAGCACCGATACAGAGATCGCAACCGCGATATCTCTGAAGAGTTGCCCCGCTTCGAGCTGCATGATGAGGATCGGCACGAAAACCAGCACGGTGGTAAGGGCGGATACCAAAATTGCGCCCCAGACCTGCTTTGCGCCAAGATAGGCGGCCTCGCGGCGCGATTTGCCCTCTTCACGTAATCGGTAGATGTTCTCAAGTACCACGATAGCGGCATCAACGATCATGCCGACCGCAAAGGCGATACCCGCCAATGAGATCACATTCAGTGTCCGGCCGGTGGCTGCCATAGCTACGAAAGTCGCCACGATACTGACAGGAATGGCCAAAGACACCACAAGCGTCGCGCGTGGACTGCGCAAAAAGGCAAGCAGCACAATGGCGGCGAGCGCGCCACCGATCCAGATGTTTTGCGTCACCAGCTGGATCGCGCCGTTAATGTAGATCGTCTCATCATAAGCCTGACGCATGTTCAGGCCAGCATCCGCAACGGGACCTTCCCTGAGCTCAGCGAGCACCTCTTGAACCGATTCCATCGTTTGAATGACATTTGCACCAGGTTCGCGAACAATATTGAAGGCTAGACCGGGTTCACCCCTGAACCGCAGCCGAGAAGTGGATTCCTGAAACGCAAAATCGACGTTTGCCACGTCGCCCACGCGCACACGGCCCGACCCACCAGACCCGAAACCTGATCGCAGCACCACGGATTCGATGGACGCAACGGTGTTAAGGTTACCTTCAGCACGTACAACGTAGCGGCGCTTGCCCTCTTCGACATCGCCTGCCGAGAGCGAGATGTTTTCGTTGCGCAAAATGCGCACCACTTCGGGGACCGTCAGATCAAACCGCGCGAGCCTGCGCGGGTCGATCACCACCTGCAATTCACGGGTAACGCCGCCAAATACGTTGACAGCTGACACGCCCTCAATCCGTTCGATCCGGTCCTTAATGATATCTTCTACAAAGTCGCCATAGGTGGGCATGCTGCGAGTGTTGCCCTCTTGGGCCGTCAGCAAAATCCACGCGATTGGGCTGTCATCCGAACCGGACGTGTCGAGCGTTGGCTCTCCGGCCTCGTCGGGGTAATCGCCGACGCGGTCGAGCCTGTTCGAGACCAAAAGCAAGGACTGCGCCATATCGGTGCCGACGCCGAATTCCAACGTCACCTCGGCTTCGCCGGTGCGCGCCCTCGAGGTCATGATATCCAACCCTTCGAGACCGCGCAGCGCTTCTTCCTGCGGGTTGATGATCTCTCGTTCTACTTCTGAAGGCGCAGCCCCTGGCCAGTTCGTCCCAATGACGACAATTGGCTTGCGCACATCAGGAGCGAGCTGAATGGGAATACGGCTGACAGCGATCAACCCGAACAGCACGGCCATGATAACTGCCGCGATAACTGCGACAGGACGTTCAATTGAAAAGCGAATGAAATCCATTGCGTGCGCCCCTAATTACCCGCAGCCATCGGCGCGATATCTTGTCCGGGACGCAGACGCTCGTTGCCGCGCGTGACGACAACCTCGCCTTCGGAAAGCCCGTCCAGCACTTCAAAACGGTCCCCCAGCGCCACACCGATCTGCACCGTCCGCGGTTGCGCTTTGCCTTCGGCATTTACATACACGGTCCAGCCGCCACGCGCCTGGACCAAAGCATCTTTGGGCACCGACAGCACGTCACGGGGATCAGAGATCGGGACATTCACGGTGATGGACTGTCCTATCGCGAGATGATCCAGAGCCGCAAGCTGCAAGGATGTAAACCGCACAGGTCGCGTGCGTGTTGAAGTATCCTCGATAGGTAAGATGACGCGCACCTCAAGATCTAATAGATCGTTATCCTCGGTGTAGCCTTCGACCTTCAGGCCGGGTTCAATAACTCTGACGTAGCGGGACGGAACGCTTGCTTCGATCTCGATCGCCTCAATATCGAGCAGCAAGACAACGGGCGCCCCTGACGAGATGAACTCGCCCGGGTTCGTGTTCACCTCCAAAACAATACCGGGAAAAGGAGCCGTGATTTCAGCACGATCCAGCTGGTAACGCGTTTCTGCCAGCGTCGCTTCGGCCGTTTTTACCCGCGCTTCTGCCTCAGCCAGCAGACCTTGGGTTTGGAAAAAATCGCTTTGCGCGTCGTCAAAGCGGCTGGTTGAAAATGATGCGGTGTCGCGTAGACCCTCGATGCGGGCAAGCGCGTTGGTCGCACGGGCAAGGCTCGATTCGGCGATGGTGATCCCTGCGCGTGCCTCCGACAGCCGCGCTTCTGCCTGACGTGCCAGAATATCCAGCAGTTCTGTGTCCAGCTTAACCAGCAGGTCGCCTTTTTCGACGACAGCACCTTCCAGCACCAAAACATTGTCAACAGTCCCGTTTATCCGGCTGGCGACGGTCCCTTCGCGCGCGGTGACAACTTCTGCAAAAAGGGGAACGGTTTCAGCAATGCGTTGTATTTCAACAGTTTCCACGCCGACGGCCGCCGGTCCGCCCTGAGCAGGTGCTTCCGTGGGTGAAAAGATTACGAGTGCAGTGAGTATAGCGGACAAGTGGCCCGAAAAGGTGAAAGAGCGAAGCATTGGCAGGGTCATTTCATTGTGGGTAGGCGACAACTAAACTAGATAGTTCGTTTTTTGTCACGTCAACTATGACAGGTTGCCAGAATTTAGGGCAACAATTTTTAGAATTTGACGGAAATCCGCCCCTGCAGCAATCAACAAGCGCTAATTGTCCAAAGCGCTTGCATATGCGCGCAGTGCAGAGACCTCGTCGTCTGTCGGTATTTGGCCTGTAAATCCGATCAGGTAAGCAGGAACCAGTTTGTTACGAACATCCATAGGTTCGTTCAGTTGGGCATCGTCATAGCCGATCTGCATGTAATAGAGGATGCGCGCACGCGCCACCGCTTCGAGCGGTGGGTAGTCAAAGCGTTCGAACATGGCCTGCAGCGCATTCAGTCGCCGTGTATCCGACGTTTGCAGGATGCGCCGCACCTTGCTTGAACGGCGCGCCCAGTCGCGAATGGCGAAATCCAGTTTTGTATCGAAAAGCGCCGGATTGATTACGCAGCGAAAGACATTGCCGACCGCTTGTGTGATGGTTTCCGCACCTGCCTCTGCCATCTCGATCAGCGCATTGGTGTTCGTCTCCTGCCAGTGATCCAGCAGCGCATCAAGCAAGTCCTGCCGGGATTTGAAATACCAGTAGAAACTGGATCGTGATACGCGCAAGGCACTGCCTAAGGTCTGTATTTTCACCCCCTCAACGCCGTCACGGATCAACGCCGTCAAAGCAAGGTTCATCCAGTCTTTGCGCGTGGCTTTGATGTTGCCGACCAGCGGCTCGGTTTCGGGGTTATCACGATCTAGCAGGGGTTGGGTCATATCAGCTTTCCGGAGGTGCGCCACCTTCGGCTGTACGTTTGGCGATAAATGACTGCAAGGCATCCAGTCGGTCTTGGTCAACCGGCGGGCGCCTGTCAGCAGCCAGTATGTCTTTCCAAACCTTGGTGGCGCGGGTGTTTGCATCTTGCGCGCCGCGTTCGGTCCATGTGCCAAAATTGGCATAGTCGTGCACGATTGGCTCGTAAAATGCGGTGTTGTATCTCTCCATTGTCTGCGGTGCGTCAAAGAAATGCCCGCTCGGGTTCACCTGCGACAGAGCGTTATCAAAGCCGATTTCGTCGTCTCCGGCCTGAGCGCCGGCGCAAAGTTCTGCGATCATATTCAGCACTTCTGCATCCGTTATGATCTTTTCGTAAGAAACACTTAATCCCCCTTCGAGCCATCCCGCAGAATGGATAATGACCGTCGCACCTGCCATCAGGCACCCCCAAAGCCCCATCTGGTTTTCATTTGCAGCCTGAACGTCATTTATGTTCGACGCTGAGCCCGCAGCCGACCGCCACGGCAATCCGGTGAGACGCGCAAGTTGACCTGCTGCCAGCGAAGCTTGGAAATGCGCGGGCGTCCCGAATGCAGGTGCGCCTGATTTCATGTCCACGTTCGACGTGAACGTGCCGTAGCATACCGGCGCGCCCGGCCTGACAAGCTGCGTCAGCGCAATGCCTGCCAAGGCTTCGGCATGGCTGAGCGTGATCGCACCGGCCACAGTTATGGGCGCCATGGCTCCCATCAAGGTGAAAGGGGTTACAATCGATAGCTGCCCGTGGCGGGCAAAGTCGATAAGTCCTTGCGCCATCGGTATATCCAGCGTGCGCGGGCTATTGGTATTGATGATCGTGTAGCAATAGGGTGCGGCCAAAAATGCGTCATCCGACACACCCCGGAAATCCCGCAGCATTTCAAAGCAGTCCATTGACTGCGGTGTGCCGCGCGCGAAAATGAATGGAAACTTGTCCGTAAGGGTCATTTGGACTTCGGTTGTGAAGTAGTGGCGCAGATGGGTCGGAACGTCTTGGGGTTCGACCGAAGGCGACATCATCTGAAAGACATCGAAATGGTGGCACAGTCGCGTGTATTCGCGAAAGTCCCGAGCTGATCCGGGGCGCCGCCCGCGTTCGAGATCTGTGGCATGGGGGGCGCCTGCACCGGGTTGGAAGACCAAAGTGCCAAGCTCGAGCAACAGATCGCGGTGCGGCGCACCAGCACGACCCGTAATCGACTTGGGCGCAGAAGCGAGCGCCGCCTCTATGATATCCCGACCGATGTAAACCATTTGCCCGTCAATACGTGCGCCGGCTTTTCTGAATATCTCGACCGCCTCGGGCAAAAGCACTTTCATGCCCAGTTCTTCAAGTGTCCGCAAAGATGCTTCATGCATCGCGGCAATACGGTCTGCCGAAAAG
>Ga0316191_10003301_pt1 | contig 11882 bp, 10 predicted proteins | sample Eddworburr2cm_MG_FD_204928 | JGI IMG/M metagenome (GOLD analysis project Ga0316191, IMG submission 204928) | Coastal sediment microbial communities from Maine, United States - Eddy worm burrow 2 cm | ecosystem: Environmental > Aquatic > Marine > Coastal > Sediment | place: USA: Maine...
TAGCTTCAATAAGTTCTGATTTTGTCATATTACCTATCGCCGTTGCGTTTTCTTAGCGTAACCTACGGAAATTAAAGGCAATAATAGCCCAGACCAGACGGTCTGGGCTACCTTTTTTACTTATTATTTGCTTCCGCCGGACATTTTTTCCTTCAGAAGCTCGCCAAGCGTGGTTCCAGCAGGGGCTGCAGACGAATCGGACGTGTAGCTGCTGACCGCTTCCTGCTCCTCGTGGACCTCTTTGGCCTTGATCGACAGTGCAATCATGCGGCTCTTGCGATCAACGTTGGTGAATTTAGCCTCAATTTCCTCACCGACCTTGATCATCGTGCGGGCATCTTCAACCCGGCCACGAGCCAGCTCAGATGCACGCAACGAACCGTAAACGCCGTCGCCAAGATCAACCATTGCGCCTCGCGCATCTACCTCGGTGACCGTGCCGGTAACGATAGAGTTCTTCGGATGAGCTGCCAACCAGCCTGAGAACGGATCTTTCTCAAGTTGCTTGATACCCAGCGAAATGCGCTCGCGCTCTGCATCGATAGCGAGTACTGCGGCTTCGATCTCCTGGCCCTTCTTGTAATTACGCACGGCCTCTTCGCCCGGGTAATCCCATGAAATATCGGAAAGGTGAACGAGACCGTCGATGCCACCGTCGAGACCGATAAAGATACCGAAATCTGTGATCGACTTGATCTGACCGGATACCTTGTCGGAGCGGTTAAAGGTTGCTGCAAATTCAGCCCATGGGTTTGATTTGCACTGCTTTACGCCAAGCGAGATACGACGACGTTCTTCGTCAATTTCGATGACCATGACTTCGACTTCTTCACCGACCTGAACAACACGAGCCGGATTAACGTTTTTGTTAGTCCAGTCCATTTCAGATACGTGAACAAGACCTTCGACGCCGTCTTCGATCTCAACAAAGCAACCGTAGTCTGCAATGTTGGTGACCTTGCCGAACATACGAGTCTGCGGCGGATAACGACGTGCCAGATCCTGCCATGGATCATCGCCGAGCTGCTTCATGCCAAGCGATACACGCTGACGTTCGCGGTCGAACTTAAGGATCTTGACGTCGATTTCCTGACCTACGTCTACAACCTCGGACGGATGCTTGACGCGCTTCCAGGCCATATCAGTAATGTGCAGAAGGCCATCAATTCCGCCGAGGTCGACGAATGCGCCGTAGTCGGTAAGGTTCTTGATGATGCCTTTAACCGTGTTGCCTTCCTGAAGTTCTTTCAGAAGCTGCTCACGCTCTGCGGAGTACTCTTTCTCAACAACCGCACGACGTGATACGACGACGTTGTTGCGACGCTGGTCCAGCTTGATAACTTTGAACTCGAGTTCCTTACCTTCGAGGTAAGCAGGATCGCGAACCGGACGAACATCAACCAATGAACCCGGCAGGAATGCGCGGACATTGTCGATTTCGACGGTAAAGCCACCTTTAACTCGGCCATTGATAATGCCTTCAACAACGGCACCTTCTTCAAAGGCTTTCTCAAGATCGATCCAGGTACGCGCACGAATCGCTTTTTCGCGTGACAGCTTGGTCTCACCGAAACCGTCTTCAACGGCATCCAGTGCGACTTCAACTTCATCACCCACAGCGAGGTCGGCATTACCCTTATCGTTCTTGAACTGTTCTCTTGGGATAACGGCCTCAGACTTGAGACCTGCACTGACGAGGACAACATCGTCATTAATTGCCACCACAACACCGGTGATAATTGCACCTGGCTTTATTTGTTGACTGGCAAAACTTTCTTCAAATAATTCAGCAAAACTTTCAGACATGTTAGTTAATCCAAGGGGACACAACTATCCCCGCGTTTACGTCGGACGGCATCCTGCTGTCGACGGCAAAAACAAAAAAAGGAGCGAACATCCTGTCCGATCCTATCCATTTACCTATCCTTGGAATTTAGAGTTCTGCGACCCACTCAAGTACTGTATTCGTAACAGCCTCTATGGAAAGCCCCGATGAATCCAGAATTCTGGCGTCCTCTGCTGGCTTTAGCGGAGCTACCGATCTCTCGGAATCTCTGCGGTCGCGGTCTTCTATGTCCCGCGAAAGGGCGGCAAGGCTAACATCCATACCCTTGTCTTTCAACTGCTTATGGCGTCTTCGGGCCCGTTCCTCGGCACTTGCTGTGAGGAATATCTTGAGCGCTGCGCAAGGAAATACCTGGGTGCCCATATCGCGGCCGTCCGCGACCAGTCCCGGCGCCTTCTGGAAGGCCCGCTGCCGCTGCAACAGGGCGTCCCGCACCGCGGGAATAGCCGCCACGGCAGATGCGCCTGCGCCCGTCGATTCCTTGCGAACCTCGAGCGTTACGTCCTCTCCGGACAGCAATATGCGCTCGGATCCGTCCTCATTGCTGTCAAATTCGATATCCAGTTCCGCCGCTATCCGGCTGAGCGCCTCGACTTCGTCCAAAGGGACACCAGCCTGTTTGGCTGCGATCGCGGTCAGCCGGTAGAGCGCGCCGCTGTCGAGAAGGTGAAAACCCAGCGCGTCGGCAACTCGCCGGGCAATCGTGCCCTTGCCGGAGCCGCTCGGCCCATCGATCGCGATAACGGTTGCCGCCATGCTAGCCCTCCTCCACGGCCCGGATATCGGCGCCGATTGCCGCCATGCAATCGCAGAATCCGGGGAACGAGGTATCGACTGCCGCCACATTTTTCACAGTGACGGTGTCGGAGGCGACGGTCCCTGCCAGGGCCAGCGACATTGCGATGCGATGATCGCCATAACTCTGTACGAGCCCGCCACAGAAGCGCCCGCCGTGAACCACAGCGCCGTCGGCCGACTCGTCAACCGTAATTCCGAGCGCCCGCAATCCCTCCGACATGGCAGCGATGCGGTCGCTTTCTTTCACCCGGAGTTCGCCGATTCCGGAAAACTCGGTCTTGCCGCTTGCGGCGGCGGCGGCGACAAACAGCACCGGAAACTCGTCGATTGCCAGCGAGACAAGCTGCGGATCCACCGCGCCGCCGTGGAGCTTCGAAGAACGCACGCGAATATCAGCCACGGGCTCCTCGCCCAGCAGCCGCGGGTTTTCGAGGCTTATGTCAGCGCCCATACCTTGCAGTATGTCGATAACACCCGTGCGCGTCGGGTTCACCCCTACACTGTTAATAAGTATGTCGGCATTTTCGGCCAGTATCGCCGCCAGCATGACGAATGCGGCCGATGACAGGTCGGCTGGCACGCGGACATCACAGCCCTGCAGCTCCTGCCCACCCCGCAGTGAAATTCGCTTGCTCTCTGTCAGGACTGTCACACCCATCGAGCCCAGCATGCGCTCGGTGTGATCTCTCGTGACCGCTGGCTCTGCCACACTCGACACGCCGTCGGCATACAAGCCTGCCAACAACACTGCTGACTTCACCTGCGCGCTTGCCATCGGCAAATCATAATGAATGCCCTTAAGTTTCAGACCGCCCGCAATCTGCAGCGGCGGTGTTCCGTCGCAGTCACTTTCTATGGCAGCGCCCATCTTCGTCAGCGGCGTAATTATTCGGCCCATCGGGCGGCTGTTCAATGACTCATCGCCGGTCAGCACACTGTCGAAATCCTGACCGCAGAGCAATCCCGCCATCAAGCGCATCGCGGTACCCGAGTTGCCCAGATCCAGCGGCCCTGACGGCGCCCGTAAACCGTGCAATCCAACCCCTTCGATCGACATTTCTGTCGGCGTCGGCTGCTCAATCTTCACACCCAGCATGCGCATCGCGGCCAGCGTTGCCAGACAATCTTCGCCGGCCAGAAAGCCCGACACTTCTGTCGTGCCCGTAGCGATGCTGCCCAGCATCAGCGCGCGATGGGATACAGACTTGTCCCCGGGCACGGTGACGGACGCATCACGAACTGTAGATGGAGTGACTTTGAATTGCATTGCAGTTCGTCAGCCGATGGCTTTGGGGTAAGCGCCGAGCACTCGGAACAGCGAGCTGTTCTTCTCGAGCTTCGCCAGTGCCGCGGCTACAGGCTCATCTTCGGCGTGTCCTTCAATGTCGACGAAGAAAACATAGTCCCACTTCTTACGTTGCGACGGTCGCGACTCGATTCGGGTCATGTTCACGCCCTGCTCGGCCAGTGGCTGCAAGAGATGGTGCAATACGCCGGCCCCGCCAGCCGTATCGTCAGTTGAGAACATCAAGGTGGTCTTGTCATCGCCGCTCGCCGCGAGCAGGTTCCGACCGACAACCAGGAAGCGAGTCGCATTGTCCGGGCGGTCTTCGATGTTGTTGACCATGATCTTGAGTTCGTAAACATCGGCCGCGACCTCTGGTCCGATAGCGGCAGTGCCGTCTTCGTCACGTGCGCGGCGCGCACCTGCGGCATTGCTGGACATGCCGATAAGCTCGATGTGCGGCAAGTACTCGCGGAGCCAACCACGGCATTGCGCCAGCGACTGCTCATGCGCGCAGATTCGGCGAATGTTATCGAGCCCCTGCATCTTGCCCATGAGGTGCTGCTCAATCTTGAGTTCGATCTCGCCACCGATCTTGAGGGGCGATGTCAGAAACATGTCCAGAGTGTTGTTGACCGAGCCCTCGGTTGAATTCTCGATTGGGACGACGCCAAAGTCTGCTGCACCGCACTCGACTTCCTGAAATACCTCGTCGATCGTGTGAAATGGCAAAGCGCGAACCGAATGCCCGAAGTGCTTGAACACCGCTGTCTGGGTAAAGGTGCCTTCAGGCCCGAGAAATCCGATCTTCAGCGGTTCCTGCTGTGCCAGGCACGCTGACATGATTTCGCGAAACAGGCGCAACATTTCTTCGTCACGCATCGGGCCTTCGTTGCGCTCTAAAACAGCACGCAGAACCTCGGCTTCGCGTTCCGGCCTGTAGTAATCAACGGCAGATCCGAGCTCGCCCTTAGCCACACCAACCTGCTGTGCGATCGTGGCCCGCTCATTGATCAGTGCCTGCAGGCGCTCATCGATGCTGTTGATACGGTCGCGAATCTCTGCGAGATCCAAAGGCTCTTTGCTATCGCCCTTCCCAGCCATGCCTTAGCTACTCCGAAAACCCAATGGAATCCTCAGGTTATACAGGCTTACCGAGATTTCGCAAAATCAAAACGCCGTCAATCGAACCAATGGCGTCCAGCAGCTCCTGCGACGGCTCCGCGTTGACGTCGACGATGGTGTAGGCGAATTCGCCGACAGACTTGTTCAGGAGGTCCTCGATATTGAGTCCGGCGTTCGCAATGCAGGTCGAAACCTGGCCGACCATATTTGGAACATTCTTATTTGCCAGGGTGATTCGCCAGGCGTCGAGTCGCGGGCCTCGGGGAAGTTGACCGAAAAGCGAATATTGCCATTCTCCAGATAGTCTTTGACGTTCTCCGCGACCATGACTGCGCAGTTTTCCTCGGCTTCGGTTGTCGAAGCCCCGAGGTGCGGCAGCGCTACGGCTTTCGGATGAGCGATAAGCTCCGGGGTTGGAAAATCAGAGACAAAGGCATGCAGCTTGCCGCTGTCCAGCGCCGCGATGGCTGCTGCATTGTCGACGATGCCGCCACGCGAGAAATTAACAAGTACACCGCCATCCTTCATCAGCGCTATGCGGTCAGCATTGACGAGATTTTTGGTCGCCTCCATCAAGGGGACGTGCAGGCTTACAAAATCGGCCTTCTTGAATAGCTGATCCAGAGTCTCGGCATGCTCGACACCCGACGACAGCTGCCATGCACTTCGCACAGTGATCGCGGGATCAAAGCCGACGACTTTCATGCCTAATGCCAGCGCCGCGTTTGCCACTTCGACACCGATTGCGCCAAGACCAATCACGCCAAGCGTCCTGCCAGGCAATTCAAAACCGACGAACTGCTTCTTGCCCGCTTCGACAGCCTTATTCAGCGCATCGCCGGTTTCCTCGAGCGCCGCTACGTATTCACTGGCGCGGCAGAGGTTGCGCGCTCCAATTAGCATGCCCGCGATCGCCAGTTCTTTAACGGCATTCGCGTTGGCGCCCGGGGCGTTAAAGACTGGAACGCCTCGCGCACTCATGGCATCGATCGGAATGTTGTTGGTACCCGCTCCCGCTCGACCGATTGCCGCGACAGTCGATGGAATTTCCATGTCGTGCATGTTTTGCGAGCGCAGCAATATTGCGTCCGGATTCGTCATCTCGGATGCAACCTCGTAGCGTTCCCGGGGCAGACGTCGCAGACCAGCGACGGCGATATTGTTGAGGGTTAGTACTTTGAACATTCCAGAACTCTCTAATGCAGGTGTATTGCGTGCCTATCCGTTGCTTCGCTCGAATTCGGCCATGAACGTGATTAACGCGTCGACGGCGTCTTCACTCACCGCGTTGTAGATTGAAGCTCGCATACCGCCAACCGAACGATGCCCCTTCAGGTTCGTCAGCCCTGCCGCGGCACTTTGCTCAAGAAACGCAGCATCCAGCGCGCTGTCAGCAAGAATGAATGGCACGTTCATCCATGAACGGCAGTCTTTTGCGACGGGGTTGGTATAGAAGTCTGATTGGTCAATCGCCGCATACAATTTGCTGGCTTTGCGTTCGTTGATTTTACCCATCGCCTCAACGCCACCATTATTCTTCAACCACTGAAAAACCAGATCAGCGACATACCAGGCGAACGTCGGCGGCGTATTCGTCATGGAATCCGATTCGGCGTAGGCCTTCCAGTTCAGGAGATGCGGATTATCTAAACGATGGCGGTCAAGCAAGTCGTTTCGAACAATGACCAAAGTAATACCGGCCGGGCCGATGTTCTTTTGCGCGCCAGCATAGATAACGCCGAAACGGCTGACGTCAATCGGCCGCGACAGAATCGTGCTCGACATATCCGCAACCAATGGCGCATCGGCATCCGGTACGAAATGGAATTCGACGCCGGCGATGGTCTCGTTTGGCGTGTAATGCAGGTACGCCGCGTTTTCACTGCGCGTCCACGAGGACTGCTCGGGTATATAAGTGAAATTCTGATCAGCGGAGCTGGCAGCGATATTGGCATTGCAAAACTTTGCGGCCTCGCCTGCGGCTTTTTTGCCCCAGCTTCCGGTCACCACGTAGTCAGCGTCTTCACCGGGCTTTGCGAGGTTCATCGGCGCCATAGCCATTTGCAGCGTCGCACCACCCTGCGGAAACAAAACGCTGTAGTCATCGGGAACCGAGAGCAGTTCGCGAAGCGTTGCCTCGGCCCGGGCAGCCAGAGCGACAAACTCCTTGCTGCGGTGACTGACTTCCATCACCGACATTCCGGTGCCTTGCCAATCAGGAATATCGTCTCGAATTTGTTGCAGTACTTCCAGTGGAAGTGCCGCCGGTCCGGCACTGAAATTGTATACGCGCGACATGTCGCTGAGGTCCTTCGGGGATATCAGGGGGGTAATATTAGGCCGCGTATTGTTACGGTTTGAAGTAGTAATTGCACTAACTAAATAGCGCTATACACAGCACCAGGGCGCATAAGCTGCACCCAATTGGTGCATTACTCCTCTTCGTCCTCGATCGCCTCGATGCGAGCAAGCCCAACCAGGCGCTGCCCTTCTTCGACACGAATCAAGCGCACACCCTGAGTATTTCGACCCATGATCGAGATATCGTCGACGCCGGTTCTGACCAAGGTGCCATTCGAGCTGATGAGCATCACCTCATCTTCATCCGCAACCTGCAACGCGCCCACGGTTCTGCCGTTTCTGTCGGAGGTCTGGATAGCGATAACACCCTGACCGCCGCGTCCCTGGACCGGGAAATCCTCAACCGAAGTACGCTTGCCGTAGCCGTTTTCCGTTGCCGTGAGAATGAGCCCCTCGCGCATGATCGACAAAGCAATCACTTCGTGATCATCAGGCAGCTTGATACCCCGAACGCCGGCCGCACCGCGGCCCATCGGACGTACATCGCTTTCCTTGAATCGAATCGACTTGCCATGGCTGGCAACCAGCAGGACTTCGGCTTCCCCGTCAGTGATCTCCACGTTGACGAGTTTGTCGTCGTCTCGCAGGTCGATCGCAATAATGCCGTTGGCTCGCGGTCGCGAGAACTGGCTGAGCGGCGTCTTTTTGACCGTTCCGGCGGACGTCGCCATGAACACGAAGTGACCTTCAGCGTATTCGCGTATCGGCAATACAGCATTTATGCGCTCGTCATCTTCCAGCGGCAGCAAGTTGACGATCGGCTTGCCACGGGAACCGCGACTTGCCTGCGGTACCTGGTAGACCTTCAGCCAGTACATTTTGCCGCGGCTGGAGAAGCACAAAATTGTGTCGTGCGTGTTGGCGACAAACAATTTGTCAATGAAGTCTTCGTCCTTGACCTTGGTCGCCGAGCGACCGCGTCCACCGCGCTTCTGTGCCTGATAAGCCTCAATGGGCTGTGCTTTCGCATAGCCCCCGTGTGACAAGGTCACGACCACCTCGGCTTCGGGAATCAGGTCCTCGACGCTCAGGTCAGAATGGTCCTGAACAATCTCGGTGCGGCGTTCATCACCGTAGGCATCGCGAATCGCTATGAGCTCGGCCTTGATGACGTCGAGCAACAGATCAGGGTTCGCAAGGATGCTAGAATATTCTTTAATTTTCTCAAGTATCTCTTTGTATTCTTTTATTATCTTGTCTTGCTCAAGCCCTGTCAGACGGTGCAATCGAAGATCAAGAATCGCCTGCGCCTGGACGTCAGACAAACGGTAATTTCCGTCGATCAGACCGGCAACGATGTCGAGGCCATCGGGCCGCGTGTCCATATCACCAGCGCGCTCGAGCATGCCGGTGACAGCGCCTGGCTCCCAGTCGCGGCTCATAAGCCCGACCTTCGCCTCGGCCGGCGAAGCGGAGGCTTTGATCAGCGCGATGACTTCATCGATGTTCGCCAGCGCAACGGTTTGCCCTTCCAGTACGTGGGCGCGATCCCGGGCCTTGCGAAGATCGAAAATGGTGCGGCGAGTAACAACCTCGCGGCGGTGCGAAAGAAAGGCTTCCAGTACCTGCTTCAGGTTCAGCAGTTTCGGCTGACCGTCATGCAACGCGACCATGTTGATGCCGAAAACGCTCTGCATGGAGGTTTGCTTGTAGAGGTTGTTCAGCACAACGTCGCTGACTTCACCGGTCCTTAGCTCGATCACGATCCGCATGCCGTCCTTGTCGGACTCATCACGCAGTTCGCTGATGCCCTCGATGCGTTTTTCGCGCACGAGATCGGCAATCTTCTCGATCAGTCGAGCCTTGTTGACCTGGAACGGCAGTTCCGTAACGATAATCGCCTCTTTGCCACGCGCATTGATCGTTTCTACTTCAGTGCGCGCACGAATATGGACGCGACCACGCCCGGTTTTATAGGCCGAATAGATGCCCTGCGCGCCATTGATGATTCCAGCCGTCGGGAAATCCGGGCCCGGCACGTGCTCCATAAGACCCGGCACGTCTATGGCCGGGTTTTCGATCAGCGCCATGCAGGCATTGATGATTTCGGTCAGATTATGCGGCGGAATATTGGTCGCCATGCCCACCGCGATTCCGGATGAGCCGTTAACCAGCAGGTTCGGCAGCCGCGTCGGCATAACCGACGGCTCGCTCTCGGAGCCGTCATAGTTTTCAGCGAAATCGACCGTCTCTTTCTCGATGTCCGCGAGCAACTCGTGTGCGATCTTGGACATGCGAACTTCGGTGTATCGCATCGCTGCAGGCGAATCACCATCGACGGAACCGAAGTTACCCTGCCCGTCAACGAGCATATAGCGGAGCGAAAATGGCTGCGCCATGCGAACGATGGTGTCATAAACAGCAGAATCGCCGTGCGGATGGTATTTACCGATGACGTCACCGACCACGCGAGCCGATTTCTTGTAGGGCTTGTTGAAGTCGTTGCCCAGTTCACGCATGGCGTGCAGAACGCGGCGGTGAACGGGTTTCAGGCCGTCACGGACGTCCGGTAACGCCCGACCGACAATTACGCTCATCGCGTAGTCGAGATAGGACTGCTGCATCTCATCTTCGAGACTTACAGACAGTAATTCCTGTGCAACTTCAGCCATAAATTCCTACTTTTCCTGCTCAAACCTCCAGCGTGATCCCGTCGCGAAAAGCGGGATCCGGGTGCTACTTTTTGCTGGATTTCAAGCGAACAATATCGTGTGTGAGCCGTGCTTGTTTCGGCCTTAATCTGGCGGCCGGATAAGGATCAGAATAATAGCACAGGAAGCCCCAAAACAGCAGTGTTTTAGCGCCTTTCAGCCGTATTAAAAACGTCGCTGGCACTGCCCTGCACGACGCGTATACTCCCCCGACTATGCAGCATTGCGATACCCTAATTGCACCTCGCTGGTGTATTCCTGTAGAGCCGTCAAATGTGGTCCTCAACGATCACGGCGTGGTCGTGAATGACGGGCGGATTACAGACATACTACCGCTCGAGGAAGCGCGTCAAAAATACCAGCCCAGCGCCTTTGTCGAGAAATCCGGACATGTGCTGATCCCGGGCTTCATCAACGTGCACACACATGCCGCAATGTCGCTGATGCGAGGCATGGCCGACGACGTGTCACTCGATGTCTGGCTGAGGAAGGGTATATGGCCCGCAGAAGAGCGCTGGGTGAGTGCGGAAATGGTCCGAGACGGCACAGAGCTCGCCATAGCCGAGATGATTGCGAGCGGAACGACCTGCTTTAGCGACCAGTACTTCTTCCCGGAAATCGTCGCTGAGACCGCCGTAGATGTGCAAATGCGCGCCATGGTCGGTACGCCCATCATCGAGTTTCCGACTGCGTGGGCGGCAAATGCGGCCGAATACATGAACAAGGCCAACGACCTGGTGCACGATCCTTATGCAGATCACCCCCTGATCTCGACGTGCTTCGCGCCGCACTCCAGCAACGCGATGTCGGACGAATCGTTCATCGAGCTGCGAGTACTTGCCGATCAGCTCGACGTAAGAACACAAATCCACCTGCACCAAACTACGGCAGAAATTGGCGAAGCGTTGCAGAGAACCGGAAAACGGCCGTTCGATCGGCTGCATGAACTTGGCATCGTCAATGCCTCATTGCTTGCGGTGCACGCGGTGCACATGAGCGACTCTGAGATTGAAGTGTTTGCCGAGTCGGGCGTCAGCATCGCGCACTGCCCGCGCTCAAATCTGAAGCTTGGCAGTGGCATCGCCCCTGTCACCCGATACCGCGCTGCAGGCATCAATGTCGCGATCGGCACAGACAGCGCCGCCAGCAACAACACGCTCGATATGCTGTCGGAAATGCGTATGGCAGCACTGCTCGCAAGGGGTACCTCGGCCGACGCCAGTGCGCTCTCTGCCAACGAGGCGCTCAGAATGGCAACGCTGGACGGCGCCGCAGCGCTGGGGCTCGCACATGAGACCGGCTCCATCGAGGCTGGAAAATGGGCAGACCTTGCGTGCATCGATTTAAGCCACATTAATAGCCAGCCGGTTTATGATCCGCTGTCGCAGCTGGTATTTACGGCGCGCGCTGACCAGGTCACCGATGTCTGGATTGCCGGAAAACATCAGCTCGACAATGGCAAACTCACTCATATTGACACCGAAAACTTGCTGGCACGCAGTAACGAGTGGCGTGATCGCTTCGTGTCTTCGACCCACTGAACAGGTAACGATCCAATGAACACTGTAAGAGACAACGTTGATCCCGCCGAGGTCGCCAAGTTTGACGCACTTGCGTCACGCTGGTGGGACCCGGACGGCGAATTCCGGCCACTGCATGAAATCAACCCTTTGCGGCTTGACTGGATTCGCCAGCACGTCAGCTTGTCGGGCCTCAAGATCGTGGATATCGGTTGCGGCGGCGGTATTCTCGCCGAGGCAATGGCGGCTGCAAACGCAGACGTGACCGGCATCGATATGGCAGAAGGTCCGCTGGC
>Ga0316191_10003303_pt1 | contig 11881 bp, 8 predicted proteins | sample Eddworburr2cm_MG_FD_204928 | JGI IMG/M metagenome (GOLD analysis project Ga0316191, IMG submission 204928) | Coastal sediment microbial communities from Maine, United States - Eddy worm burrow 2 cm | ecosystem: Environmental > Aquatic > Marine > Coastal > Sediment | place: USA: Maine | collected...
TGGCCGTGTTGTCGCGCAGATGGCTTTGATACATGAAATCGTTTTGATTTCACTGGTGGGTCCGGCGGGCGCACTCGCCGATCGCATCGGCCGACGTAAAGTACTGGCCATTGGCTACGTGGTTTTGGCTGTTGGCTACATGGCTTACCCGTTCGCCACCTCGGTTGCCATGCTGACAGCATTTCGTGGCGTATTCGCTGCCGGTGCCGCCGCCATCATCTCAACGTTCACGACCGTACTAACCGACTACCCACAGGAAAAATCACGCGGCAAGCTGGTTGCGCTCGGCTCGATTCTGAACGGACTGGGATTGACCCTGCTAGCCGGTCTCGGCGGACAGGTCATTAGCATGCTTACGGCAAGCGGCTACGATCCGGTAGTTGCAGGCCGCATGGCCATTACAGGTGTCGGCATGATCGGCTTTGTATCAGCCATCGTCGTTATGCTGGGCCTGCGCGGGGAGTCTCTGCGCATTGAGCACGAACGCATACCCCTGCTGACACTTATGCGCGAAGGCTTTGCGGCGGGCCGTAAACCCCGGATCGCACTAGCCTATCTAGCCGCGCTGGTTTCGCGTGGCGATAATGTGGTGATCGGGATGTACCTGTCACTCTGGGCGCAACAGGCGGGCATGGCGGCGGGACTCTCGGCCGGTGACGCGCAGGGCAAGGCCGGCATCATGGTAGCCATAGTATCCGGCAGCCCAATTCTGTTTGCGGCCGGGTTCGGCATTCTGAATGATCGTTTAAACCGCCTGAGCTTCCTTATCCTGGCCCTGGCTCTTTCAGTAATCGGCTACATGGGTTTTGGCAGTCTGGATTACCCGATTATGGGCCTGGCTATTCCCGTAGGAATCTTTATGGGCTGCGGCCAGGTCGCTTGCATCATTGCCAGCCAGACCCTGATCGGCCAGGAGGCTGATCCGCGCATAGCTGGCTCAACGCTGGGGGCATTCAACTTCTTTGGCGCCATCGGCACGATGATCAGTGGGGTGCTCGGTGGCTACCTGTTCGACAAATGGACCAGTGGCGGTCCCTTCCTGATGATGGGCATTGCCAGCTTCGGGCTCATGCTGGCCTGTATCGCGGTTCGCCTGCGCGAGAACCGAGTAGCAGTTACCGCCACATCCTGATTTCTCCGACACGTTAAATGTGCGGCCGATCAGCGGCCGCTGCAACGGGCGTGATTCTTATTGCTGCCCATATTCGATTGAAGCCACAGTGGCAACGCGTTTGCCCAGGGGAATGCGGACGTATCGACATGGCTCGGGATTACCTGTGCTGAGACACGCCGTAAATATACCCCTGTAGGCTTGGGCCCGGGTCCATGCGGGCCCAAGCCTCAGCACAGGCAATCCCGAGCCAAATCTAATTGGGCCGATCTTGATTTGTCACAGGCGCATGAAGAATGATGCCAGTTGCATCAACGGTAGCTAAAGACACGGGTGGCATTTAAGATTACCGCAAACAGTTATACGGAAGAATAAAATGGCACTCGCAGAAGCACTCGCCGAACTACAGGCAAAAGTAGGCACCGAAATTCACGTCAGCGACTGGCTGGACATTACCCAGGACATGGTCAATGCCTTCGGCAACGCGACCGGCGATATGCAGTGGATACATACGGACCCGGCTCGGGCGAAAACAGAATCACCCTACGGCGGCACCATTGCGCACGGCTACTTTACGTTGTCGTTGTACCCGCAATTACGCAATCTGGTCGACGAGTCCGCGCCCATATTTCCCGGCGCGAAAAATGTCATTAATTACGGCCTGAACAAATTGCGGTTCCCGGCCGCGGTGCCGGTCGGCAGCCGCATTCGGGCACGTTGCGAGTTACTATCCGCGGAGGAAGTCAAAGGCAGTATAGAACTCATCGAAAAATACACCGTCGAGGTGGAGGGGCAGGATCGGCCTGCTTGTATAGCCGAAGCCATTATGCGGCTCTACTATTAGCAGAGCGATAGAAATCCGATCATAGCCAGCAGAGATACTCAAGCGTGACTGACAACAAACTACTCCTCCTCGATACTAGCGATCATGTGCTTCGCATAACGATTAACCGGCCGGAAAAGCGCAACGCGTTAAGCATGGGATTGCTCGACGAGCTCGGAGCAGCTCTGAACGCGCATCGTAATGCATCAGTCAAATGTGCGCTGCTTACCGGTGCAGGCGACCGAGCCTTTGCTGCCGGCGGGGATCTGAAAGAACTGGATGCCATACGCAGCGAGCCAGCAGCCCGGGAAATGTCAGAACGCGGTCACGCTGCCCTCGATGCCATACGCTATTTCCCGGTGCCGGTTATCGGCGCTTTAAACGGCCTCGCGCTGGGCGGCGGTGCCGAACTTGCCATGGCCTGCGACATACGTATCGCGGCAGCTCATGCCGAACTGGGCCTGATCCAGGCACAGTTAAATGTCACCACCGCTTGGGGCGGTGGCATCGACCTGATCAACGCTGTCGGTAATAGCGCAGCACTAGCCATACTTTGTTCGGGTAGACGGATTGATGCGCAGGAAGCACTGCGGCTTTGTCTTTATGAAGCGGTGTGTCCAGAGAACCATGACTTCAGTGCGTTTACCGAATCTTTTCTGCAAGGTTACCTAAGCAAAAGCATCAACGTACTGCACAGCTACAAAGCCGCCGCTGCCGCACGTCGCAAACGCCTGCATGATGAATTAACAGAAACCGCTCGCCAGGGCTTTGTTACCGCCTGGATAGATGATGATCACTGGGATGCAGCGGCGAAAGCCTTAAAAAAATAAATAGCAGTAGCGCATTTTTTATCGCTTGACAGATTATGTCACATCCAAACACGTCAAACGGCTAAAGACGGAAAGCCTGTCATCAGGCTGCGCACAGACTAAACTTAACAATATCCTGCAGTTAGACTCGATTTAATTAGGCGGCCTCAACCAGTGCTGCTTGGTATGAGTGCGCCAGCCCTCTACGCTGTATCGTCTCTATGATACGATTTTTCTCCTAAGGGCCGGAGTTTACATTTGCAAGGATTGTGACCCCAATGAGGTTCACAGTGCTTTATTAAGTAATCCAACAGCCAGAGGCCCCTTAGACGTTTTCATTGCCTAAAAAAATAATTAGATAGGGCTTGTTAAGTGAAATACAGAAAAGAAATTGACGGACTGCGTGCAGTCGCAGTTCTTCCTGTCATATTCTTTCATGCTGGAATCGGACTGTTTAGCGGCGGATTCGTCGGCGTCGACGTTTTTTTTGTTATCAGCGGCTATCTGATAACGACAATAATACTTAGCGAAAAAGACGCTGGCACATTTACGATCACCAGTTTTTACGAACGCAGAGCCCGGCGCATACTGCCGGCGCTATTTTTTGTCATGTTTGCGTGCACGCCATTCGCCTGGTTCTGGATGACGCCCAGCCAGCTCAGTAATTTTGCGGAAAGTTTTGTTTCAGTTTCACTCTTTTACTCCAATATATGGTTCTGGGCCGACAGCGGCTACTTCGAGATAGCGGCAGAATTAAAACCCCTTCTGCACACCTGGAGCCTGGCAATTGAAGAGCAATACTATCTATTTTTCCCGATCTTTATATTGGCACTGTGGCCATTTGGCAAAAAGCTAACTGTATGGCTGCTGATTCTAATCTCAACAGTCAGTCTGTGTTTGGCGCAATGGGGGTCAGTTAATTACCCGGCCGCAACCTTCTACTTATTACCAACCAGGGTATGGGAACTGCTGCTGGGTTCGCTCATTGCATTCTACCTCCTGTACAGACATAAAAAAGCCAACACTAAGCTCCCCCCAGTTGCTGGTGAAGCACTTAGTTTTCTCGGGCTGATTTGTATCGTATATGCGATATTGGCTTTCAACGAAACCACACCGTTCCCGAGCTTCTATGCCCTGCTGCCAACCGTAGGAACGGCGCTAATCATCTTGTTTGGAACGAGCCAGACCTTTACCGGAAGAATCCTGAGCAATCGCTTACTCGTTGGCATCGGGCTCATTAGCTATAGCGCATACTTGTGGCATCATCCGCTATTCGCATTCGCGCGAATCAGAAGCATCTCCGAGCCGAGCAGCGAATTAATGCTGGCATTAGGCTTCCTGTCGCTGCCTATGGCCTATCTAAGCTGGAAGTATGTAGAAAAGCCGTTCAGGAACCGAAAGGCATATGACCGGCAATTTATATTTGCATCATCACTGACTGGCATCGCTACCGTTATCTGCGTCGGAATAGTAGTAATACTTTCTAACGGCTTTGATAATCGGCTCTCAGCATCACAGAGGGCAGCGGTTGCGCAGGTTGACCAGTTGTATAAGGAGCGGAAAGTTCGGGTTCGATCCGACACGTGCCATTACAACAACTTCAGCGAACAGGGCATTGATCATTTTTTGCGTCAATGGGATTGTTGGGATAACGACGAGGAAAGTATCGGCCTGCGGAGGGCACCGATCGTTGTCGTGGGAGACAGTTTCTCTGCCGATGTAGCTGCCAGCCTGCGAAGCAATGGTTATCTTGTTCTGCAACTTGGCGGTGCCGATTGCTCACTTGATCCTAACCTTATGCTTGAAAGATGCGCCCGCATATTTTCCACACTTGCAGAGCGCCTCAAGAATTATGAGTATTTTGAATACCTGATAATGGCAAACCAGTACACTCGAGGGGAACTCTCCCTGAAATCCGCACGAAGCATGGTCGACTACTGGGAAAATTTTGGACTAAAGCTAGTCTGGATGAGTGGAGCACCGGAATTCTACAATCTCGAGAGGCTGGTGATAAGCCAGGATCACGGCGAGCCCCAGTATGGTCTGGCCGAGTATTCTACACGCGCAGAGCTGGTCACCTATCTCGAGAAACGCAACGTCCCGGTTATAGACAGAATGAATCTGTTTTGTTCCCTGACATCAAACTGCAGCTACATGGATGAAAATAAAGAACTCTTGGTCGTTGACGGGGGACACCTGTCAGCACTTGGGGCAAAGCGCTTTGGGGAGGCGCTGCTGCAACACCCGATCCTTAGCGATTCAATTTTAGGTGCCCCGGCAAAGAAAACCGCCAACAAGAATCAGCGCCATGATTACTGAACTGGGCATGCAATAACCACTGGACTTCGTGTCGCTGCTTTCTGAAAGCTGCTAGGGCGCCTAACCCGCCACCTGCTCGTCGCGCAGTTCGCGCCGCAGAACCTTACCGACGTTCGACTTGGGTAATTCCGTACGAAACTCAACTTTCTTCGGCACTTTGTAGGCAGCCATATTTTCCTTGCACCAGGCGCGTAACTGCTCCGGTGTAACAGCCGAGCCTTCGCGCACAACCACGAACAGCTTTACGACTTCATCATCATCACCGTCATCATCTGGCACGCCAATGCAGGCAGCTTCGAGCACATCGGGGTGCTCGGTTACCACGTTCTCTACCTCGTCGGGATAGACATTGAAGCCACCGACTATAATCATGTCTTTCTTGCGACCGACGATGCGCAGGTAGCCTTTCTCATCCATCGTGGCCAGATCACCCGTTTCAAAAAAACCATCTGCCGTCATCACTTCGGCCGTTGCTTCGGGCTTGTTCCAGTATCCGAGCATGACCTGCGGCCCACTGACACAGAGTTCTCCTGCTACTCCCAGAGCAACTTCGACTCCATTTTCATCACGTATCGAAACATTGGTTTCCGGAAATGGCATGCCGATGCTGCCATTGTATTCGGGCAGGTCCAGCGGATTTGACGACACCACGGGCGAAGTTTCCGACAGGCCATAACCCTCGATGACCTGAGTACCCGTAACCCGCTGCCATTCGCGAGCGGTGTCCGCCTGCAGCGCCATTCCTCCCGCCGAGACTACTTTCAGAGTGGAAAAATCCAGAGCCGCAAAATCCGGATGCCGCACGAGGCTTTGAAACAATGTGTTTACCCCTGTCAGCGCGGTAAACGGCCAGCGGGACATTTCCTTTATCAATCCCTTGGTATCACGTGGGTCGGTAATCAGTATGTTTAATGCACCCTTCTCAAAATAAGACAGACAATTCACGGTTAAAGCGTAAACATGATAAAGCGGTAAGGCAGTAATGATAATTTCCTTACCCGGCACATCCCGACCACCGAACCAGCCATTGACCTGGGTAACATTGGCCAACAGATTACTGTTACTAAGCATCGCGCCCTTCGCAAGCCCGGTTGTGCCACCGGTATATTGCAGAATAGCCAGATCCTTCCCGGTCAGTTTTTCCGGCCGGCGGTACGCGCTCATCCTGGCCTTCAGGATTGCCCGAAATGGTACAGCACTGCCGATTGCGTACTTCGGGATCATTTTACGTACATAGCGAACCACAAAATTAACCAGCAAGCGTTTCACCAGCGGTAACAGATCACCGGGCTCAGTCACCAGCACATGCTCTATAGCGGTGGCATGTTTAATTTCTGCGTAGACATGCGCACTGCCCGCATAAACAATCAGCGCCTTGGCGCCAGAATCCACTAACTGATGCTCGAGCTCCCGCGCGGTGTAAAGCGGGTTTACATTTACAACCACCATGCCGGCGCGCAGACACCCGAACAAAGCGACCGGGTATTGCAGCAGGTTCGGCATCATGATGGCGACCCGGTCGCCGCGCTCAAGACCCAGGCTATCCTGCAGATAAGCCGCAAATTGCTGGCTTAAATGGTCAATATCAGCATAACTGAGGGTGTGGCCAAGGTTGTGAAAGGCGGGGCGATCCGACCAGGCCGTAGTGCTGGATTCGAAGAAATCGAGCAGGGTCTCTGCCGGGTCAAGGTCCAGGGTTTTCGAGACACCGGCCGGGTAGTTATCGAGCCAGATAGCTTGCATACATTTAACCTATTGCCCTGCTTCTCAGAATACAGATTGTCGCCGAACCACCCTGTCATTGTCGCATCGGCATTGCATGAATGCACCTAACGTGAGTACAGGCCCGCATACAGCAATCGTCCCGCGACTGGCAGTCAGCGTCAAATCCTGCTACTTTCATCGCGCCTTGGGGGAGGCTCATTTTCATTATATTTGCAGCTGGCACACCTAGCAGCGATCATTAAGGCAGGCCATCAATCCAGAGGATGGGAAAAACCGTGGACCGGTCCAGAATTCCGCATTTTTACAAGATGTCAGTAGACGAGCGCGTTCAGGCAGTGCATGAACGCGGACTGCTCAGCGACAGTGATTATCAAGCACTGGTCTCTGGTGACCATACGCTGAAGTTAAGCGCCGCCGACAAAATGATCGAGAACGTCATCGGCGTGATGGGTCTACCCATTGGGTTAGGGCTAAACTTCCTGATAAATGGCAAGGACTATGTCATTCCGATGGTAGTGGAAGAACCTTCCATCGTGGCCGCGATCAGCTCGGCGGCGAAAACGGCCCGCAGTTCAGGTGGGTACAAGACCCAGTCAACTGACCCGGTCCTGATCGGCCAGATCCAGGTGGTTGAAATACCTGATATGGCGAAGGCACGGGACGGCGTAGAGACTCAGAAACAGAAAATTCTTGATCTTGCTAACAGCTTTCATCCACGCATGGTGGCGCGGGGCGGAGGCGCTGTAGATCTTGATGCGCGAATCTATCCGCTGCCCTCCTTCGACAGCGAAATGCTGGTCATACATTTATATGTAGACACGCGCGACGCTATGGGCGCGAACCTTGTTAACGGCATGTGCGAAGGCGTTGCATCGCTGGTCGAGTCCATTACCGACGGCAAAGTTTTTCTGCGCATTCTGTCGAACCTGGCCGACCGGGCTCTGGCAAAGGCAGAAGTCATGTTGTCGCCAGAACAATTGGCGGGCCGAGGTTATAGCGGTGAAGAAGTGCGTGACGGCATTATCATTGCTTCAGATTTTGCTCAGGTCGATCCCTACCGGGCCGCGACCCATAACAAAGGCATTATGAACGGCGTCGATGCGGTGGCACTCGCAACCGGCAACGACTGGCGCGCGATAGAGGCCGGTGCGCATGCCTGGGCCGCACGCGACGGGCGCTACACCGCCATGTCCCGCTGGTGGAAAGATGAAGAAGGCAATCTGCGCGGCGAACTTGAAATACCGATGAAAGTAGGCACGGTAGGTGGGCCGCTGGAATCGAATCCCAGCGTGGCCGTCAACATGCGCCTGCTTGGCGCAGATTCGGCTACCGAACTGGCCGAAGTCATGGCAGCGGCCGGACTCGCCCAAAACTTTTCCGCTCTGCGTGCGCTGGCAACCGAAGGCATACAGACCGGTCACATGACGCTGCATGCCCGCAGTGTCGTCAAGGCGGCAGGGACACCCGCGCAATTATTCGAAAAAGTACTCGAGCGCTTGTTACGCAGTGGTGAAATAAAAGTCTGGCGTGCCAAAGAGATTCTGGACGAACTGCTGCAATCTGCGCCGGGCTCATCGTCGAAGCTGCTGGAAAAAAGTGATGCGGAGCTTGGCATTGGTTACGGCAAAGTCATCCTGCTCGGCGAGCATTCAGTCGTTTACGGCAGGCATGCCATAGCATGCCCGCTGCCATTAAGCATGCGTGCCCATGTCGAGGATGTAAAAAAGGGCGTGCAGCTGCTGATTCCGCGCTGGGGTGTTGAATACGAACTGGCTAAACCGCCTGAGCAGCGGCGCTCATTCGAACGAGCTGCGGGCGCCATACTTGACGAGCTCGGGCTGGCCAGCCGAGGTATGCGCATTGAGGTATTCCCGGATGTGCCACGCGGCATGGGCCTGGGTGGCTCGGCGGCACTAGCTGTCGCTATCGTTCGCGCACTTAACCTGCATTTTAAACTGGGGCTTGATGACGAGCAGGTTAATCAACTCGCCTACAAGTCGGAAGAGATAGCGCACGGCCAGCCCAGTGGCATAGACAACACACTCGCCACATACGGAAAACCGCTGGTCTTCCGCAAAGATAGCCCACCACTGGTCGAACTGCTGAATATTCCCCAGTCGTTGTCTCTGGTGGTAGCTATGACACGCACCCAGGGACTTACTGCGAAAACGGTGGGTGACGTGCAGGCGGCACGCGAGCGCATGCCGCGCATGTACGATAAAATTTTTGATGACATTGATTCACTCGCATTGCAGGCAGTAACTGCGATTCAGGAGAACCGACTGGAAGACCTGGGCCAGTTGATGAACATCAATCAAGGCTTGCTTAACGCGCTGAGTGTTTCAACACCCGAGCTAGAAAAACTCATCGAAATTGCGCGCACAGCTGGCGCACTAGGGGCCAAGCTTACGGGCGGCGGTGGCGGTGGCGCGATGGTGGCCTTATGTGGCAATGGCGATGAAAATAATAGTGATGCCGTGCGCGAGGCATTGGAACGTAATGGCTATGAAGCACTGGCATTCGAAATTGGCGGTGAGTCATGAATGCTGACCCTAATGAAGTGAAACATATGTCAGAAGCTGATGTGCTCATCCTTGTAGATGAGCAGGACAATGAAACGGGTTCGTGCGAAAAAGTCGATTGCCACCTTGGCGCTGGCAAACTGCACCGGGCTTTTTCCGTTTTCTTGTTTGACCCGGAAGGGAAATTACTGATCCAGCAACGCAACAATAATAAGATGCTGTGGGGTGGTTACTGGGCCAACAGTTGCTGCAGTCACCCCCGCCTTGGCGAAACCACTCACGATGCCGCGCATCGGCGCATTCAGGAAGAACTGGGCGCCAAGAGCGAGCTCACCTTTCTGTACAAGTTTGTCTACCATGCCCAGTTCGGTAACGTCGGCTCCGAGCATGAGAACTGCTGGGTATTCGCCGGGCACTTTGACGGCACTTTGAACGTCGATCCTGATGAAATAGCCGACTGGCGTTTCGTCACACCGGATGAACTAACAGCCGAGATAGAACACAACGGCGATCAGTTTTCACCTTGGCTGAAACTGGAGTGGGAACGCATAAGAGCCGATTTTCTTGACCAGATCGTTTAATAGCCCGCCTTAGTTCTACTCCTTATTCGGCAATAATTGCTTGCCGCAGCAGCCACTCTTCAACAGCCCGCTTAGACACGGATTGCGGCGGCCTGTTCTGAGACCGTCGACCGCATGGACGCGGGCGAACAAGCCTACAGGGACGCATTTACGGCAAGTATCAGAACAGGCTGCCGTAAGCCATGTCGGACTTGCGGCAATCTGCCTCGGTCAAGCTCGCAGCCGCGCCACGAGTGGAAAATGATGCAGTACTAAACCGCTGTACCTGCCCGTACGCAACTAAATCAAATAGCCGCCAAAGCCTTATCCAGCGCCGCGATCAGATCCTCTGCATCTTCAAGGCCCACCGACAAACGTACCAGCCCATCGGTAATACCGACGCGCTTGCGTTCCGCTTCTTCCACATCTGCATGGGTCATCGTCACCGGATGGGTGATCAGCGACTCTAGCGAGCCCAGGTTTTCCGCCAGGCTCCAGAGTTCGATACTGTCCATTAGCTGCTTGCCTGCTGCCAGCCCGCCCTTGACTTCAAACCAGGCCATGGCGCCATAACCGCTTGCTTGTTGCTTTGCTAACGCGTGTTGCGGGAACGAGGCAAGCCCCGGATAACACACACTCTCAACTTTGTCATGCGCTAACAGGAATTCAGCAATTTTTTGCGCATTCGCACTTTGACGATCCATACGCACAGACAAGGTTTTCACACCCTGTAGCGTCAGGAAGGCGACCTGAGGTGACATGATAGAGCCGGTAGCGTTCTGCACGAACCGAACCTTTTTATCGAGCTCTTCGTTGCGTGCAACCACTGCTCCACCGACCGTCGCATTGTGGCCATCGAAGTACTTCGTGGTGCTGTGGATGCTGAGGTCAGCACCCAACTCAAGCGGCCGCTGGTAATAAGGTGTCAAAAAAGTGTTATCGACCGCATGTGGAACACCATGTGCTTTAGCAATTTCCGATACAGCGGCCAAATCCGTCAGCTTAAGAGTGGGATTTGCCGGCGTCTCAGTCAGAATCAGCTTAGTGTTATCGCGAATAGCGGCTTTAACATTGGCCGCGTCCGAAGTATCCACAAAACTGAATTCCACCCCGAAACGGCTAAATATTTTTGTCGCCAGACGGTACGTGCCGCCATAAACGACATCGGAAATGATCGCGTGGTCGCCCGCATTTAAAAAGGCGACAAACACAGCATTGATAGCAGCCATGCCGGTACCAAAGCAGGTCGTATCGTGACCTCCTTCCAGTGCCGTTAACTTGTGTTCCAGTACGCGCACGGTCGGATTCGCCGAACGGGAATAGGAATAACCTTTCGCAAGATACTGGTCGACCGAATCCTGCACATAGGTCGTAGTCTGATAAATCGGCGTCAGAATAGACCCGGTAAGCGGATCTGGCACCACACCGGCATGAATTTGTTTCGTGCTGAATCCCATGATTCGTTGCTCCTTAACGGTGCCAACCTGACCAAAAATCGCCCTTTGCAGAATTCTTGCACTGCAAGGGCCGATAGCAGATTATCGGGCATCCGACATTAAAATAATCTATCTCAATTACGCTTTTTTGTACTGATACTTATGAGCAATGACGCCTGGAAAGTTTTCCATATCGACGAACTGACCCCAAAAGTTCAGGGCGACGATCCCTGCTTCCTGGAATATCTGCGTATGCCCGGCCTTAGTTCAGCCGTCTATAGACTGCCTGCAGGGTCCAGGGATATGCAGGCGCCGCACCTTGAGGACGAAATTTATTTCGTCATCGAAGGCAAAGCCGCACTCAAAGTCGGTGACAGTGAAAAGCAAGTGGGCCCTGGCACCATACTCTATGTGCGTGCAACTGAAGAACACTCATTCTTCGATATCACCGAAGACCTGACGCTGCTGGCCTTTTTCGGCAAAACAGACATGTCGGTCAAATAACATACAGGCTCGTTTTTTCAGCGAACGCACCTGCCAGTTTTCTATTCTCCGCGGAACTGCTCCAGGGTAACC
>Ga0316191_10003305_pt1 | contig 11880 bp, 12 predicted proteins | sample Eddworburr2cm_MG_FD_204928 | JGI IMG/M metagenome (GOLD analysis project Ga0316191, IMG submission 204928) | Coastal sediment microbial communities from Maine, United States - Eddy worm burrow 2 cm | ecosystem: Environmental > Aquatic > Marine > Coastal > Sediment | place: USA: Maine...
CAGGAGTGGGGAGGTCACGTCGCTCAGGAAGTCGCCGGTGAGCCCGAGAATGTGGTCTTCAGTCTGCCGAAGGTCTTGCGAGCCGTCTGAGGCCACGACTCCGGGTTCAGCCTCAGTCCCAACAGACAGACGGCGGCGATGGCGAGGATCCTCGTTCTCCGGTCTGATCGATCCAGAACTCACGGCAGTCGTCGTCGATGGTCTGCGGTGACCCCGCTGGCGGGACAGCGGTCAGTCGGAAACTATCGGGTCCGTTCAACTCCAGGCTCACGGCATACCAGCCATTATCGGTGCCTTCGAATCCCAGCCCATCGGGAGGCGGGGCAGTGAGCTTGTCTGCATAGGACAGGGCGTCAAGATGGTGCGCCTCCTGGGCGGCGGCCAGACTAAGAAGAGCGATGGTCGCGTCAGTCCTGCGGACCTCGGCGACATGCTGCCACCACGCGGCCTGAGCCGTGGTTACCAGGATGCCGAGGATGGCGATGACGACCAGGATCTCGAGCAGCGTGAAACCCCCGGAGAAGGGTGACGGGCAGCGGCCCTGCCGCGATCGCGGCACCGCCGGCAGAAGGGCAGTCACGTGTCTTCCTCCGGCAGATGCCAGGATACTGGCTGGGCCGGCGCGCGCAGTTCGGGCACACAGCCGTCTGGCGCGCCGCAGATAGGCGGCACCGGACACCCGGATGCCGAGCATTCGGTCGGATCGACCGGGGTCGGCGCCAGAATGAATATCTGCTGTCTGTACCTCACATGGGCTCCGCGGCCGGCCTCAGCATCGGCGGTCAACAGGAAGTGCCACTCCACGAGGCTTGCGGACGGATCGCCGCGAGCCGGTGACCGGAACCCCAGGAAATATGATCTGACCGTGGAACTGGAGTCCGTCGTCGTCTTGTGAAGCAGGACGGTCGGGACGGTGGAGATGATGTCTGTCCCCTGGAGGACGCGGGTCAGGGCCATCGAGGCGGCAGTCTCTGCAGCGCTCCGCATCGTCATTGCCTCAGCGCGGCCGATTTCAAGCGCGGCGAAACGAGGTGCCATGGTGGCCGAGAGTGTGATCAGCGTGAGAAATATGAGCGCCAGCACCAGGATGAAACCCCGTTGGTCGCCAGGTCCGGGAAAGTTAGTAATCATCTGAACGTGCCGTTCGGTATCGGAAAGGTCCGTACCAACAGGTACCGGGAACGGCTTTGTGCTGGCGATACTGCCGTGCGGTCTGCATAGCTGCTGATCGAGCGGGCGACAGTGCCATGGGGCGCCCTCGCCTCGGCCAACAGCCACACGCGAACGGCGACCAGCCGGGCGCCTGTTCCAGTGGCCCGGGGGTCGTCGGGGTGCACATACAGATCGACGCCCCGCATATCATCGAGATCGATCCCCAGCAGGACCTGAAAGTCGGCGATGCCGGGAGCGATCTCTTCGTCAAGCAAGCGTGGTCCCCGGGAGAGTGTCTTGCGCCGCAGAGCCGGACTGCCGTCTTGCCCCCCTGAGCGAGCCACGTAGTAGATGCTGGCAACGACATCGCGGACTTCAACCGGCCCGGCGATCGCGACTGGCCCGCCATCTGAGAAGAGCGCGCCGTTGTCGAGATTGATAGCCGCCTGAAGGCGCCCGGACTCGGCCTGACTCGGGCGTCCAGCCAGCCGGCGCAGGATCAGTACATCGGACCCTTCAACCGGCACGCCGGCGGCTGGGCACGCGAGGTCATAGCGATTGTTGCGTCCCTCCACCGGCCGGTCGAGCGAGACGGCAAAATTTGGCCCGCAGTCGCCACTGACCGGAATCGCCACAGGATCCTCGGGGCCCGCCACCCCGGTGATACGCTCGGGCCGTCCCGGCAGACCGACGAAGCCGGCCTGCATCAGGTCCTCACCGACGTATGCCATCGCCTGAATCGTGGCGTCCTGGACCTCGGCGATGGCCGCCAGCCGGTTGACCGCCTGCCGGGAACGACCGTGAACGGTGACGAACGCACCGAGCAGGACGACCGCCAGGCTCATCGCGATCAGTAGCTGGAGCAGGCTGTAGCCGGTGCTGCGTTTCACGGGCCGACGACCCGGGAGATGCGACTGTTCCAGCGACCCGTGGACCAGCGGAGTTCGATCGCCAGCGTCTGCGTCTCGCCGTCGCCCAGCAGTCGCAGATCTGATTGTGCGCGGGGCAGGGTTGCCAGAAGCCGGGCACGCCATTCTGCCAGGTCGTGAGCGGCCATCACCTCGGGCTCGCAGGGTAGCGATGGGGTCATGGTTGAGCTGCACGTGTGTGGTGCCGGAGGCCCCGCATAGGCGTGTAGACCGGCCGGATTGACCCGCACCCTGGCTTCCAGGTCGTTCAGCGCTGCGAGTGCCTGGTGGTGTAGCAGGGCCTGGTGCTGTCGGGCTGCCGACATCATGCTCAGTCTCAGCAGCCCGAGAGACCCCACCGACAACACGAGGAGCGCGACCAGTACTTCAAGCAGGCCAAATCCAGAATCGGCTGTAGGGCAGGGCGACTTCACGAGAGGCTCATCCAGGGCATGACAGTCGATTGCCCGATGCCGACCGGGAAGCTACCCGGGGACGGCCCGTGTGACTGACAATCACCGCACGAGCAGACGGTGGGCCACGACGGTCGCAGTAGACAAAGGTACCCGCCGTGGTCCGTCGTATGTTTGGCCGATAAACGAACCGGTTTCTGTTCGCGGCGATGACCGCCTGTTGGTCGAACGCGTAACGCAGCACGACGCGCTCGCCGTCATCCAGGTGAGCTGGCTGATCACCATCGTCGTTGATGAACACAAGCCAGCCGCGATTCCATCCGTCGCTGTCGCAGCCCTCGCCCTGGCCTCGTGGACACAAGACAACTTCCTGTCCACTGTTGGCCGACTGGGCGCGGGCGACGTGCAACGCGCGGAGTATCTCGTTGAGGACCCGTGTGCGTCGGGCGTCCAACAGCAGGTCTTGCATCGCAGGGGCCGCCGACGCCAACAGAATGCCCATGATCGTCACCACTACGATCAACTCCAACAAAGTGAATCCGCCGCCTCGTGTCATGAGCCCCCCTGCGCCGTCGGGATCCCGGGAGAATTCAGCCTAGGCCCAGACCCGCGACATTGGCAGGTGGACTATCACGGCGGTTTGCAGGCAAATGCGCTGCCGCCAGTTGTGTGCCGCAATGCGTGCTGCATCTTCGCGTGGTGTAGGACTGGGGCTGTTGGCCAGGAAACGATTCCATGGTGCATGCGCGCCCAGGGAGCATCCGGGCGCCGTCGGCATCCGCCGCCGGGTCGACTGGACAGCCTTGTCGGCAGGGCACGCGAGTCCGATGGCTTTACATAATGCATCCGGCGGCTTCACCGACTGTCGGCGGCCCCAAGGAGCCTGATCAGTCGTCGGGGCGTGTTGGTCAGGACCCGCGATCGTGATTTATAATCGGTCGGGATTATGAATGCCGATATCGTCAGGACCCTCGAGCAGCACGGTGCCAAAGTCACGACCCAGAGAGTGGCTCTGGCCGAGATCTTGTTCGCGCGCCCACAGCACCTCTCAGCGGACGCGCTGCTCGATGCCGCCCGTACGGCGGGAGTTCGGGTATCCAAGGCGACCGTCTACAACACCCTGAACCTGTTCGCGGCGTGCGGTCTGGTGCGGGAGGTCAACGTGGACGGAACGCGGGTCTATTACGACTCCACGACCCATCCCCATCATCATCTGTTCAATCTCGACACCGGTGAATTGACGGACCTGCCGGAAGATTCCGTCCGCCTGGCCGAGATGCCCGAGCTGCCGGACGGAACCGAGGCCGCGGGTCTCGAGGTCGTGGTGCGGATTCGAAATTCCCGCGGCTGACCCGCGTTGCCCGGCCAGCGGGCTTTCCCGTATACTTCGCGCCCTCGCCGGGGCCTTCAGCGCACCGGTACAACTGTCTCGGGTTGCCGGAGTAGCTCAGTTGGCAGAGCAACTGATTCGTAATCAGTAGGTCGGTGGTTCGAGTCCACTCTCCGGCACCAATATTACCAATAATAACAATTGGTTATATTAGCCTTGAGGGCCGCATGATTGTGCCTAGATTCTTGGTTCTAGGCCGGTGCTATGGCGACGTGGATCTTGGAGTTGTCTAAGCCTGAATCTGTGATCTCGGACTATTGAGATCTGAATTGCGCTGATATCGGCATTTGGCTCTGGACCTAGAAAAACCCGAAGGGAACCCATCCCGCGCTATTCGGAGTTCGGGCATATCCCAGTGCCCGGAGAAAAACAAAAAACTTACCAGTTGCCGACCGTCTGCTTTCGGCCAGATGCGGAAGTCGAGCCGTGGCCACAGAAGCTTATACCCCGCAAGACTTTTGGCGATGGCCGGTGGGTTGGCTGTACGCGATCCCTCTGACTATTCAGGATTAAGCTCAGAGTCCGAGCGCAGAATCACCAAGCCGAGCCAGATAAACCAGACTATTTGGGACAGTCCAAAAATCTCGGTAAATAGTTCTTCAGGATAAACAGTGGCTATTCCCGCAATCCCGACGACACATCCGAGGTAGTTGAGCATCCGCGACAGAACTAAGGCTCTCAGCGCGACAAGACTCACCAACAGGACCCACACGCCCCCCACTATCTCGTTGCCACCCCCGAGGCTATTGGCAACCACCGAAACAGTTCTCCACAGGGCGAAAGCACTGTCGGGACTCTCGCCCAGCAGGCGAACTGACTGATCCAGGCCGACGGTATAGATCATCCCGCTCGCGATAACCAAGCCGACCCAGACCGCACCGAAGATCGAAGCAAGGGAAGCCATTGGCGGGCTGGACTTCTTCAGTATCTCGTGCACGCCGACAACCAGGATCGCCAGAAGAACTCCGAACAGCACATAAATCGAAAAATAGACGACCGACACTTCCAGCTGGTGATCCGAGAGAAAGCGCATCTTCTCTTCCGGGGTTCCGCTTGTCGGATAGGAGAAGAAAGCACCGAAATAGACGAAGGCGGCGATATAGATAAGTCCGAGTAGCATCGCCGAAGAGCCCGAGGGCACGCGTAAAGCAGACATTAATGCCGACCTCATTGCTTGCTTGATTAAAGCAGCAGCTTATACCGAGCGTTTGTGGATGGTCTGTTGGGAATTCGAGATTGATGACAGACAGATTATCTTTGCGGCCCATGACATGCTACCGCATACATGATCCAGTGTTCGCCGAGGCAACGATTGTGGGGAACGGCTTCTTCTCATGCCGGATCGGCGATTATCTGTCCGGGGCCGGAAGCAGACCGTCAGAGACGATCGAAATGAGGTCCGTGTAGATCGAGGCCAATCGGCTGCTTCCGGCCAGGAGCAGACAAATCTAGGTACTGGGCGCCAAAGCGCCTGCTAGCTTGTTAGCTAGATCCATTCATCAGATGGAGCCAACCATGTATCAATTACTTACGCACAGTCCGTGGCAGCCGTGGAATAAGAGCAAGCTGCTGGGCCAGAAGCCGCCCCTGAAGCTTACGGAGATCTGGGCGATCCGAATCCGGCCAGCTCGCTCGGCGTGCCCCGATCGCGTCGGGGCGAGTGAATGACATCAAGAATGGTCCGTCTACGCAGGCTCATTGAAATTAGTCAGGGTCACGGCCGACGCCGCACCCTCTAGGAACAAGGTCTGAGTTGGATAGGCGAATTCGATTCCGTTTGACTCAAAAGCTTCGTGAATGGCGAGATTGACCGCTTGCTGTATGTCCATGTACAGCTTGTAGTCCGGCGAGCGCACGTAATAGACAGTCTCGAAATCCAGTGAATAGGCGCCGTAGCCTTTGAAATGTGATCGGTCGAAACGCGTGTTGTCCTGCGCTTCGATGCTCTCGCGGATAATCTCCGGGATCCGCTTTAGGTTGTCGCGAGATGTCTGGTAGGTGACGCCAAGGCTGAATAGCACCCGTCGTTCATACATGCGACCGTAGTTCCGAATACGGCTTGCCAGTAAATCAGCGTTGGACATCACCAGCTGTTCGCCCGACAGGCTGCGCAGGCGCGTCGTCTTCAGTCCCACATGCTCAACGCTGCCAAGACAGTCATCGATAATCAGGAAGTCGCCGACCACGAAAGGCTTGTCCAACACGATGGACAGCGAGGCGAAGAGGTCGCCCAGGATGTTTTGAACGGCCAGCGCCACTGCAATGCCGCCCACACCGACGCCTGCCACCAGCGCGGTGATGTCGATGCCGACGTTTTCCAGTATCAACAGCAGCACGACCGACCAGACAATCACCCGGCCAGCCCAGCCGGCGACGTTGAGGGCCGCTACGCTACCCGGATCCGCCTCACGCCGTCTGTCGATCGTTTGCTTCAGCCAGAATCGCAGCAGCCGGCTGGCCCAAAGCCCGCCTTGCAGTATCAAGGCGATCAACGTCACTGAGAGAATGACCGTGCGGACCTTCTGGGGCACGGTCAGGGCGAGCGACCCGAAGAAAACGGAGAAGATCAACAGGGCCAGGGGTTTGGTGCCCGCGAGCAATTCGACGAACAAGTCGTCCCAAGCGGTCGTTGTCCGCTGGGCGAGGGCCGCAAATCGTGCCCGCGCGAGCGGTTTGACTACGAAGAAGACAACGAGAAAGAAGACCGCGATGGCGGCCGCCGTCAGCCACTGTCTGCCCGTGCTGCCCCCAAAATCAGCGGCGAGAAGTCCCTCGAAGGCTTCCATAAGTGCTCCCGGGTATGTATTCCGCCCGCGCGGTCGGTGACCGTTCGGTGATTCGGCGAGTTCGGCGTACTCTCGGCGCGACCGTTGCCGGCCGGAACATCCTGCTAGACGCGAGTGTAACAAACAGGCCGTGCGAATTCGGCGACCCGGCCAACGCCGGAGCTATTACATTTCCGCTTTCGGCCTGAAGCGGACGGAAATCGCAGTTCTCCTGCGATCGGCCCCGGCTTCGCCTTCCTTCAATATCGCCACAATCTGATGCTCGGTGAATCGCTTCTTCATGTTCGTCTTCTCCTCTGAAAACGAACCTCACTAAGCTCATACTGGCCCGGCTACAGGGGAGCAGGTCACACCAAAGAGTCAAGCATGAGTGGACATGACGCCGCCGCCACAGCGCCCGGATCCCCAGTATGCGGTCGGCCGCCTACAGGAACGGCTCGGCTCGCTGCAAAAGGTCCTCCAGACCCGGCTCGTCAGGGTTGCGCGGTTTGCCGGGATGGATGATCGACACCTGGCAACTCTCCGCCGCCTCGATCATCTGCGCATAGGTCCCGGCATCGGCGTCGGCGATGTAGGCCTGGCGATTCTCGTTGTAGGCGAACATCTTGTCGTTCAGTTGCGTGCACTCGTTGCAGGTGGTGCAACGGGCGGTCTCGATGTAGGCCTCGTCCGGCGAGGGCTCGGCGGGCTCCTCGGCCTCGACGACCGCCTCCGTCGCGACCGACTCCGCCGGCGCCGGTGGCTCCTCCGGAGCGGCTTCCGCCTGTTGCAGCGCCTGGCCCTCCAGTCGCTCGCGTTCCTGCGCGAGCGTCCGCTCTGCGTAGGAGTTGTGGATGCCGCCAAGCTCCTGCAGGCTGTGCCACGACTCGCGGCAACGGCGGCATTCGCGTAACAGCCTCTCATCCACGAGCACCTTCTGCAGCCGGTTGTCGCCGTCCACCATCAGCAGGCAGGGCACTTTCTCGGGCGGCTCGTCCGGCTCCGAGTCCAGCGCATCGCCGACAGGGACCATGGCGTCGTCCCACTGGTCCGGCGGGACTCGCGCCAGGTGCCGCGCGTAGCGCTCGTCCATCGCCGCGAAGTCCACGAAGGTAAACGCGACTTCTTCCGACGCACTCGACCGATCCGTGGCCTCGAATTGGAGTTCATGGATCGGCCAGTCCGCCTCGGGCTGTGGGTTCGTGGTCAGCGTGAATCGCGAGGCCCAGTCGTGCCCGGCTGCCGGATCGTAGGCGAACACCGGGAATGCACGCGACTCCACCGCGGCGGCGGCGACGAGATACGCGGGCAGCCCGCCAGTCGACCCGCCGGCTCCCGAGAACACGCTGAACAAGGCGGTGCCCGTGTAGGCGATGCCATCGGCGACGCGGTCTGCACAGCGCGGCAGATGCGAAGCGCCCGCCTGCAGCACATAGACGTCATTCAGGCCCACCGCCATGTTGGCAAAGTGCGGGGCGCTGCGGCCAAACCCGGCCGCGCCGCCCCCCGGCAGAGCATCCTCGAGGATGTCATCGGTCTGGACCAGGATCTTCATCGGCAGACCTGAGGAAAGGATCTCCATGAGCGCGGCTTGTTCGCCGGCGTCCATCCGGGCTGCATTCATGCACACCAGGTAGTCAGCGAACATCACCAGATCTTCCGGCGGCAGTCCATCGGCGCCATAGTCGCAGAAGAAGGCATCGTGCCGCTCATCCCGGTAGTCGCCAGCGATCTCGAGTTCCGCCATCGCGATTGCCCTGGCCACGTCGATGAGGGCCGCAAAGCGCTCGCGCCAGGCATCCAGGGCCTGCGCGCAGCTGGCGAACCGGAACCGATCGGGGTCGAAGTCGTAACGCTTCAGGTCGGCGATGAGTTGTTCGAGACGCTTTCGGCGCGTCTCGGTGATGGTCGTGCGATTGGCCGTCCTGACCAGTAGCCGTGACATGGCCTCGAAGTCGATCGCGTCCCCGTCCATACCGCCCAGCGAGGCCTTGAGGCTGCCGGCGCTGCGCCCCTGCGCCGATCGTGCGACGTCTGCCTGCAGGATATTGGAGACCTTGTGGACGAGCGTCGCGATCCTGCGCGACATCCGGCCGGCCTTGTTCTCCTGGACCAGGCCCCAGACATGGGTCAACAGGCGTGCCGGCAGCACAGCGTCACAGTCGAGCACTTCGCCGTTGACAGCGAACCCGGCGGCGACGCGGTCCAGGCTGTCCCGTAACAGATTGTCGTTGGACCCTTCGAGCGACGGTTCCGAATCAGCCCACAGTTCGGACAGGGCGCCTCGTCGGCCGCCGGCCACTAAGCTGCGAACGGCCATCTCCTGGCGCAGGGCGTGCTGGCTGACCCGCTCGCCGTCCTCGCCCGAGACGACCTCCTTCAGCGCCTCGTCGACCAGCCCGGACAGGGTTCGTACTCCGCCGGCTGGATCCGGATCGCGCGCCAGCACGACCGGGTAGTCGTAGCGCAGTGATTCAAGATCGCGATATCGGGCAAACAACGCCGGTTCGAAATCGAGCCCTTCGACCGGCTGCAGGTCGGACACGGGCCGCCGGCCGGTGAGGTAGAAGGCGACCTGGGCCTGTCTTAGAGCATCCATCGCGTTTTGTCCCAATTCGCTCAGGTCGAGGGCCAGACCGTGAACTTGTCGAACTCCGCCTCCAGCCCCGCCTGGATGAACTCGCTGGTGCGCAGGTGATTGGTCTCGCGAAGCTCCTCGTAGCACGGGACTTCGGGATTCCGGTAGAGGATGCCCACCGGGATCGGGTCGATGCACGATGCGATCTCCCGGGCCCGATCCAGGTTGGCCGGGTCATGATGCTCCTGGTTGCGATAGACGCGCGCCAGCGTCGGACTCACCTGCAGACCGTCCTCATGGTGGAGCATGCGGATCCGCTCGGGGTCGTGCAGCCAGGGCTCGAACAGGTTTGGAAGCCATTCGGGACATCGCTGGACGATACGGATAAACGACAATCCACGATGCCTGTGGGCGGCGGAGACGATGTCGTAGAGCATCTCCGGTATCCAGTCCACGGCCTGGGCCACGAACGAGACGTTCTGGACGCCGAGCGTGACTGTCAACGGCTGCATGGCCTCCAGAAACGCGCCCTTGGGCGTCGTGTTGCTCTTCAGCCCCCGCGGCGAGGTCGGCGAGACCTGCATCTTGGTCAGACCGTAGATCTGGTTGTCGTGCAGGAACACCGTCATGTTCATGTTGTAGCGGATGGCGTGGATCCAGTGAGCTGCGCCGATGCTGCAGCAGTCGCCGTCGCCGGTGTTGACGAAGACATGCAGGTCCTTGCGAGCCATGCGGATACCCTCGGCGATCGGCAGCGCCCTGCCGTGGATGCCGTGGAAGCCGTAGGTCTTCATGTAATGCGGGAACCGGCTCGAACAGCCGATTCCCGACACGAAGACTGTCTTCTCGGGACGCAGCTGTTCGTCGCGGCACAGGCGCTGGACCGCCGCGAGGATGGCGTTGTCGCCACAGCCGGTGCACCAGCGTGGCACGCCGCTCTGGTAGTCCTCCAGTTCGTGGCGTTCCTCGTAGAGTCTCAGCAGGCAGTGGCTTGCAGCGGCGGCCATGTTCCTTTCCTCGGTTCGGCAGTGATCTGCCTTATCCTTCCTTTACTTCCAGCTTGTCCCGCATCACCCGGCAGATCGTGCCCGGCTTGATCGGCGCTCCGCGGACCTGCGTCCAGCAGTCCACGTCGACCAGGTATCGGGACCGCAGCAGCATGGCCAGCGCCGAATAGCGCCGGTTGTGCTGGTCGACGAGTTCCTCGTCCGGTGAGTCGCTCCAGTTGGCCTCGACGGTCATCACCTTATCGAAGCGCTTCATGATCTCGTCGATGCCCGGCGCCATGGGCTGCAGGAACCGCAGGTGTACGGATGCCACCTTGCGTCCTTCCGCCCGCATGCGTTCGACCGCTTCCTCGATCGTGCCGCGCATACTGCCCCAGCCGATGACCAGGAGTTCGCCGGTCTGGTCGCCGAATACCGTCGGCGGCTTGAGCGTCTTCTGCAGCGCGGCGAGCTTGAGGCTGCGCGATCGCAACCCTTCCTCGTTGATGTCCGGGTCGTAGGCGACATGGCTGTCCCGGTCATGGGCCAGCCCGGTCACCGTGTGCATGCCGCCGGGCTGGCCCGGCACGATGCGTCGCGCCAGCCCCGTCGACTCGTCCCAGTCGTAGGGCCTGGTGCCGGTCGAAACGGGGCTCTGGTCCACCGGCGGCGCCAGCCAGGCCTCCTTGAAGACGGGCCGCGGGAACGGCGTCTGGGCCGTTGCCAGGCTCGCGTCGGAGAGCACGACGACGACCATGTTGAACGTCTCGGCGATTTTGCGCGCGGTAATAACCGAATAGAAACAGTCTTCCACGGTGCTGGCCGCCAGCACGACTTTCGGGGCGTCACCGTGGCTACCGAACATTGTCGTCAGCAGGTCTCCTTGCTCCACCTTCGTTGGCTGCCCGGTGCTGGGACCACCCCGTTGGACATTGATGACGACCAACGGCGTCTCGGCCATCACGGCCAGTCCGATGGCTTCCTGCTTGAGCGAGTAGCCGGGGCCGGAAGTGATGGTGACCGTGCATTTGCCCGCGTAAGAGGCGCCGATGGCGAAGGCGCAGGCCGCGATCTCGTCCTCGGCCTGGTGGACCACGCCGCCGACCTTCTCGAAGACATCCGCGAGATAGTGGGAGGCGGACGTGGCGGGCGTGATCGGGTACATGGCGCAGATCTCCATGCCCGAGGCGAGGACGCCCAGCGCCAGCGCCGTGTTGCCGTTGACCACGATCTGCGGCTCCTCACTGGGCGCCGCCGGGATGCGGTACTTGAAGTCCAGGTGCTCCTCCGCCCAGGCGTGACCGGCGTCGAGCAGGACGATATTGGAATCGATGACCTCCTGCGATTTCTTGCGGAAGGTCAGGGCCACCTGTTCACGGGCCATGGCCATGTCGAGGCTGAAAATGTTGCAGAGGACGCCGAGCGCGAACATGTTCTTGCCCCGGCGCGCATCCTCGATGGCCTTCTTGCACTCCCGCTCCATGGGAATCTCTATGACCCGGTAGCCGGCGCCGACGAGTTGGTCGAAGGTCTCGGTGTAGGAGGACGCGATCCGCGGGTCGGTGTCGTCCCGCCACTTGCTCTCCAGCAGGATTGTACAGCCCGGCTTCAGTTCCCCTGCACGGACGCGGCCCAGCAGCACCTGCTCGTTAAACGCAATCACCAGATCGGTTTCGTCGCCGCCGTTG
>Ga0316191_10003306_pt1 | contig 11880 bp, 11 predicted proteins | sample Eddworburr2cm_MG_FD_204928 | JGI IMG/M metagenome (GOLD analysis project Ga0316191, IMG submission 204928) | Coastal sediment microbial communities from Maine, United States - Eddy worm burrow 2 cm | ecosystem: Environmental > Aquatic > Marine > Coastal > Sediment | place: USA: Maine...
ACTGGCTCTGATCATGTGCGTGAAAAAGATGGCTTATGGGCCGTACTGTTCTGGTTGAATATTCTGGCTGTACGTAAGGTCTCTGTTGAGCAGATTGTCACTGAACACTGGGCGCTGTACGGGCGGAACTTTTATTCCCGCCATGATTATGAGGGCGTTGATGCAAAGGGTGCCGGAGAGATGATGGATTATCTTCGATCCCGCTTTGAAAAGCTTCCCGGCAATAATTTCGGCGCTCGAATCGTCAAAGAGTGTGATGACTTCTCATATACGGATCCGGTCGATCAGAGCGTTAGCAAAGGTCAGGGTGTCCGTGTTATGTTTGAGGATGGTTCGAGAATCGTCTTCCGTCTTTCGGGTACCGGAACAGAGGGCGCTACCGTGCGTATCTATATTGAATCCTATGAGCCGGATCCGGACAAACATGATATTGATGCACAGACTGCATTGAGTGACCTGATCGAAATCGCAGCAACACTCTCACGCCTGAAAGAGTTTAGCGGACGAAGCGAGCCTACGGTCATTACGTGATGATACTTTAAGATCCTACTTTAATACATTGATAAATAAGAGAATTTATGAAAAAACTACCTGAAAATGCATACAAAGTTATTGAAGCGAGAGGACATGATCCTTTTGACTATCTGGGTCGCCATTCCATCGACAAGAAGAGCGGGATAGTGATTCGTGCATTTAAACCGCGGGCAGAAAAGATGTGGGTTCTGGAAAAGGGCAAGCAACCGAAGGCGATGACTAGAATCGATGGTACAGACCTTTTTGAAGTAGAGCTTGCCAAAGGATCCTTTGAATCAATCTATCAGTTCCGCATTGAAAACAGAGAGGGTCATACATGGGACGAGGAGGATCCATATCGCTTTTCACCCATGCTTGGCGAACTGGATCTCCATCTGATTGCTGAAGGCAACCATTTCGAAAAGTACCGTATTTTTGGTGCCCATGTGCGTGAGCATGAGGGTGTATGGGGTGTCGGCTTTGCTGTTTGGGCTCCGGCTGCTGACCGCGTCAGTGTGGTGGGTAATTTCAATCATTGGGATGGGCGCGAGCATCAGATGCGTGTTCGCGGTTCAACCGGCACTTGGGAGATTTTTATTCCCTCACTATGTGAAGGAGAGGTCTATAAGTTCGAGATTCGCGCCAAGAATGGCGATATCTTTGAAAAGGTCGATCCCTATGCCCAGCAGATGGAAGTGCGTCCTAAAACCGCTTGTATCGTGCATGATCCCAAAAAATATGGTTGGAATGATGCCGGCTGGATGAGCAGTCGCCCTGAAAATCAGGCGCTTGATAAACCGATGAACATCTATGAGGTGCATCTGGGTTCTTGGCGAAAGGGTGAGGGTGAGGCCGGTTATCTGAACTACCGTGATCTGGCCCATCAGTTGGTCGAATATTGCCAGTGGATGGGATACACCCACATTGAGCTTCTTCCCATAACAGAACATCCGTTTGATGGTTCCTGGGGTTATCAGACAGTCGGTTATTTTGCCCCGACCAGTCGTTTCGGCTCACCGGATGACTTCCGTTATTTTGTTGATTACTGCCACCAGCATGGTGTCGGTGTATTCCTTGATTGGGTTCCTGCTCATTTCCCTAAAGATGCCCATGGTCTGGCTCGTTTTGATGGCACACCACTGTATGAACATGAAGACCCGCGATTGGGTGAGCATAAAGATTGGGGAACCTACATCTTTAATTTCGGCCGCAATGAGGTGCGCAATTTCCTCACTGCCTCAGCACTATTCTGGCTTGATGAGTACCATCTCGATGGACTTCGAGTGGATGCTGTTGCTTCCATGCTCTATCTCGATTACTCACGCGAAGAGGGTGAGTGGATGCCGAATAAATATGGGGGTCGTGAGAATCTTGAAGCTGTAGAGTTTCTGAAGCAGTTCAACCATCTGGTCCATGAGCGTCATCCCGGTGCTGTAACCATGGCTGAAGAGTCAACGTCATGGCCGATGGTAAGTCGTCCGACCTATCTTGGTGGTCTTGGCTTTACCATGAAATGGAACATGGGTTGGATGAACGATACCCTGAGCTATTTCGAGAATGATCCGGTTCACCGTAGTTACCATCAGGATCAATTGACCTTCTCTATCATGTATGCCCATACAGAGAACTTTATTCTGCCATTTTCTCATGATGAAGTGGTGCACGGAAAAGGCTCCATGCCGGGTAAAATGCCTGGAGATGATTGGCAGCGTTTTGCCAATTTAAGGTTGCTCTATGCCTATATGTATACCCATCCCGGTAAAAAGCTTCAGTTCATGGGAACTGAATTCGGTCAGTGGCCTGAGTGGAATCATGATACATCACTCTCATGGGACCAATCAAACTTCATGCCGCATCGTGGCTTACAACTGATGATGCGGGACATGAATCATCTCTACCGTGAAATTCCTGCACTGCATGAAGTCGATTTTGAATCTCATGGCTTTGAGTGGATCGACTGTAATGATGCGGCCCACTCTACGATTAGTTACATCCGCAGGGATAAGAATGGCGGCGCTGTTGTGGTTGCGCTTAACATGACGCCAGTCCCCAGAGACAATTATCGTCTGGGTGTGCCTGAAGCGGGTTACTACCGTGAAGTGATGAATACCGATTCAGAACTCTATGGCGGTGGCAACATTGGCAATGTCGGCGGTGTCGATAGTGAAGATTTTGCCTGGATGAACAAGCCATATTCGGTTCGGCTGACACTGCCACCACTATCCTGCGTGGTTTTACGTAAAGAGTAAGCCTTGAAACGGGTTGATTTCTATTTCGATTTTATCAGCCCTTACAGTTATCTGGCAGCAACCCAACTGGGAAGGTTTTCAGAGACCTGTCAGGTCGAGTTTGATTGGATTCCACTGAACCTTCCCAAGTTGATTAAACTCTCCGGCAATACCCCGCCGGGGATGATCAAAAATAAGGCGCTCTACTCATTACGTGATTTAAAACGCTGGGCGAATTATCTACAAGTTCCTTTCAAAATGATCAGGCCGGGAACTTTTGATAGTCGACCTGCTCTTCGGCTTGCTGCCGCTCTAAATGGAAATGAGAGAATCACTTTCTGTACAGGTCTGTTTGATTCGCTCTGGTCAGGTCGGATTGATCCAACAGAAGATGGTTGGATTGATAGGGTGGTTGAAGACAACCACTTTCCTGAAGCGTGGAAAACCATCTCTCTGGATGTTTTGGATGAATATACCGAACAGGCGTTGAAAGCAGGGGCTTTTGGTGTACCTACTTTTATTCTCCACAATACAGGAAGAGCCGAAATGTTTTTCGGCATTGATCACATGGACTTTCTGGCAAGGGCTTGCCAGAAGAGCTGAGTTAAGAAGCTATTCGAATCGCTTCATGCCGATATTGCGTAGCTCTTCACCAAAATCTGGGAACTCACCTGAGATGTCTACAATTGCATCAAGTGGAAATGCGAAAACAGTGACATCGGTTTCAGCAATGACATCGGCAACAGGGGAACTCATGCCGGAAGAAGAGATTTCACCGAAGATTTTATGACCATCAACAGTGGTAATAGTTTCACCGCCACTGGCAATGCGTACTGTGCCACCGATGATCAGGTAGAGATATTCGTTAAATTCTCCCTCACTGATGATCTTCTCTTCAGGCTTGAACAGGATGGTTTCGCTCTGTCTGAGCAGGTTTTTACGAGCATCATCAGGTAGCAGTGAAAAAAGACTATGCTCTTTAAGAATGTTTTTTACGGTTTTGCTCATTGCTCTCTCCTGGACAGCTTAATCATTACGAATGCTAGCATTCTAATATCCTTAGATGTTTATAGCGTGATTTGGGTCACAATTCAAATTTCTTGTTTTTATCTATTGCCTCCAAAAGAGACAGAAAATCACTCAAGTTTATGCTATATTAGCCAATGTATAAGGAAGCGGAGAGTGCATGGAGAAGATTTTAATTGTCGATGACAATCCAGAGTTTCGAAAGTCGCTGACTGAAGTGTTGGCCTCTGTTGGTTATAAGGTTGACGAAGCAGGCACAGGCGAAGAAGCAATTAAAACGATCAAGAAATCAGTTCCAGACCTGATTATTTCAGATCTTTTAATGCCCGGGATTGATGGTTTCGAACTCTGTCGATATGTGCGTGGTTCCGAGAAACTACCAAATATCCCCTTCATCTTCTGCAGTGGCTTCTTTCCACGGAAGGAGCAGCATGAACTGTCCGAGCTGCTTGCCGTGGATGATTTCTTTGATAAGCCGGTCGATTTCGATCTCTTGTTGTCTGCCATTAAAAGAAATTTGGAAAATCGCCACTTCAAAGACGAGAAGCCTGCCGAGAGCAATCAAGATTTCTTCTCTAACGCTCATGCAGAACTGGTACAATCAAAACTCTGGAGTGCGGTTGAGCAGGAAAGAGAGCAACGCGATCGCGCTGAAGCATTGGTAATTCAGCTTGAGCAAAATCTTGTAGGTTTTGTCGCCGCAGTTGCGAAGGCTGTTGAAGCTCGAGATCCTTACACAGCTGGTCACCAGAGAAGGGTATCAATACTGGCGTGTGCTATCGCTGGAGAGATGGGTTTATCCGATGACATGGTCAAAGGCATTAAACTCGGTTCTGGCCTTCATGATATAGGAAAAATTTATGTTCCCTCGGAACTTCTGGTAAAACCCTCGCTTCTCTCATCCCTTGAATTTGAATTGATCAAGTCCCATGCGAAAGTGGGTTATGAAATATTGTCAGGCATAGATTTTCCATGGCCGATTGCCGAGATGGCTTATCAACATCATGAGCGTATCAATGGAAGTGGTTACCCAAGAGGTCTTAAGGGTGATGAGATTATACTAGAGGCTAAAGTTATCGCTGTTGCCGATGTGGTGGAGGCGATGATGTCGCATAGACCATATCGGGCGTCATTAGGTGAAATGCCAGCGGTTGATGAGATTACATCAAATCGCGGAATTCTTTATGAAGCTGATATTGTTGATTGTTGTATGAAGGTATTTGATCAGGGGTTCTCCTTCGAGAAGGAGGCTCCTGCTGACAAATAAGGCGACAGAAGGCTGATCTCTTGCGTCTTATGCCTTGTCTTTGCTCTTTCTCAGGTGAGTGAATATCTCAATTGGATTACTACTGATGCCCTGCTGTTTCGCATAGGAATGACAAAAAATACTGTTCAGCGGCCTTAAAAATGGATTTGTCAGCTTTTCCATGCCTATCGAGCTAGGGATGGTGGGGAGCTTCTTCATGCGTCTCTGAGTGTCATTAGAGATGCGTGCTGTTAGATGGCTGTTGTCTGGATCAACAGTCCGGGCAAAGCGAAGATTGGCAAGTGTGTATTCATGGGCGCAGTAGACCTTAGTCTCATCAGGAAGTGATGCCAGTTTTGATAGGGAGTTCCACATCTGTTCGGGTGTGCCTTCAAAGAGACGACCGCAACCTCCGCCAAAGAGCGCATCACCACAAAAGAGCGCATCATCAATCAGATAAGCGATATGGCCTGTGGTGTGTCCGGGAACAAAGAGAATATCGACTTTAAGGCTACCGAGAAAGAGATCAGAGGCTTCAGAAACGGCAATATCAATCTCCGGAATGCGAGCGGCGTCAACTTCAGCACCCATGACCGTGGCAGAATAACGTGATTTAAGGGGCTTGTTGCCATCAGTGTGATCCCAGTGGTGATGGGTGTTGAGTATATGTGTCAGGGGAGTGTCTAGCTGATGGCATGCCTGAACTACAGGTGATGCATCTGCAGGATCCACAACGATGACCACGTCTGAATTGTGATCTTGAATCAGATAGATATAATTGTCATTCAGCGCGGGCAGCTGATGTACCGAAAAATTTTTATGTTGATAAGACCACATCTGCCGAGCCTAACCCAAGGGGAGATTTAATGTCACATGGTTCAAAGAGAGCGGTGGTTACTGCTGTTGCAGGCAACTCCTTTGTTACGATTGCCAAATTTATCGGATTTGCTTTTTCCGGTTCCAGCGCGCTATTGGCTGAGGCAGTACATTCACTGGCTGATACAGCCAACCAGGCTCTACTCTACCTTGGTCTCAGGCGCTCCGAGCGAGCAGCCGATGATCGGCACCATTTCGGTTATGGTCAGGAACGTTATTTCTGGAATCTGGTTTCAGCCGTCACTATCTTCTTTGTTGGTTGTGTCTATACCATTATGCATGCCATCGACAGCCTTAAGCATGATCATCAGCCTGAACTGAGTCCTATTGCATTTGCTATTATCGGCATCGCATTTCTTGTGGAAGGCTATTCTTTTCTGGTTGCTTTAACCGAATTTAACCGGCAGAGAAAGGAGCAGAATACAGCTTTCTTTGCTTACTTTAGAGAGTCCAACGACCCGACAACGATTGCAGTACTAATTGAAGATACGGTGGCGATTATGGGGCTTGTTCTTGCCCTTGCAGGCATGGGGATATCCGCCTACACAGGATCGAGTGTCTTTGATGCGGGTGCTGCTCTCGCCATTGGCGGCCTGATGGGGCTTCTTGCCTTCTTTTTAGCTTCGGTTAATAAACGATTCCTCATTAATGCAGCTGATCCAAAAATGGATGATCGTGTCAAAGAGATATGGAATGGCGATGATAGAATTCAACGTTTGCAGCGAGTGAATAGTATTGTCATCTCGCCAGAGGAGAGCGTATTGATGGCCGAGCTCGAGCTTCGTGAGGAGGAACTGTTTACAGATATGAGTGGAGAAGAGGTGGATCAGGCCATTCACTTTATGAACCGACTCGATCTGATTCGACGATCCCTCGAGGATGAAGTGAGGAGTGCTACACCTCAGGCCAAGCATATCTTTATCGAGTTTGTAGGTCTGCCGGATCGGAAAAACCCTGAATGAAATAGGGTAGCATCCCCGTTTGGCTCTGCTAGGTTACTGGCACTGAATTTTTTGAGTTGTTCTATAAGGAGAATATAATGAGTGTATTGGTTGGCAAAGAGGCGCCCGATTTTACCGCAACCGCTGTCATGGCGGATGGTTCCATTAACGAAAGCTTTTCCCTGTCTGATTGTAAGGGTAAGTATGTCGTTCTGTTTTTCTATCCTCTGGACTTTACCTTCGTATGTCCAAGTGAGTTGATTGCCTTCGATCACCGTATCAAGGAGTTCGAAGCCCGCAATGTTCAGGTGATCGGCGTATCCGTTGATTCTCAGTTCAGCCATGTAGCATGGCGTAACACACCTGTTGATCAGGGTGGTATCGGTCCTGTTGCATACCCATTGGTAGCAGATCTGACCAAAAAGATTGCAGCTGATTTCGATGTGTTGATTGATAACACTACCGTTGAAGATGAGTGTGGCGACACCTTCCATCTGCTTGGAGGTAGTATCGCACTGCGTGGCTCTTTCCTGATCGATAAGGATGGAACTGTTCAGCATCAGGTCGTTAATAACCTGCCACTTGGCCGTAACATTGATGAGATGCTTCGCATGGTGGATACATTGCAGTTTACTGAAGAGCACGGTGAAGTGTGTCCTGCCGGATGGAACAAAGGCGATAAAGGCATGGTTCCTAGTGCTGATGGCGTGGCTTCTTACCTCGCATCAGAATCTGACAAGCTTTAATAAATCATTGTCGTTAAATGAAAAAGCGGTCCATTCGGGCCGCTTTTTTTATTCAATTGTTGAGAAAACTGTCTGGTCAGTAGATGACAATATGTGAGAAGCTATTGGCTATGACTCATAGCAGAGATATCAATATGGTAGGATCGATTACAGTATTGGCAGGAGAGGGTGACATTGCCTGAATCATCAGCCAATGATTCCAACTCTTCCTGATCAATATTTTGAAGTGCTGCTGCCATGCTTTCAGGGCGACAACTACAGTGATAGGTATAAGGCTCTTTACTTACAATTTTACAACCCAATGATTCAAAGCATTGCAGTATCTCTTCAGGCTGATTCATCTCTAAAGCTTCGTTACTGATGGTTGCCAGCGCTTCAACAGCCTTGAACCAGTGCTCCTGATCGCATCCGGGCATAGCCTCAATCATGAGACCCAGATTTCCGTGCAGGATAATATCACTCTGAACTTGCGCAGATTGAGTCAGGAAGTGAAGAATATGATCGGCCAGATAGTTGGAGTCGTGCTCAATGGTTGAGATGTAGGGCTGTCCGAAGCCAAGGTCACGTACCACTGAGGTCTGAACCGGACATCCCATCCAAGCCGAAAAGCCATCCTCATGCAGATCTCTTCTTTCAGTTCCGCTTTCACCCCAGTTGAGAAAGCCACGAACCATGCCCGGACGTGATTCAGCCAGAATTCGTCTGACAGGAGCCTGAAGCTGTTCGCTGGATGCATCGAGTTGAAGTACCTGCCGAACGCCCCCTTTACTATTGCTGAGAAGTAAAATGGAGGCTATCAGAGCTTTGCCAAAAACCTCAGCCACACTGCCATTAAGGCCATGGATGGCAGTGGCATCACTGACAATATGTTCAGCTCGAATGATAGCGCCTCGTGCGAAGGATCCGGGCAGAAGAAACCGAATTAACTGATCTTTGTTTTCAGCCATCGATAAACCTCATAAAGTGAATTAAAACAAATGGATGCGCCGCTATCTTCAAGTTCTTTTATGGAAAAAGAGTCGCTGATTCCAACAGAGAAAAGGCCTGCATTAACGCCTGCTTTCATATCACCAATGCCATCACCGATCATGATACATTTAGCAGCAGGTTGCTTGAGAGCATCGCAGGCCATCCGAACAGGAATGGGGCTTGGCTTTTCAGGTCGACCATCTAATTTACCGATAACCGTTTGAAAATAGCCATGCCAACCCAGCAGGTCGATCTGTGCTTCGGCACGGTGCTGCCCTTTACTGGTCACCACAGCCATGGGAATAGCCATATCATGAAGAAGGGAGAGCATCTTATCTGAACCATCAATCATTTTAACCTGTTTCAGGTAGAGCGCATCATGCAGTTCCAAAAAACGCTTTCCGGCCTCGTCAACGTTGTCTGGAAATAGCGGTTTGATGCCACCACCACCGTGACCTGTATGTCGCTTAATCGCTTCGGCTGTCATCTCCGGCTTGCCGAACTCTTTTAGCGTCTGGTTCAACGCACTGATAATGGGCGGGAATGCATCAAGTAGTGTTCCATCCAGATCAAATAGAACACCACGAATAGGTGAAGGAAGTGCCAGACTCACTGATTTCTCAATGCCTCAAGTTCACTCAGAACAAGCTGCCGCAGTTGATGGGCAACAGGGCCGGGTGAGCCGCTGCCTATCGGCCTGTCATTAATCTGACAGACCGGTAGAAGCGCATTGGTTGTGCTGCTCATCATGCATTCGCTGATCGCTGGTTCGTCGAGCTTCCAAGGTCGTTCAATCACAGTGATACCATTTAACTTGGCTTGCCGAAGTACCATCTCCCGCATGATCCCACCTAACACCTGATGATCCAAAGGGTGGGTAACCAACTGGTTATCAATCACTGCAAACAGGTTGGTCGCACATCCTTCCAGCGCATGCCCTTCATCATCAAGCCAGAAGGCTTCATCAACGCCTTTGGACAGAGCCTGCTGTTTACCCATGACGCTGGCTAACAGGGCGATTGACTTGATATCACAGCGTCCCCACCGGAAATCCCTGAGGGTGATGGCTGTTGCGCCATGCTCGACTTTCTCTTCCGATGGCTTAGGCAGTTCTCGAAGTGTCAGGATTAATGAAGGTTCAACTGAGGGATCAATCACGTGTGAACGTGGAGAGCGTCCCCGGGTTACCTGAATATAGATCATGGCATCATCTAGTTGATTCTTCTGATAAATCTGCTGAACAAGTGCTTCCAGATCGATAATTGAGCAGGGAAGTTCAATATCAATCTCGAGACAAGAGTGATTCAGTCGCTCCAAATGCGGACGAAGATCAAGAAAATTTCCGCCCAGACAGGCGATCACCTCATAAACACCGTCAGCAAATTGAAAGCCTCGGTCTTCAATATGAATGGTGGCATCATCAAGCGGCAAAAAGTTGCCGTTGACGTAAGCAATCAGTTGCATGTCAGTGTTGATCGGCTGCTTCGCTTTCAGATTCACGCCACCATAGACGAACTCGATCCCACTGCCTGCCAACCCATGAGGCCTGTTCTACATCCTGAGAGGCTTCCATCGACACGGTTGTAAGTACCTGATCATGATTTCCATCACGAACTACGGCCTCAATGGTTCCGATTTTTGCACCCTTCATGATAGGGGCCTTAAGTGGAGAATCATAACGAAGCCTAAAGGCGATAGAGGATTCATTACCTTTTGGTACGGTGACCCAAACAGGGGCTGCAGGCGTAAGCCAGACACTATCGCTGGTTCCTTCAAAGACCTCAGCCTGACGTCGAATATCACGTTCAGCGGGCCTGAGTGTTACAAAATTACGGAAGCCATAGAGAAGAAGGGTACGTGACTGTTGTTGGCGTGCTTTGTCTGATTCTGTTCCAAATACCGCAGAAACAAAGCGTGTGTTATTTCTCTCTGCTGAGGAAACAAGGCAGTAGCCCGCATTCTCAGTATGCCCTGTTTTGATGCCATCTGCTTCGGGCATACTCCACAGCAGTCGGTTTCTATTCCACTGGGTACGACCATCAAAGGTAAAACTCTTTTCGCTCACCAGCTTGTACTGATCGGGAAAGTCGCGCCAGAGGGCAGCCCCCAACCTTGCCATATCGAGCGCTGTACTGTGATGTCCTTCGGCTGGAAAGCCAGTGGCATTCATAAAATGGGTGTGGGTCATTCCAAGTTTTGATGCCACTTCATTCATGCGGGATGCAAATGCCTCTTCTGAGCCCGAGACGTATTCGGCAATGGCAACACAGGCATCATTGCCGGAAAGGGTGGAGATGCCATGCAACACCTCTTTCACAGTCGGCTGCATGCGCGGCTCAAGAAACATGGTGCTACCACCGATCTTCCAGGCTTTTTGGCTCACGGGAATACGCGTGTTGAGATCAAGGCGGCCCAGTTTAATATCCTGAAATGCGAGATAGAGCGTCATCATCTTGGTCAAGCTGGCAGGTGGCAGTTCAATGGTCTCATTGGAGCTGGCTACAACCTGACCGGATCGCGCATCAATCAATGCCCATGACTTTGCCTCGATGGAAGGGGGTTGTGGCCAAGTGATTGCAGAGGCAGTGAGCGGTATCAGCATCATGATTATAAACATCATCTGTTGAACCTTTGTTATCAATGCCATTGCCAATCCTCCTCGGGGTCTACATTCCATTGGTGCTCTTCTGGAAGAGCGGGAACCTGAACATAAAGTCTCTGTGCGTGCAACATCAGTCGCGGATGTTTCTTTCCGCCATAGCGCGTGTCGCCAAGAATGGGGCATCCTAGGTGTGAAAGATGGATGCGCAATTGGTGAGTTCTGCCCGAATGCGGAATCAGGCGAAGCAGTGCCATATGACCATCGCGCTCGATGACCTCTGCCTCGGTATCACAAGCCCTGCCATTGACATCAACCCGGTAGCATCCCTGGCGATCCCTCTGTTTGCTGATCGGCTCATTTATCCGCTTTGTATCCCATTCAGGAGGCGGTGAAACGACCGCCAGATAGCTTTTTTGCACATGGCTATGCCAGAGGCTCTGCAGCTGTTGCAACTGCTTTGGATCAGAACAGAGAAGCATGAGTCCGGATGTGTCTCGATCCAACCGATGAACAGGACGCAGACTCTTTGCCTGTTGAGGCGATAGATTCAGATGTTTGGCAAGCTCATCTGGCAGTGTACCAAGGCTTCGATGCAGTGCTTCCTGTGCATACTGTCCACTCTTTTTGTGAATCAGGAACATCGAGCCCTGCTGCCAGATGAGCTGCTTACTTGAAAAAGGGATCAGTGATTCGTTTTCAAGTGTGACGATTCTTAGCTGATCGCCATCAGCAA
>Ga0316191_10003311_pt1 | contig 11872 bp, 8 predicted proteins | sample Eddworburr2cm_MG_FD_204928 | JGI IMG/M metagenome (GOLD analysis project Ga0316191, IMG submission 204928) | Coastal sediment microbial communities from Maine, United States - Eddy worm burrow 2 cm | ecosystem: Environmental > Aquatic > Marine > Coastal > Sediment | place: USA: Maine | collected...
TGAGACTGGCACGCGCGCCCTCGCTGCTGCTACGCCGTAGCTGGCTGCGGCTGCGGCTGGGCCGCTTCGGCAACGACGCCCTGGTCGAGGCCGGCGCCCGCCTGCAGTATCCGGATCGCATCCGGCTCGGCAATGGCGTGCGCATCGCCAGCCAGGCCATGCTGCGAGCCAACACCGACCATCCCACCGGCATCAGCATCGGCGACCACAGCACGGTGCACGAATCGGCCCTGATCGCCGCCAACCGCGGCCGGGTCACCATCGGCAGGCACAGCTGGATCGGGCCGTTCTGCCTGGTCTACGGTAACGGTCACGTCAGCATCGGCGACAACGTCCTGATTGCCGCACACACCTCGATCAACACCGTCTCGCATCACTTCGAACGCTGTGACATCCCGATCAACGACCAGGGAATCTACTGCGACCCGGTCACCATCGAGGACGACGCCTGGATCGGGATTAATGCTGTCATCCTGCAGGGTGTGACGATTGGCCAGGGCGCAATCGTCGGGGCCGGCGCCGTGGTCACGCGCGACGTGCCGCCCTGGAGCATCGTCATGGGCGTGCCGGCACGCGTTATCAGCCAGCGCAGCAATGCAGCGGTGACGGAGGACGCAACCCATGCATAATGAATCCAGCGCCTGTCAGCTGGCGGCAACGGACACCGGCACTGCCGATGCAGTAAGCGCACAGGGGATCAGCAGTATCCAGATCCCGCGACGCTTCGTCGCCTGTGAATGGGGCGGCACCGAGACCACTATCCTGCAGAGCAGCCGCGCCCTGACCGCGGCCGGTCACCCGACGCGGATCTTCACCAGCATGGCGTTATCTGACACGCGCCACGAAACCCTGCAAGATGTCGAGGTGCGACGTTTCCCCTACTGCTACCCGTTTCTCGGACTTAGTCGGGATGACCGCGTCGAAATGGACAAGAAGGGCGGCAACCTGGTTTCACTGTCACTGTTGTGGTCACTGCTGCGCGAACCGGGTATCGACCTGCTGCACGCCCATACCGGCAAGCGCCTCGGCGGCATCGTGCGTACCGCGGCACGGCAGCGCGGCATCCCCTATGTCATTACCCTGCATGGCGGCTACTTCGACATCCCGGAGGGCCAGATGCAGCAGATGCTGGCGCCGATCAGCAAGACCCTTGAATGGGGTAAGCCGCTGGGCGCCCTGCTGGGCTCGCGCCGTGTCCTGCAGGATGCCGCCGCCGTGTTGTGCGTCGGTGACAACGAATACCGCGCGGCTCAAGCCGCGTTACCCGGCCAGCGCATTGAACTGATGCCGAACGGCGTCGACAGCGAATACTTCGCCAGCGGCGATGGTGCAAACTTCCGCCATCACTACGGCATCCCGGCCACACGCCGCATCATCCTCTGCGTCAGCCGCATCGACTACCAGAAAAACCAGCTGGCGCTGATCGAGGCGCTGCCTTCGATCCTGCAGCAGCACCCGGACACGCAGCTGGTGCTGCTCGGTCCCGTCACCATCGACGCCTACCGGCGCCATATCCTGCAACGCATTGAACAACTCGGTTTGCAGCAACATGTCAGCCTGATCCCCGGCCTGACCGCGGACGATCCGCTACTGCGCGGGGCCTACCACGCCGCCGAGGTATTCTGCCTGCCATCGCTACACGAGCCTTTCGGCATCGTGGTGCTCGAAGCCTGGGCGGCGGGCCTGCCGGTGGTGGCGGCCAGGGTTGGCGGCATCCCCTCCTTTACCTGCCACGGCGAGAATGTCCTGCACGCCGACCCCAGGCACTGGGAGTCGCTGGCGCAACAGCTGCTCGAAGTCATGGATAATCCGCAACTCGCCAGCCGGCTGGCAAACAACGGCAGGACCACGGCGCGGCGCAACTATGACTGGCGTGTCATCAGCCAGCAGCTGGCAACGCTCTATCAGGATCTGGCCGGCGACAGGCGGGCCACGCAATGAAACTGCTGCACGTGCACGAACGGGCGGCGTTCCACGGCGGGGTCGAGCAGATTCTGCATGACACCGCCCATGGCCTGGCCGCCCGCGGCTGGCAGCAGGCGTTACTGCATGTCGAGCCGCAGGTCGACAGTGATTTCCTGGCGCCGTTCAGCGACGCCTCGACCAGCAAAAATATCCTGGCGCGTTTCAACCCGGACGTGGTGCTGCTGCACAAGGTGGCGGACACGCAGCTGATAACCGCGATAACACGCAGATATCCTGCCGTGCGCATGGTGCACGACCACGACCTGGTGTGCCTGCGCCGTCACAAGTATTTCCCGCTCAGCGGCCGCATCTGCAACAAACCGGCAGGCTGGCATTGCTATACCAATATGTGTTTCCTTAACCGCAACCCGGCGCCGGGCGGGCTGCCCGTGACCATCCGCACCGTCGGCCCGCAAAAGCGTATTATCCGTTCCCACCGTGAGATAAACCGCTTCATCGTCGGCAGCCAGTGGATGCAACAGGAACTGGCCATGAACGGTATCCCGACCGAACGCATCCGCGTTATACACCCGATCCCGGCATCGCTGGCAGAGATCCGCCCCTTGCCACAGCAGAGCCAGACCGAGATCCTGTATGTTGGCCAGGTCATCCGCGGCAAGGGTGTTGACCTGCTGCTGCGCGCCCTAGCCCGTGTAGCGCAGCCCTGGCACGCCACCATCGTCGGCACCGGCAATCACCTGGACAGCTGCCGCCGCCTGGCCGAAACCCTCGGCATCGCTGCACATGTCGAATTCAGCGGCTGGGTCGCACACCGGGACCTGGAAAGCTATTACGCCCGTGCCGCCTTCAGCGTCGTGCCCTCGCGCTGGCCGGAACCGTTTGGCATGGTCGGAATCGAGGCCATGGCGCGGGGCCGTGCCGTGGCAGCCTTCGCGGCCGGCGGTATCCCTGACTGGTTGCAGGATGGCGTCAACGGCGTGCTGGCACCAGCCGGTGACGTCGACAAACTGGCCGGGGCGATCAGGGGACTGCTCGCCGACCCGGAGTACACCCGCACCCTCGGCACGCGTGCCGCAGCGCTCACCGCACAAAAATTCACCCATGCCCATTATCTCGATGCCATGGAAAACCTGCTGGAGGAAACAGCATGAAAATCGGAATTTCCGGATTCGCCGCCGACGGCGGCAAGTCCGGTATCAGCCAGTACATGATCAACGTGCTGCAACGCCTGCCGCGCCTGGACCCGGCCGTCCGCTGCGTCATCTTCGTACCTGCCGCGGAGCGCGCCCTGTTCGAGCCGGCGCCGTCCGGCAGCGAGATCGTCAGCATCCCCGACTGGATGGCACACCCGGTGACCAGCATCCTCTGGCACCTGTGCCTGTACCCCCTGCTGCTGCGGTGGCACCACTGCGACTGCGCCTTCCTGCCGGCGGGCAACCGCCGCCTCGGCATGTGGTACGGCGTACCCAGCGTCAGCACCATTCACGACCTGTCACAGCTGCACGTCGAAGGCAAGTATGACCCGCTGCGGATGTTCTATATCCAGCGCATCCTGCCGCTCATGATGCAGCGGCTGACGCGCGTGGTATCGGTGAGCGAGTCCACCCGCCGCGACCTGGTCGACCATGCCCACATCCGCCCGGAACGCATCCGGGTCGCCCATAATGGCGCCGACCTCAGTGCCTTCGCCAGCACCGACCACGCACAGGCCAAAGAAACCATCGCCGCTGCCATGGGCATCGACGCACCCTTCATCCTCTATACCGCGCGCCTGGAGCACCCCGGCAAGAACCACGTGCGCCTGCTTGAGGCACTGGCGCTGCTGAAGCAACGCGGCCAGCTGTCACACAAGCTGGTGCTGGCCGGCAGCCGCTGGAACGGCGCCGAGGCGATCGACGCCAGCATCGCGCAACTCGGGCTGACGGACGATGTCATCCTGACCGGCTTCGTCGAGAACCGGCTGCTGCCGGAGCTGTACGCGGCAGCCGACCTGTTTGTGTTTCCCTCGCTGTTCGAGGGCTTCGGCATCCCGCTGCTGGAGGCGATGGCCGCGGGCACCCCGGTATGTGCCGCCAACGTCTCCAGCATCCCCGAGGTGGTCGGCGACGCCGCGCTGCTGTTCGACCCGCGTAATGCCGACGATATCGCCCGCCAGCTGGAACGGCTACTCCATGACACGTCACTGCGCCAGCAGCTGGTGGCCCGCGGGCGCCAGCGGACACAGCTGTTTTCCTGGGATGACGCTACCAACGGCGTGCTGCAGCAGTGCTACGAGGCGGTTGCCGCATGAAGTCACGGCGCGTAATGACTGCCCTGCTGGTACTGGCGGTGAGTGGCTGCGCCGGCAACCGGCTGGAGCCGCTGGCACCCTTCGCGGGGACTGGCGGCGTCACCATCGCGCCGGTGAAGATCGATTCCTCGCCGACTACCGCCTGGATCTACATCGACGGCAAGTACGTCGGCAATACACCGCTGGTCTACGGGCTGGCCTATGACAGCAACACGAGTTACATTGAGGTCACTGCAGAACCACTGCCGGATCACCCGGGGCAACTGCGCCAGACGCGACACATCCGGGTGCCACCACTGCCGAACAGTGTGCATTTTTTCCTCAACAACCAGGAAGAATCGGAACATGAAAGCTGATCCAGGCAGCGCCCCGCAGACCGAGCCGCAGGACAGTCCACCCGCTCCGTCCACCGGGCAGCAGCGCCCCGGCATCGTCCTGCAGGAGCAGCCGTTCGACAACACCCGGGACACGAACTACTTCTTTGCCTCCAGCGGCCACGCCGAGGCCCTGTCGCGGCTCAGCTTCCTGGTCGAGGATCGCAACATGGGCATCGGCCTGCTGACAGGCGAAATCGGCTGCGGCAAGACCGTCACCCGCACTATGCTGCACCGGCAGCTGGCCAGGCCGGCGCACATCGTGGTCAGCCTGGAGAACTGCCTGCTGGAATTCGACGAACTGTTGCTGGAAATCATCAGCCAGATGCGCGGCGAACGCACCACCGCCGCTGAACTGCCGGACCGCTACAGCCGCCTGTCTACCTTCAAGCAGGTACTGATGCGCAAGGTCGCCGACTCCAACCGGCATCTGGTGATCATGCTGGACGAGGCGCAACAGTTGAGTCAGGCCAGCATCGAGGCCCTCAAGGGTCTGACCAACATCGCCTCCGAGCGCCAGAACTTCCTCACCCTGATCCTCATCGGGCAGCCGGAACTGCGCAACACCATCAGACAGCTGCGCCAGGTCGACCAGCGAGTCAGCCTGCGCTACCACCTCAACGCCATGTCGCACGACGAGACCCGCCGCTACCTCGAACACCGCCTGCAGGTCGCCGGTCTGCAGGGACCACTACCGTTCGATGTGGATGCCGTGCGGCTGCTGTTCGAGGCCAGCGGCGGTGTGCCGCGCGAGATCAACCGGATATGCAAGCTGGCACTGGAACATGCCCGCGCCAACGACCTCGCAGTGCTGGACGCTGCCGTCATCAATAGCGTGACCGACGATCTGCGCCGTCACGGCGGTCTGCATGATCCCTGCGCAACGCCCTTATGAGCGACGAATTCAGCATCGACCGCAATCGCAGCAAGCGTCCCGCGGACGCAGGCGACGACCTGTATCTGGCAAGCACCGACCCGGGCCCTGCCGAGTGGGATCTGGACGAGGCAGCACCCGAGCGGGAAGCGCCGCAGGCAGCACCGGCAACAGCACCGGCTGCGGCTCTCCCGCCGCCGTTCAGGGACCTGCCGGAGGACGAGGACGAGAAAAGCGCTAACCTGCCCAATCTTGACATCCGGCGGTTGCTGCTTGGCTGCTGGCGACGCCGCAACCTGGTTGGCGGAATCGCTGCCGCCTTCATCCTGACCTTCGGCATTCTGGCCTTCACCATGATCGACAACCAGTGGACCGCTGTTGCCACGCTGATCAAGCGCGACACCAGCGACGAATTCGCGGTCGGCGGCGGCAAACCCTTCAAGCCACAGCAGTACAACCTGCAGACCCTGCTGGATACGCTGAAGCTGCCGAGCTCGCTCGACGAGGTCATCGCGCGCGCCGGACTCGACATCAAGCGGACTGCGCTGTCCGCGGCCATCGATGTCAAGCTCGGCAAGGAATCCGAGATCATGCACCTCATGATCAACTGGGATGATCCCGCAACCGCTGTCCTCGTCGCCAACCACCTCACCGATGTGTTCCTGGAGAAGAGTAGTTCCCTGCGCCGGAAAGACGCGGAGGAGACCTACCAGTATTTCAGCGAACGGCTCGAAGAAACTCGTGCCGAGCGCCGCCTGATCGACGCGGATATGCAGGCATTCCAGCAGGACAACAGCCTCACCAACTTCGACGCCGAGACCGAGGCGCGGCTGGGGGAACTGGCGCGCCTGGAGAGCGAATACCAGTCGCAGCAGGCCGAGATCGGCGCCCTGCAGTTCAGCATCCAGAGACTTGAGGCCGAGATTGCCGAACAGCCCGACATGATCATCAAGTCCACCATCTACCGCAGCCCGCTGAAACAGCGGCTGGCCGATTACGAGTGGGAACTGCAGGAGGCACGCAGCCGCTATACCGCGGACAACCCAAAGGTCGCCAAGCTGCAGAAGAAGGTCAACGTGCTCACCAGCATGATCTCCGACAGCAATGACGAATCGGTACCTGAGAACACCTACTCGCCCAACGATCACCGGCTTGACCTCGAAATGCGGCTGCACGAACTGCGCGACAACCTCAAGGTGACCGAGGGCCATACCGGTGCGCTGCAAGAGACCATCACCGGTTTGCAGGAGAAGCTGGCATTCCTCAGCACCAAGGAGAAGGAATTTGTCCGGCTTAAGCTGCGCCAGGAGACCTCCGAAAGCCTGGAACTCAGCATCTCAAACCGCGTCGATGAGGCCCGGGTGCAGATGTTACGCGCCGAGCCGGCGTTCGACGTGCTGGAACGTGCCACGCTGCCCGATGACCGCCAGCCTTCCGGCCGCAAGCTGGTGGTTGTCGGCGGCGCCGTCGTCGGCATCGGGCTGGGGCTGCTGATTGCCATGCTACTGGAGTTCCTCGACCCGCTTGTGCGCACCCGCCGCGACGCCAGGGATCTGTCCGGCGCCGAGATATGCGGCGAATGGGCGCGGGTGCCGGCCGGTAGTCCGCACCACGTCACGCCAGACCCGGTCGCCTCGCCGGCGGTCATGACCTTCAGGCACTTCATCAATAACCTCGAGGCGCAGTACAGCGAGGAACAACTGCAATCCATTGCCGTCATCAGCGCCGAGCGCGGTGCCGGCCGCTCTATGGTCGCCGCCAACCTGGCGCGCACCCTGGCGATGAAAGAACACCCGACCCTGCTGATCGACGCCGATACCGGTATGGACGCGGGCCAGCGACCGCACGAGGTATGTGCAGCAGCGGGCAATGAGAATGGCCTGCTGCAGGCACTCGACGGCACCACGACGCTGCGGGCGGCGCTGCAAAAAACCGACATCGACAAGTTGCAATGCCTCGGTCCGGGTCGGCACAACCCGGATCAGCCCGCCACGCTGGTGCTGGGCGGCAAACGCATGGCGAAATTCATTGCCGAGCTGCGCCCGTTGCGTGGCCGCGTCGTCTACGATCTGCCGGCGCTGCAGGGCCACGAAATAGCACTGGAGGCGGCGGCCGCGATCGGCAACGTCATACTGGTGTTGCGCAGCGGCTGGAGCCGCCGCGCCGACACCCGGTCGCTGGTCGAACTGCTGCAGAAACGCCACATCAACATCCTGGGCACACTGGTGGTAGACGTGCCTGATCATTATCTCGAACACAGCAGATCCGCCCCGCAATTCGGCGGCTCGGGCAACACACCCCACGAGGATCATCGGAATGCCCAGTCCAACGCCTTCCAGAATAGCTGAATCATTTGCCGGCCTGCTGCTGGCCGCGCTTATGCTGGGCGGCTGCGCCAGCACTCCGCCGCCGTACGTCGACACTGGTCTGCTGCCTCCGAACCCGCCAGCCAGCCTGGCAAGGGACAGCAGTGCCAATGACAGCGCGGGTCCGGCCAGCCAGCAGAAAACGGTCGAGCAACAACTCGCGGAACTCGAGCAGTTCCTGGCTGCTTCCGACGCAAGCTTCCACCTCGGCAAGGGTGATGTGCTGTCGATTTCGGTCTACGACGAACCGGACCTGACCCTCGAATCAGTGCCGGTGCGGCCGGATGGCATGATCGCCTTTCCGCTGATCGGCGATGTGCAGGTGGCCGGCCGCAACGTCGAGAGCGTCTCCACCGAGATCCGGGAACGACTGCAGCAGTACATACTCGAACCCAAGGTGTCGGTGGTGGTGCGCGAGTTCAACAGTCTGGACTACACCATCTATGGCGAGGTCGTCAGCCCGGGTGTGTATCCGTTGACGACCGAGGTCAGCATTACAGGAGCCATTGCCAAGGCCGGCGGCCTGACCAAGGGCCAGTTTCGTGCCAGCTCCGTTGAACTGGCCGACCTGACGCATGCCTTTCTGGCTCGCGGTGGTACCGTCATGCCAGTCGACTTCGTGCGCCTGATCCGCCAAGGCGATCTGCGCTTCGACGTCGAGCTGCAGCCCGGAGACTTCATCCACATCCCGTCCGGCCTGTCCAAGGAGGTCTACATCCTCGGCGAGGTCAAGGCGCCAGCCCTGTTTGCCTTCCGGGAGAGCATGCCGATGTCGCGCACCCTGGCCCTGGCCGAGGGCTTCACCAGCGACGCCGATCTGTCGCGCATCCATATTGTCCGCGGCGCCCTGCAGAACCCGACGGTGATCGTGGCCGACTTCCAGGCAGTCGTTAACGGCACCGCGCAGGATGTCCAGCTGGAGCCGGGCGACATCGTCTACGTACCGCCTACCACTCTCACGAGCTACGCCCGCACCCTCGACAAACTCCTGCCGACTATCCAGGCTTTACAGGTCGGCCTGATCCTCAAGGGCACGCAGTAGGTAGCGGCCACGCACCAGCTGCCAGCCGCGCAAAACCGAGGGAATCGCCAGCGTGTTCGCAGCCGCGCCTGCCCGGAAACGCTTGCCGGCCCTGCCCGGCATCGCTGCCTGCCTGGCGATCAGCCTGTGTACGGCCGTGATACTCCACGCACGCGAACCTTACCCGGACGCACGCAGTGGCATCACGGCCGTGGCACCAGCCGGCGGCCAGGCCGCAGGTGTCGCTATCAGCCTGCGCTCCCGGCGGGCCATCACCCTGGTGCTGCCAAACTTCGACCCGCAACAGACCACACTGAGCGCGCCCGACTTCACCTTGCAGAGCAGCCAGGACCCCGCTTACCAGAAACCACTGCCAGCGGCACGCCTCGGCTTCGACCGCCAGGTCACCGGCTTTGTCGACGACCACACGGCCGTCACCGAGACCCGCCTGCACTTGCTGTTTCCGTATGCCCTGCGTGACGACCTCGACTACCAGCTGAATGCGTCCGCCATCGGACTCGGTGACCTGCCGGTGAGCTGGCGGGCACAACAGGTGACCGGCTCGATCCAGCTCAACCAGGTCGGTTATATGCCCGCTGCCCGCAAGCTGGCCTACGTCGGCAACTGGCTGGGAAGCGCCGGGCCGATGCCGGTGGACAGCGAACACTTCAAGGTCATCGACGCCGACTCGGGCACAACCGTACTTGAAGGCAGACTGGAGTTGCACGCCGCCAGCGACCCGTGGAGCGGCAATGATGTCTACACGGCGGACTTCTCCGCCTTGCAGAAAGCAGGGCACTACCGCCTGCAGGTGCCGGGCCTCGGACAGTCGGACAGTTTCCGCATTGCTGCGGACGTCTATGATGCCGTCTACCGGACCACGGCCCGGTACTTCTACCACCACCGGAATGGCACCGCCATCCGCGCCCCCTGGGCGACAGCGGGTCACGAACGCCCCGGCGGAATCCCCGCCCGTTTCGATGCCGTCTTTCACGGTGCCGTCGCCAGCAGCCCGCTGGGCAACAATGAAACCGCCAACGGCTATCACGCCGTCAGCGGTGGCTGGTTCGATGCCGGTGATTACGGTCAGTACATCCCGAACGCGGCACCGGTCTGGTATGTCGTCGGTGCGGCACTCGACATCGCACCGCAGCGCTTTCGCGACGGCGACCTGAACATCCCGGAGAGCGGTAACGGTCTGCCGGACCTGCTCGACGAACTCGAGTGGGGCATGGACTGGGCGCTGCAGATGCAGGACCCCGCCGATGGCGGTGTCTACTTCCGCGTCGCCAGCACCACGTGGGACAGCACCCTGCCGCATACAATCAGGGCCGCGCGCCTCATTGCCGAGAAGACCACGCATGCCACCGCCGCCTTCGCCGCCATGGCGGCGATCCATGCGCGCCTGCTGGCGAGGTACCGGCCGGAACGTGCCGTGGTGGTGCTGGCCGCCGCGCGGCGCGCCTGGAAGTTTCTTGAGTCGCACCCGCAGTGGCCAGCCGAAGGCGAGCGCTACCACAATCCCAAGGGGATTCATGCCGGTGAATACGCCGACCCCTCGGCGCAGGACAATATCCTCTGGGCCGCCGCCGAGCTCTACCGCAGCACCGGTGAGTCGGATTATCACGACACCTACCGGGCACGGGTCGGGCAGGTGAAGATCGACCCGACAGGCCTGGTCTCCTTCAAGGACCAGGGTATGGCAGCCCACTGGGCCTACCTCATGGCGACCTGGCCCGGCAGGGATGAGACACTGGTCGAGCGCGCCCGCGGGCTCTTTCTGGCCGCGGCCGACTGGCGCATACGCAAGATGCAGGAGCATCCCTACCATGCCCCGCTCCACCAGTACCGCGGCTACCTCGGCTGGGGCTCGTTCGCGCATTCAAGCCGTGCAACCCTCACCCTGTTCCAGGCCTGGTACCTGAGTGGTAACCCGGATTATCTGGAATGGGCCTGGATGACGCCGCACCCACAGCTCGGTGCCAACCCGCAGGCCATCAGTTTTATTACCGGCATCGGGGCGCGCTCACCGCGTTTTCCGCTGTCGAAGCTCTCCCTGTATGACGGACTCGAAACACCCCTGCCCGGCATCCCGGTCAACGGCCCGCATGCCCACCTGCCCGCGCTGTGGGCCTCCACGCGCGCCGTCAACACGGCCTACTTTCCCGTCGCCATCACGCCCAAGGCCGACGCGGCCACCGACACTGGCAACGATGGCTACCCGGTGCTGCGGCGTTACACCGATTCACACCACTTGCCACCCATGTCGGAACCGACGATCGCCGAGGCGGCCCGCACGGCCGTCGCCTTCGGCCTGTTGCGGACACCTGACGCCCCGACGCCGCACACGACACCCTAGTGAATACTCTAACGGCTAAACTTTGGCATTCAGATAAATTAGGAACGATATAAACCATGTCCGGCTTGCACTGGCGGGCATAAAAGGGTTGGGGAGAGGGAATAAATAAAGGCAGCAAAATAATATAAAAGGGTCAAAGTTCTTAAATACTGTCTTTCCAAACGGCCTTGTCCAGCGTGTATCCAACAAACAGTTGAGGCAACAGCTATCCTGACAACGAGGGCACCGATTGGCCGGTCTTTACTGGCCGGGTTCTTGTACGTCCCCATTGCCGAATCGGTTCCTCGAAGAACCTGTAACTAAGCCATGCCAACGGTAACACCAGCACAAGCGTGAAAATAAGCACCAGCATGGGTTCCATTGTAAATTTCTTCACCGCACTGAGTACCGGCATGTGCATGAGATAAATGCCGTAACTGAGCAACCCTATCCAGGACAGTGTCTTTCCGCCGACGATGGGAAGCTTGTCGCTAATGGCACAGACACCGACTAGTAGCGTGCAGATCGAGTAGAAGACAAGCGCAGTGACTCCCGATTTGCTCTCCAGATTGGCAAACAGGAGAAATCCTCCAAACATCACGAACAGCGCCGCAGGCATGTACCGGTATGCGGCAAAGCGGCTTAACAAGGCATAGGACCTGCTGTCGTTTAACAGGAAAGCC
>Ga0316191_10003313_pt1 | contig 11869 bp, 12 predicted proteins | sample Eddworburr2cm_MG_FD_204928 | JGI IMG/M metagenome (GOLD analysis project Ga0316191, IMG submission 204928) | Coastal sediment microbial communities from Maine, United States - Eddy worm burrow 2 cm | ecosystem: Environmental > Aquatic > Marine > Coastal > Sediment | place: USA: Maine...
GTTTTTTAAGTACTCTAACATTGATTGTTTTTTTAATCTATCCCAACGAGGGCCCTAATATACTGCTGTCTTTCGAAATATTCAGGTTGAAGTGCGTTTTTCTGACTGATTTTTCCTCTGAATTCATCCAGGTCTCTATAACCGTTTTTACGCATCCACTTTTCGAGAAACGAGAGCATAAGTTCAATTTCTCCCAATCCATTAATATATAATGTGGAACAAATCTCTACAGCAGAAGCACCGGCCAGCAATTGCTTCACTACCGCCTCCCCATCATGGATCCCTGTGTTCCCTGCCAAACTTCCACCGAACTTCTCGAAAAGGATGGCTATCCAACGGAGTGAGTGCGACATTTCGCTTGGGGATGAATACCTGTTCTTAGATTGAAACTCATAGGTGTCAATATTTATATCAGGCTGATAAAACCTGTTAAACAAAACCAATCCGCTTGCCCCACTTTTTCTTATACCCTCTGCCACACGTGTCATGGATGTAAAGTAAGGGCCTATTTTAACTGCAACAGGAATATTTATATTATGCTTAACCACTTCTATGATCCTGAATATTTTCTTTTCAACATCATTTGGGTTTTCTTTTGGATCCTTTGGCATCAAAGCGATATTAAGTTCCAGGGCATCAGCTCCGACGGCTTCGATGTATTTGGCATAGTCGGTCCAGGACCTGTCAGATATGCAATTAACGCTGGCTATTATCGGTATGTCAACGGCTTCTTTCGATTTCTCAATGATCTTCAGGTACTCATCAGATTTCTGGCTCATTCCCATCTGTCTGAGGTAGTCTATTTCTTCAGGGTGCGTTACCGCAGAAGATTCCAGCTCCAGCTTCTTGACATCCGCCAGGATCTGTTCTTCAAACAAGGATTTGAGCACGACTGCACCGGCGCCAGCATCTGCCAATCGTTTTACACCTTCAGCACTATGGCTAAGGCTGCAACTTGATATGATTATGGGGTTTTTTAAGTTGAGCCCCATATAATTTGTTGACAGGTTTATCATGAGTTTTCTTTTTATTCAAGTTATGAAATTAAACAATACCAGTAAAGCCCATGAAGGCTAAAGATAACAATCCGGCAACAATTAATGCGGCAGGGACACCCCGTATACCTGCTGGTACTTCAGCAAGGTCCATATGTTCTCTTATCCCGGCAAATAATACCAGCGCCAGGCCAAATCCAATAGCATTTGAAACAGCGAAAACAACGCTTTCTACCAGGTTGTATTCTTTCTGGATCACCAGAATAGCTACACCCAGAATGGCACAGTTGGTGGTAATAAGTGGAAGGTATACACCTAAAGCCTGGAAGAGTGCCGGACTCACTTTTTTTAGAATGATCTCAACCATTTGCACAAGAGCCGCAATTACGAGAATATAACTGATGGTCTGCAGGAAACCAATATTAAATGGAGATAGTATATAATGGTTGATCAGGTAAGTAACAATTGTGGCTAATGTCATTACAAACATCACGGCTCCCGTCATACCAAAGGAAGTAGATAATTTGTTGGATACTCCCAAAAATGGACATACGCCCAGAAACTGCGCAAGCAGAATGTTGTTTATAAAAATTGCTGAAACTACGATAATTATATAATCCATGATCGAATATTATGCTTTTTTAAATTTATTCATGATAGCTATCAGGTACCCCAATGCGATAAATGCCCCCGGAGGTAAGATAAATACCAGTATGCCATCACCTTCCATAAACTTGAAGCCGAATATTGACAGACTTCCAAGTATCTCCCTGACTGAGCCAAGGAGTGTTAATGCAAATGTAAATCCAAGGCCCATCCCCAGTCCATCTATCATAGAGGACATAAAACTTTTCCTTGAGGCAAACGCTTCAGCCCGACCTAAGACGATACAGTTTACCACTATAAGTGGAATAAACAGACCGAGTTGTTCATGGACCGCAGGTGCATATCCGGCCATGACAAGATCCACTACAGTAACAAAGGTGGCGATCACAACTATGAAGGATGGAATTCTGACTTTCTCGGGAATTAAATTCTTGATCAGTGATACTACTATATTTGACATCAACAGTACAAATAATGTGGCCAGTCCCATAGCCATACCGTTGATTGCAGTCGAGGTAACACCCAATGTCGGGCATAAACCCAGAAGCAAGACAAATACTGGATTCTCTTTTAAGAATCCTTTAGTGAAATTCTTCCATTGACTCATTTGTTACCTCCTTTTTTATAAGTATCGATAGCTAATTGTGTAGCTGCCGAAAAGGCCCTGGAGCTTATTGTAGCAGCTGTTATCGCATCAATATCACCTCCATCTTTTTTTACTTTTATAGTAACCTGTGAAGGATCCATATTCTTAAATTGATCTTTAAACTTTGGACTTTCCATTTTCGTCCCAAGACCGGGTGTTTCTTTATGTTGTACTACTTCAATGTCTTTAATGGTGCCATCAGGTAAAACACCAACCATTAATACCACTAATCCATTGTATCCTGTATTGGTATATGACCTCACAGCCGTACCCACCACTTTTCCCTCTTTTTTTGCAGGATAGAACTCAATGCTATCCTGTCCATCACCTACAGCTACTTTGAACATTTCATCCACAGGCTGATTATCATAATCGGGGACGACAGCATCGATAGCTTCAAGCTTTTTGGCAAGCTTTGCGGCTTCGATCGGTTCTTTAGTCAGTTCATAGACATAAGCCAGAGCAGTAGAGGCCACCAGGGTAACAATAAACAGTGTGGCCACCATGTTGATAAATGTTGATTCTTTTTTAGCCATTTTTAACTTTCTCTCCGAATCTAGAAGGTTTGAAATATTTATTTAATAAGGGTACAAAAGCGTTCATGATCAGAATTGCAAATGATATGCCCTCCGGATATGCACCAAAGACCCTAACAAGTATTGTTATAATACCTATGCCCATGCTATAGATCACTACTCCCCGTATGGTCATAGGAGAGGTCACATAATCGGTAGCCATAAATATTGCACCAAGCAAAGCCCCGCCGGTTAGGATGTGGAAAAGCGGATCAACAAATCTGTCCGGGTTCCCAAGCCAGAGCAATCCGGAAAAAACAAACATGGTTCCGATAACAATCACAGGGATATGCCATGTGATCACTTTCCTGAATACAAGGAATAAAAATCCAAAAATCAACAAGAGACCAGAGATCTCGCCCATACTTCCCGGTTGCATCCCCAGAAGGAAATCCAAATGCCCGGGAACATCCTGCATCAGATCGACCAGGCTTTCACCGTTCTTAAGACCATCTTTTATAAAGCCAAGTGGTGTGGCACCGGTAACTACATCTGTTAGTGACATGCGGGATTCAAAAGGTGCCGGCCATGTAGTCATCTGGACAGGGAAGGAGATCAACAAAAATACCCTACCAACCAGTGCCGGATTGAAGGGATTATTACCCAATCCTCCAAATGACATCTTCCCAATCCCGATAGCGACGAAGCTTCCCAGGACTATCAGCCACCAGGGAAGGTTGCTCGGCACATTGAAGGCCAGAAGCATGCCTGTAACTACCGCTGAGCCATCCAGTATGTCCGGTTCACGTTTTAATAAATGTTTTGTGATCAAATATTCAAATAAAACCGCAGATAATACTGCGATCAGGGTAACCATCAATGCACCAAGGCCGAATACATAAATTGAAAAAGCAAAGGCAGGCAACATTGCAAAAATCACATCGTACATGATGCGGGAAATGGTCTGCTCCTGGTGAATATGGGGTGATGGGGATACCGTTAGTAATTTAGAATCCATAAATTATGCGCTTTGTCTTTCTCTAATTAAGTTTGATACAGTTGCTTTGCCCAACCTGATATAATCCAGCAACTCACGATTTGAAGGACATATATACGCACAGGATCCACATTCAATGCAATCCAGTATCCGGTTTTGTTCCGCTTCGTCATTCATACCCCTTTGAACCACCGTCATTAAATAGAAAGGTTCCAGGCCCATAGGACATGTACTTACACATTTACTGCATCTGATACATACTTTACTTTTTGACCTTGTTGATTCCTTTTCAGGAAGTATAAGAATACCTGAAGTTCCTTTTGTGACAGATATTTCCAGATCGTTCAATGCTTTTCCCATCATAGGGCCACCACTTATCACTTTTCCTGTGTCTTCAGGAAGACCGCCGGCAGCATCAATTAAAGTACTTACCGGAGTTCCCAGCCGTGCAATGAAATTACCCGGATTCTTGACAGACTTTCCGGTAACTGTGATGACCCGTTCAATCAGGGGTTTATTTTTTTGTACTGCTTCATAAACGGCATACGTAGTTCCAACATTATGTACAACAGTCCCCACATCGATAGGCAATTTTCCCGAAGGTACTTCCCGGTTGATGAGTGCTTTGATCAACTGTTTTTCACCTCCCTGGGGGTACTGCACCTTTAAGGCGACCACCTCTATCTCATTATATTTCTCAGACAACTTTGAAAGTTTATCTATTGCATCCTTTTTGTTATTCTCAATTCCAATGATGGCCTTTTTCACATCAAGGGCTTTCATTAATATCTTAACACCCACCATCAGTTCTTCACTCTTTTCAAGCATCAATTGGTGGTCAGATGTAAGGTATGGCTCACATTCTGCTCCATTTATGATCAATACATCAGCCTTTTTTCCTCTGGGCACATTAAGTTTAATGTGAGAAGGGAAAGTGGCTCCTCCCATTCCTACTATTCCGCCCTGAAGGATCTTTTCAAGGATCTGGTCTTTTGAGAGGCTGATTTCAGTTATTAGTTCATCTGTAGTGTCAATTCCATCCACCCATTGTTCTTCTTTGTCCACCCTGATCATGACCGTCATCCGACGGTATCCACTGATATCCATCTCTTCACTGATCTTTGCAATTTTGCCTGTAGCCGGGGCATGAATGTTGGCAGAAACAAAACCGCCTGTTTTAGCAATGATCTGACCAGTTTTCACAAACTCGCCGCGTTCAACCACAGGAACAGCCGGTACGCCAATATGCTGCGATATCGGAATTTTCACATTCGCCGGGAGAGGAAGCCTTTCTATAGGTTTATCCGCCGAAATTTTAGCTTCTGGAGGATGAATTCCTCCTTTCGGGAATGTTTTAAGCTTATTAAATATAAACATGAACATTATGCCTTATTTTCTTTTTCTGATGAATTATCTTTTCTGTCTTGTTTCCGGATTTCAGGTTTTTCCGCATCCTTTGCAGAAGGTTTCGGTTCTGAACCATCAGCTATAGAATTTGCAGGGCCTGAATCATTAGAATCAGGCTTTTGAGCTGATGATTCTGGCTTTTCTGCCATTTTTGTCTCAGGCGTTTCAGATACCTTCGATTCAGGTGCTTCGGTTCCTTCTGCCTTGGGCGCTGCGGTCAGTTTTGTGTCAGATGTCCCAGTCTCTTTCACTTCGGGTGTTTCAGTTGGATTAGCCTTTCCAATATCTTCACCTTTAACAAGTTCTTGTTCTTTTACCTCCGGTATGGTAGTGCTGTCCGCAACCTTTGTATCCGTGGCTAAAGATCCTGCTACTTCTACTACGGATGCTTCCACTCCTCCGGCCTCTACTCCAACCGTTTCAGCTTTAGTCCTAGCCAGCTTCCTGTTGGGTCTGTCTTTGGCTGGTGGACGGTCTTTCTTTGGCGGTGGGAAATTGATCATATGTATGATATCGCTCGGGCATACGTAAACACATTCTTTACAAAGCTTGCATTTTTCAGGATCAATTACCGCAAGGTTATTTTCCACCACAACAGAATCGTACCTGCAAACCTCAACACACTTTTCACATCCGGTACACGCTACTGAACAATATTTTTTAGCGATCCCGCCTTTTTCTTCGTTAATACAGGCTACATAGATCCTCTTATTCTTTCTGCCTCTTGGCCATAATTCCATAATGTCCTTCGGACAAGCCTTCACGCAAGCATTACATGCTGTACATTTATCTTCTATGACTACAGGAAGTCCCGTTTTTTCATCCATATACATGGCCTCGAAGTCACAGGCATCTACGCATTCACCCAATCCCACACATCCATAAGCACATCCGGTATCTCCACCATAAAGCATGGAAGCTACAGTACAATTGGGGGCACCATCATAAACGTTAGTTTTTTTACGGTGTTCAAATGATCCTGAACATTTAACAATAGCGATATAAGGGTCTTTTTCTTTTACCTCCACGCCAAGTATCTGCCCAACCTGTTTCATAACGTCATTACCTCCAACCGGACAGTGCATATCGGAAATATCCGGGGCCTGAGCTAAAGCTTCAGCAAAAGCGCGACATCCCGGCTGCCCACAACCTCCACAATTGGTGGCGGGTAAAACCTCTTCAATTTCATCAATTCTCGGATCGGTTTCTACTTTAAACTGCCTTGCTACCACATATAAAATCATTGCTGCCACTGCACCAAGACCACTCAAAGAAACGATTGTAATTATAATAGTTTGATTCATATCATTTATTCATTGAAGCTTTTAGCCTAAAGGCAAATTCTCTTTTTAATTTCGACCGGAACACAAATAATCCAAAGTAGTATGGAATAAGTATGGCCAGGGAAGATAATCCGGATACGGCTTCATTTCCGGTTATTTGAAAAGTGATCAGAAGCGTTATCAGGACAAATAAGAAGGGCAAAATATAACCCAGAAAAAGTGCTTTTGGTCCTGAGGTCTTACTGAATGATACCTCTACTTTATCCCCTGTTTTAAAAGAATTATGGATGTCGTTGACGATCTCAATTTCTTTTTTATCAACATCAGATACTGAACACATACCCTGAACATGGCAACTGCTGCAATTCGACACATTTGTCAGGTTGACGATTACTTTTTCACCGTCTATTTTTGAGACAATTCCCTCATGTTCAATGTGTGTGGTTTGTTCCATTTGGAATGAAATCTGCGGCAAAAGTAGGGAGAGAGCCGGTGAAAAAACATGACATTTGTTAGGTTTTAAATTCCTAATTGTCTTATTGTCTAACTTGCTACCTTTTGCCCCTTCCTAAGGTTCGGGATATTTTTTAAACTAAATAAATTATTCCATGATAATATATGGTACAAAAAAAGGCCATCCTCCCGGACAGCCTTTGAATATCATTTACAATTCGATGTCTCTATTGTAACTTGCCTTTAATATCAGCAACCCACTTCTCTAGTCTTGCATCTGTCATATCAGATTCATTATCCTCGTCAAGTGGTAGTCCAATGAATTTGCCATCATACAGAGAAGCTGAATCATCGAAGGTATAATCTTCTGTATCAACAGCCCCAATGAAAGTGGCTCCTGAATCTTTGATTTTTTCATGGATGATTCCCATTGCATCAACAAAAGTGTCAGGATAACCATCAGCATCACCTAGTCCAAAATAGGCTATAGTTTTTCCGCTGAAATCAACATCATCAAGAACATCAATAAACGTTTCCCAATCTTCCTGAAGTTCACCTATTTCCCATGTAGAGGCGCCAAAGATTATATTATCGTAATTTTCTAAGTCATCAGCTGATGCAGAATCAACATTAAATACGTCCACGCCACCTAATAAGTCTTTTAATTTAAAAGCAACAGTTTCAGTATTGCCTTCTGTGGATCCATAAAAAATTGCAGTTTTACCCATGATTTTTTTTCTTTTTTATGTTATTAATTAAATTTTTCCCCTATTTTTTCAACCGGTAATATTACTAAAAAAGGATTAAAATAATGTATTATTATCTAGTTTATATATGCTTTACTCAATAATTCTTTAGCATTTTCGAAGGCGGCGTCCGATGGATGGTCGCCCCCGATCATTTTTGCAATCTCAGTAATTCTCTCTTCCTCTAATAACTCTTTAATCAAACTGACTGATTTGTCCGCTGTATTATCCTTGAAGACAAAATAATGGCAGTCGCCCGATGAAGCGATCTGAGGCAGGTGTGTAATAGCTATTACCTGGTGTTGCTCTGACATTTGCTGCATCATAATGGCCATTTTTATTGCAATTTCCCCTGATATGCCTGTGTCGATCTCATCAAGAATAAGTGTAGGCAAAGCTTTTTTGCTCGCAATGATATATTTAACACAAAACATTAACCTTGAAAATTCACCACCGGAAGCCACACTTTTAAGATCCATTGGCTTGACTCCTTTGTTGGCGCTGAATTTGAGCCGTATTTCATCCATACCTGTGCTGTTTGGAGGAACAGGGTCGTGTTCAATCTCAAGTTTCGCCTCCGGGATACCCAGATTTTTCAGCATCTCCTCAATTTTAGCAGAAATCTTGTTAAAATGTTTTACCCTGACATCACTTAGTTTCTTCCCGGACTTCTTAAGGTTTTCAAAGGCACTATCAACCTGTACCTGCATCATGCTGATTTCCTCATCAAGCGATAGATTTTTGTTTACTTTTTCCTCAAGGCCATCTTTTATAGCTAGTAGTTGAGAGATAGAAGAAACCTGGTGCTTTTGTTCAAGCCGGTAAATAAGGCTTAATCTATTTTGCAGCTCTTCAATTCTATCCGGATCATTTTCAATTTTCTGAGATTCTTTTTCAATTTCACTGGTCAGATCTTTTAATTCCAACAATGAACTTTGGAGTCTTTCATTAAACTCAGCAAGGAGGTGAGAATAGCTTTTCAGAGAGCTGAGCGATTTCTGGACAGATGATAAATTTCCTAAAACCGAGAATTCTGCGTTTTGCAATAGATCGATCGATTCCATCAGTTTCGTGGTGATTTCCCCTGCATGCTCGAGGGTCGCCAGTTCTTCCTCTCCTGATTCCTGTTCTTCTGCCTGCAGCTTGGCCTCATTTAGTTCTTCATATAAGAAATGGTTATAATCCGCTTCCTTTTTTAAAATTTCAGCTTCTGCCTCCATTTTGACCAGCTTGCTTTTCAAGGATTTATATTTTTTGAAATCCGACTCATAATTCATGAAAAGTGCCTGATTCTGAGCGAAAGCATCCACCACTGAAAGCTGGTAATCCTCGGATCCTAACAACAAGGTGTCACTTTGTGAGTGCACATCCATTAAATAGGCGCCCAGGCTTCGCATAACATCCAGCAAAACAGGTGTGTCATTGATAAAAGCCCTTGATTTGCCTGCAGGAGTTATTTCCCGCCTAATAATGGTTTCCGTATTATAATCCAGGTCGTTCGAAACAAAAAATGTTTCAAGATTATATTCTGAAATATTGAAAACACCTTCTATGATGCATTTCTGGTTTTTATCATACAACACTTTGGTGTCAGCACGGTTGCCTATTAACAAACCTACAGCACCAATCATTATAGATTTCCCGGCACCAGTCTCGCCGGTTATAATATTCATCCTGGCAGATGGATAGATCTCTAAATGCCTTATCAATGCATAATTCTGTATACGTAAACTGATCAACATGTTTATGGCTGGATTAATATGTTAATTTTGAAGCCAAACGCTCATGATTGATTTCTCTGATAAAAATCAGTGATAGATGACAAATATACGCCGGGATAATAAATTATGGGAAGGGTCAGAGCTTAAATCAACGAGATTTTTTTTGAAACCGGTTTTGAACTTCTTCCATGGTGATTATAAAATAAAACAGTGCTTAATACAGGGCCATTTCTTACAAACACAAATAATACCTAATTAAAATTATTTATAAAACACAAGGACCTGGCCTGGAATAATAGCAATTATGTAGAGATTTTCAATCAAAACTGAATAAAATCAATTCTGGATGATCTCTTTGTATCTTTCAGTCTTAGTCGGATCAACTTTGGTTAAAATATTATAAACATCACGCCGGACCTGAATATTTCCTTCCTTGAAAATATTGATCAATTCGTTGGTCTTTGCGTCAAAAAAAGAAATAATAAGTATTGAGTTAGTATAAAGGTCTTTTACTTCTTCGATCACTTTTAAGACACCAAGGATCTGTACTCTGGCATCTTCCGGATCTGTAAGAAACCTGTCCAGGGCCATCCTGTGATAAGTATAATATCCTTCCCGGATTCCCTGGAGCTGATTGTTTGTCAGGTTTTCAATTAACCAGTACCGGTTACGGTTACTGTCAAAAGGCTGCCAGCCCGGAGATTCCGACTGCTGGGCCAGGTTGGATATGTTCAGTGCTTTGTTATAGTATTCATCGCCACCCAGATTACTGAAGGTGTCGTGGTCTATTCCTATGATCACATAGGCGTAAAAAGAGAGCATGGCCACCAGGTTATTGTTGAAATTATTCTCAACATATTCAAGGGGTTGTGATTCAGTATATTGAAATTCAAAATTCCGGTCTGCATAATTTAAAACTATGGTTTCATAATTCGTGTCATAAATAGGCCGTACTGATTGCACCTGAACACTTGCTGTAAACAGGCCTATAGCTGGCATGTTGTTAATAGTAATATTCAGATTGCAACGGATTCGCTCATGGGGCTGGTATACCTCACTAGTCCATTTCATGTCATTCATAAACCGGGCGAAGTTAACTTCCATTTCTTTAAAGATGGCTCTTTCGGTAGTCTGGACTTGCTCAGCATTGACGATGACCTGACACAGTAATTCCTGGGCATGGTTAAATCCGGGAAGAAGGATTATAAATGAAAGTATACTTAAAAATCTCTTAGCTATTGACTTTGTCATATAAATAATCAATAATATCTTTTGCTACTTCATCTTTGGATTTAAGTCCAAATGATTTTCTGATGCCTGAGGCATCGATGATCTCAACTTTGTTTGTGTTCACAGAAAAACCCGCCCCTTCGTCGCGGAGTGAATTCATAACTATAAAATCGAAATTCTTTTTCTTTAGTTTTAACGAAGCATTTTCGATTTCATTTTCTGTTTCAAGTGCAAAACCTACATTAATTTGATTATTCTTCTTAATTTTTCCTAACTCATAGGCGATGTCAGGATTTTTTTTCATTTCTAAACTGAAGCTTTCAGATTCTTTCTTGATCTTTTGAGCGGCTACATCAGCTGGTTTGTAATCCGAAACGGCAGCTGAAAAAATAGCGATCTGGCAATCTTTGTACACTTTCTTAGATGCGGAGAGCATTTCTTCAGCATTGGTTACGTCAATTCTTTCAATATTCGGGTGGTCAATTTCAATAGATACCGGGCCGGATACCAGTTTAACGTTTGCACCGCTGTAGGCCAGTCGTTGGGCAAGAGCATAGCCCATCTTTCCGGAGGAGTAATTGCCCACGAACCTGACCGGATCAATGGATTCGTAAGTTGGCCCGGCAGTAACTAGGGCTGTCAGGTTTTCAAACTTTTCTTTTTTTTTGAAATGGGTTTTAATGGCCTTAAGGATAGACTCGGGCTCCGCCATTCTTCCTTCGCCCACGAGGCCACTGGCCAGCTCGCCATGTTCAGCAGAGATTATGGAATTTCCAAAAGACTGCAACTGGTCGATATTGTTTAAAGTGGCTGGATGCTGGTACATATCCAGGTCCATGGCCGGTGCAACATATACAGGACATCTTGCTGATAAATACACTGCAAGAAGGAGGTTGTCACAAATGCCGTTGGCCATTTTTGCTATGGTGTTGGCACTTGCAGGGGCAATGACGATGAGGTCAGCCCACAACCCCAGGTCAACATGGCTGTTCCATTCACCAGAATTTTTATCCTGGAAATTCTTATGGACCGGGTTTTTAGATAGTGTTGATAAAGTGAGTGGCGTAATAAAGTCCAGTGCGGAGTCTGTCATAATTATTTGTACCTCCGCATCTTCTTTTTTCAGCAACCGGGTAAGGATGGCAATTTTATATGCGGCAATGCTTCCGCATACACCAATTAATATTTTCTTACCGCGAATCATGGGATATTAGAAATCTTTCTTTTCCTCTTCTATATCAGCAATCCTATAGCTTAGTTCCCCGTTAAG
>Ga0316191_10003314_pt1 | contig 11866 bp, 6 predicted proteins | sample Eddworburr2cm_MG_FD_204928 | JGI IMG/M metagenome (GOLD analysis project Ga0316191, IMG submission 204928) | Coastal sediment microbial communities from Maine, United States - Eddy worm burrow 2 cm | ecosystem: Environmental > Aquatic > Marine > Coastal > Sediment | place: USA: Maine | collected...
ACAGTGAAGGCCTGTTGATTCTTACCGACGACGGCAAACTGCAGCAACGTATTGCCAACCCGAAATACGGCAAGCAGAAACAGTACTGGGTACAGGTCGAAGGTGTGCCTGCTGAAAAAGACCTGGAACGTTTACGCAAAGGTGTCAAACTGAGAGATGGCCCCACCCGTCCTGCCAGGGTGCAACTGATCGGGCAACCCGATGTCCGGGACCGCGATCCACCGATTCGACAACGCAAGCATATCCCCACCAGCTGGCTGAACCTCAGCATCAGCGAAGGCCGTAACCGACAGGTGCGGCGCATGACCGCGCATATCGGTTATCCGACCCTGCGGCTGATTCGTCACCGCGTCGGTGATTGGGGGCTGGACGGCATTGAAGTAGGTGGATACGTTATAAATCGTTAGACTTCACCCTGCTTCGCTTGTTGAGCAAACTCATTGATGACATCCAAGGAGGACCGAATATTGATCATGCCCTGTTTTGCCAATCTCGCCAGGTCGATTTTGTTTTTAGTGAATTCCGCCCAGATACTCTTGCGAGTTCCATAGACACCGACCCAGGCATTGCGCCCATTCTTTTTTGCGGTGTATGCAGCATGATCAGCCACGGCGACCACCTGTTCCCACTTCAGAAGACTGGTTTTTTTCAAAGGTGAGAACGGATACATCGCAAAACCGATAGATCCGGACAGCCGCCCTACATGCCCATTGCCCAGCTGGTACTGGCGCTCTGACAGCTCACGCCGCAGGCGTTCGGCCAGTTGTTCGGCCGCACGGGCGCTGGTGTTATCCCCGACGATCATAAATTCATCACCACCCCATCGTATGATGGTGTCCGCCCAGCGACAGCTGGATTCCAGGACATCTCGCACCTGCATCAAAGCCCGGTCTCCTGCGTCATGACCGTAGGTGTCGTTGATCACCTTGAAGCCATCGAGGTCAATCATCATAAAGAATATGGACGGGGCGATATCAACGGTATTGGACTTGGTTCCCCTTCGTTTTGCAACTTCGGCGCGCCGCCCGACCGAAGCAACCATTGAGCTGACGGAGTCATAGAGATAGCGCCGATTCTTGAGGCCCGTCAATGCATCGGTAAAGCTCGCTTCGCGTAACTTGTTATTGAGCGCCTTGAGTTCATCGTTTCGCTCCGAAAGCTCCCGGGTTCTGTCATTCACCTCGCTTTCCAGCTTTGCATTGTATTCGGCGACGCGCTCCAGCTTCTTTTTGTGCGAGCGTTTATAGTTAACAAGAGTGCCTCCAAAAAAAAGTGTATACAACGAATAGGCCCAGAGGGTCTGCCAGGGCGGCGGTTCGACATGCAACTGGAAAGATGCTCCCTGCTCATTCCAGGCACCGTCATTGTTGGACGCTTTCACCGTAAAGATATAGTCTCCAGCAGGGAGGCTTCTGTAAGTGACGGCCCGCCCTTGTCCGGGTTCGATCCAATCATCGTCAAACCCTTCAAGCCTGTATCTGTAGTTATTCTTGTCCGATGAGGCATAATCCAGCGCGGCGAACCTGAAAGTGATAAAGTCATCCTTATAGCCGAGTTCGATGGTCTCCGCTTTCTTCTCATCTGTACTGTAGACCGTCGCCAGTTGCTCGTACCTTGAATGTGCACTCAGCACGACATCAGGTCGGTACGTATTGACGCGCAACAGTTCAGAATCCAGAGTGACGAGACCATCAGTGCCTGCGAACGACAACTGAGCGGCGTTCGTTTTCAAGTAAGCACGATCGTTGAACTCTCCGTCCTGCACTCCGTTGACACGGTCAAAACGTCTCAGCGTGCCATCCTGAGGATTTAGCCGTGAAAGGCCGCGATTGCTGCTGAACCACAGAAAACCGTCAGCATCCTGGAAAACTGTTGTCACGCGATTGTCGCTGCTGCTAGGCCGCATTGGGTCATGACTGTAGCGGACAAAAGCGTCACTGGTCGAAGTCCGCTCGTTGGGTCCATTGTCAGTCGCCATCCACAGCGCACTCTCATGCGCCTTAAACATGCTTCCTACCCTATTGTCGGCCAAACTATGTTGGTTCTCGAGATCGTGCTGGAAATCGCTGAAACTGCCTGTATGGTGATCGAATAGATCGAGCCCGTCCTGTGTTCCCAACCGGATAAATCCGTAACGATCCTGTGCAATCGCATTCACGGCGCCCTGTGACAAGCCGTGCTGCTGGGAAATCTGCGAAAACTGCAGATTACGCGCTTTCAGACCGACTCCCGCAGCGGTCGGCTGTGCCGTCTGCTTGCCAAAGACGGTGGCAGCGTAGCTGCAGGCGGCTGCCAGTAATAGACACAACAGGCCAAGCTGGAGACTGCCCAGGATGGCGCGGTATGGAATTATGGCAGCTGTTTTTTTTGTTTCCAAAATCCTAACCTCTGATTCCTGTCAGTCTTCACCGACACTAAGCTGTATAAAGCAACCTGCGTACCAGATTGACCCACAGCGCACCGGCCTCAGTGCCGCGGCTGATCTAACAGCTTCACTTTCAGAGAGTTGGAATTTTTTACCCGGATCGCGTGGACAGGAAAGCGGAGTCAAGACCTTCTGAATTCAAGGCGTAATGTGATCGGGTTCATAATTTTCGGGGAATCCGCCGAAATTGTGGTGACTTCGGCTGAAAAAACGGTGCCGGCCGGCGCGGATTCAGGAATGCAGGGAGGCTGCCCAACGCCGGTAGGTGGGTGCAGTCACGCCCATCAGCGCTGAACCCAGGGCACTATCCTGCTGCACATGGGCCACCACTTCCTCCAGCAGCACCTGACGGGCACGTTCGAATATATTTTCTCCGTCCGACGCTTGATTGGCTGCGACCAGGCGTGAGAGTACCGGTTGCACCAGTGCCCAATCCTCGCTACGGGCGCTCATTCCAGCTTGGAATTCACGTTTAATCTTCTCAAGCCGACGGCGGAATGTGGTTTCCGCCATCCCCAACGCCGAGCAGGCGCGCCGCGCTGTATTGTTAGCCTTGCTGTCGGCGGCAAGCACCAGGTCCTCGGCCAGCCATCGACCCAGGGGCACCGGTACACCGCGGTTGTCGAGCACCGCCAGCAGCTGACGCTTGAGCACCTCACGCAATATCACCCAGGGGCTTTCGTTGTCAGTGGGCGGCGGCGACGCCGAACGCTGTTGAGAAACGCTGTGATGCGCTGCGTCACCCGTCTGCACGGTAAGCGCGGCCGGCAGGCTCAGTTCAGCGCAGCGGATTATTTCGTTATCTGACATGACGACAGCCTGCACTATGCGGTGTTGCAGTTCGCGCACATTGCCGGGCCAGGGATAGTCCATCAGCAACTGTTCTGCAGCCGCCTCCAGTGAGCGCAGGCTCTTGCCATACTCGTTGGAAAATTTTTCCAGAAAATACCGCGCCAGCAGGAGGATGTCATCCGGGCGCTCGCGCAGAGCAGGTGCAGTCACGGTTACCACCTGGAGGCGGTAGTAAAGATCTTCCCGGAACGTGCCCCTGGCCACCTCATCGGCCAGCTTGCGGTTTGTCGCGGCTACGATTCTGACATCGACGCTGATGGGCCGCGTCGCGCCCACCGGGGTAATCTCTTTCTCCTGCAGGAAGCGCAGTAATTTCGCCTGGATCTCCAGCGGCAGCTCGCCGATCTCATCAAGGAACAGGGTACCCGCTTCGGCCTGTATAATGCGTCCCGGTGACGACCCCTGTGCACCGGTGTAGGCGCCCTTGACGTGTCCGAAAAGCTCGCTATCCATCAAACTGTGTGCGATGGCACTGCAGTCCACCGTAATGAAAGGCCTTTTTTTGCGTGCGCTCAGATCATGCAGTGTGCGCGCCAGCATTTCCTTGCCGGTTCCACTCTCGCCGCTTATCAACACGGTAACGTTGGTAGGCGCCGCTTTACCAAGTGTCTTGACGACGGCCTCCAGCTGACTGGACTGGTAGACCAGTCGGCTGTGCGGCATGGCCTGACGCAATTCGTTGACCTCCTCTCGCAGCCGCTGGCTTTCGCGTTCCCGTTCACGTTTCCAGCGTGACGCCAGTTCGGCGCGGTCCAGCACCATGGCAATCTGGCTGGCCAGCGCATCGAGAAACATGAGGTCGGAGTTATCCAGCGCCAGGTTGTCCTCCGAACCCTGCAGGCACAGGCAGCCGAGACAGTCGCCCCGTACCAGCAACGGTACGGCGTAGGCAAACTGTGCTTTGCCGCGGCCGACGGCAACGCCACCGTGCCGGTTACCAGCCAGGCGAAGACGCTCGGTTCGCTTGTGCCGTTGGGCCATGTCCATGAGGTTCTTCTGCTCGTCCGACAAGGGTAATTCCCGCTGCTCCGAAATCCGGCCCTCGCCGTCGCGTTTCGCGCAATTGGCCGCCAGCAGACGCGGTTGATCGTCCTGCAAGCCGGTATACAGACTCACCCTCTCCGAGCCGAGTGTGGAACCAACCCGGTCGACGAACTCAGCGGCAATGGCTTCTGTTTCCGGCCGCGACGAGATCAGGGTTATCGTGTCCCACAACAGCAGCATGTTGCGGTAGTCCTTTTCGGTATCAGCGGTGAATATCCCGCTCAGCCGGTCCAGAGTGTCGAGGTGTGAATCGCCGCCGTCCGGGCTCCAGACGACGGTACGCGCCCCGCCGGAAAGCTTTGCCGCATTGAGGGCCTGGTCTGCGCGTCGCAACAGCTCGCCGGGTTCACCCAGCACGTCACTGTCGGCATCATCGCCGGGCTCATACAACGCCACGCCGGTGCTGAACGCAAAGCGTGCGGCGCCGCCGAGGTAGCCGTGTTTGCCCAATGTCTGACGCAGTTTGTCGGCAGCCGCACGCGCGGCGGCGGGTGTTGTCGCCGGCATCAATATGCAGAAAACGGCACCGCCGTAACGAAATACGCCGTCGGAGCGTCTCAGGTTGCGCGATAGCTGCGTGGCCACCTCGCGCAAAGCCGTATCACCCGTTTCACGGCCGAGACGATGATTGGTGAGCCCGAACTCGTCCGGATTAACCAGCAACAAGGCCAGGGGATAACGTTCCCGGACAGCCGTTTCGTGCTCGCTTTTCAGACAAGCCTGGAACTCCGCGCGGCCTGGCAACTGGCTGACGTGGTCCTGGTGCGGGGCGGACAGTCGATAGGATTCCCACGCCAGGTAACCGCCCAGGCTAAGCGTCCACAACATCCAGTCTTCACCGCAGCCGGGCACTTCGCACACGAACGCCTGCGCACGCTTGAAGGCGTCGGCGATAAAGGGCGCCTGCGATCCGCCGTGATAGCGCAGCCCGACCCACAGCAATTCCTGTCCGCTGCCAGCGCTCGGCATTGCCGGAGACCTGCTAGTCTGGCCGCTCGCGGTCGGCCGCGTTTCGGCAATCACAGCCTGAATTCTGGCGATGTCTAGACCAAGCAGATACCCGCTCCCGGCGTTGCTGCGTTGAAAATGCAACAACGGTCGGACGGCGGGACGCTGATCTCCCACTTCGGAGTTCACCCCCGGGACAAGGAGCTGCGCGGCGAGCTCTTCGCTTTCCAGTTCGGGGACGGGTGGCAGGTCACCCTCGTGCAGGACGAAATCCCGGCGCTGACCGGCGCCGGAACTGAGCAACAAGGACGCTGTGTCGGCCCCTGTCAGGCAGCGTACCGAGAGGAGATAGTTTTCTAGTGCTTGTCTCGAACGCATATCAATAGTACCGCTTCGCCTTGATGACGCAGGCCGTAGAAGCCAGGTTTCCCGAGCTTAAAGTGTTTTCGACAGGCGTTGAGCGCATGCCTCTCTCCAGCGCCGGATTTCCTTCCGTGTGCTGCCTAGACAGTTTTCCAGTTCCCTGTCATGCAACTCCGTCTCCCGGTCACCGGGCGACTCTTCCTGCAGAAACCTCTCGGCCGCAAAAACGGCTTTATTTGTCAGAGACGCTTTATCACCGGCATGCCGTGAGACATCATGATGCAGCGCAACGGCTTCGACAACGGCGTCCGGCAGGCTCCAGAGTGAAAGCACATTTGAGCCGAGCTGTGCATGAGTGACGCCGAAATGCTCAAGTTCCATCGCCAGCCGGGCGTCCTCGTCGCCAGCGAAGCGGCGAATCATGGGGTAGTAAACATCCGGGACATTGGCGAGCAGGATCAACTCCCCTATGTCATGCAGAAGACCGGCGACACCTGCCGTGTTGACGGTTAGCCGATCGCCCCCTTCCTGTACCACGATCTGTTGTGCCATCGCGGAAACCGAGAGGCTGTGTTGCCATAGTGCATCCAGGTTAACGCCGGGAACTGGCAGACGCTTGAATACATGAGCGGCCAGCACCAGTGTTACGACCGTGTCGACACCCAGAAAGGTGATGGCATCACGTATCTCCGTGACACTGCGTGGCAACGCGTAAAACCCGGAGTTGGCGACCTTGAGTATCTTCGCCGAGATCGAAGGGTCACTGGATATAATCGCTGCAATACTTCTTGCGTCGCTGTTCGGCGAGTTCAGTTCCTCGCGGATATCGAAGTACAGTCGCGGTGGAGTGGGAATATTATCGAGATCCGCGAGCAGGTTGGTAAGCCGCGCGTTTTCCCGACACTGTAGCCAGACTTCTATCCCACGGCTGATAGCGATAGCGATCTCGCTGGGCGGGCAGTGCGCCGGGAAGCATTGACAGGCGGACGGCAACTCGATCGAGCCGTGGGCCCCGGCAGTATCCGGCAACACTGCAAAGCGCATCACCGCCGGAGTGCGGCTTTGAACTTGGTGCAGAAAGTGTTCGCAATCTGCGTGCTTTGCGCCACAGCTTGCCAAGACCACGCAGAACGCACGCTGCGACAACATCTCCACGGCAGCATCGAGCTCGGCGATACGCACAATGTGCCAGTCGTCGTGGCTGCCGGCAAGACCGCGCATGAGGGTCTGCAGGGTACCGCCCTCTGTTTCCACAAACAGGATATGCCGCGCACTCATGTTGACCTATCTCCGTATCTGCCCGTTGGCCGGCCGTAACGACAGTAGCCAGGCGGAGTCACGTTTAACTGTAACGTTGCCCAACTCTGTATCGTCTGTCCTATCAACGACTTGAATACGCCCACATGGCAGGGTCCGTGGCGGACATCCGGCTTGCACTCAGCTGGCTGACCCGCCGGCGGGCCTGATCCTGGCTGTCAGCAAAAGCCACTCTTTTCGGCCGGAAAGCGCTGATCCCGCTCGCGCAGCCCGGCCAGCAGCGCCGGCGAAAAGAACTGGCAACAGCGCGACCATTTCGTGCCGAACTCAGGCAGGGGAATGTTGCCCCGGCCATCACCGATACCTTTCCCGTGCCCGTGATGGGGCTCGAGTGATGCTTGGTCGCGTTCATGTCTGGATTCCTCTGGTCGGGTTGGCTGATCACGTGCATGAAAAGACGATGGGCCGCTCTGATATAAGTGCCAGTCGGTACAGAGCTCATAGACTTTGCGTTCTTTGTGCCTTTGCGGTGAAAAAACGGGGTTAGCCCCGGGCAACGGGCACGATGAGCAGATCGCCTGCCCTGATGCTCGAGTCCTGCAACTGATTGAACTCGCGCAGGCGTGCAACCTTTATCCGGTAGCGTTGGGCAATGGCGCTCAGGGTATCGCCGGCGCGGATGGCGTGACGGACCCACTGCACCCGCTGTTGCTCAGCTAGCCCAGCTAGTTGCGTGCGGAAGGTGGCCGCGCACGCTGTCGGGATGAGCAGCCTGTGAGATCCACCGCGGCGGATGGTCTGCCGGCTGAAGGCCGGGTTGAGGAGGCGGATCTCAGCCGGGGAGGTCCCGGCCAGCCGGGCGGCCACCTCGAGGTCGAGCTGCCCGCCGCTGTCGACGACCGAAAAATAGCCGGTATCCGGGATGGCCGGCAGGATCAGGTCGTAAGTGTCCGGCGCCACGACAAGCGCCCGCAGTGCCAGCAATTTCGGCACGTAGTCACGGGTTTCTTTGGGGAGTTGCAAGTGCCAGAAATCCACCGGTTTGCCGTTGTTGCGGTTGTGCCGGATCGCCCTTTGCACGCGCGTGGGGCCTGCATTATAAGCCGCAAGGGCGAGCAGCCAGTCACCATCGAAACGTTGCTGGAGCTGTGTCAGGTAATCGAGTGCGGCAGCTGTCGCGGCGATGACGTCGCGGCGCCCGTCATACCACGCATCCTGCTTGAGCCCAAACTGGCTGGCTGTGCGGGGCATGAACTGCCACAGCCCGGCGGCGCGTTGCGGTGAGCGGGCAAAGGGGTCAAAGGCGCTTTCGATGGCTGGCAGGAGGGCCAACTCTGTCGGCAGACCACGTTGCTTGATCTCACTCAGGATGTGGTACAAGTAGGGCGTGCCCCTTTGCAAAATGCGTTCGACATTGCCCGGATTTCTCGCGAACCTTTCCAGCTGTTCTTGCACCGGCCCCGACCTGCCGGCTGGTAGCGCAAAGCCGCTGCGCAGGCGTGTCCAGAGGTTGCCGGCGGGTCTTTCCGCAGTTGTGTGCTGGTCCGGCAACCACGCCTCCGTCGCCGTTACCGACGGGTATGGGTTGTCGTGGCTTTCGCCGTCACTGGCCTGGATGGCATTGACCAGCGGATAAAGGTCGTTGCCATGATTCACAGACAAGGTTTGACCAATCATGACCACTGCTGCCAGGACCAGCAGCGGTAACCAGGTCATGCGCCGTCTTGTCATGGTCCAGGGCTGCAGGTCCCAGTACGTGTCGCTGTTGCACGACTGGGTACAGAATGCCGCAGACTGCTTATTGAAATCGGTGCTGTTCATGACGCATTAGCCGGAATCGTGTCGCTGGAATTACCCTAATGGGAGCAGAGGACGTGCCAAATTTTCGACGAGGCAGGACAAATGAGGCGTGGCGTCAGATATTTGATATTAATTTCAGCGACTTAAATTGATTCCGGGTATGGAGCAGTGGGTCTGCCAGGCAAAACAGCATTCGATCAAAGCGGGGCGTATTTCGGTGTTCAGCAACAATTTCGGTGGATTCGCCGAAATTGTGATGGAGTTGGCAAAAATAACGGCGTGGACAGCAGGGCGCACGGTGTATGCCCGCGCAACGGGCTCATTGGGCCTTTCGGGTCAGCGGCTGGCCGGCCGCTGGAAGTCAGTTGTGACAGGCAGATAAAGTGCTATTACCAGCGCCGCACACGCCCGGTATCGACATGGATGAAGTCGGACTTGGCGTAATACCCCACGCCCCCCGCTTTCAGTTCCAGCGCGGCATTACGCAAGTGTTGGAGCTTGCAGCCGGGCAGGCGGATATCGATAGCCTTGCCCTGCATGTGCAGGCTTTTTTTCGCGACCCCACCGCTTTTCGAGCGCAGCTTCTGATTGCTTGACGGTGAGCGATAGCCGGAAATTATGTGGAACGAACCGGTCACGGCGACCGACTGCTGCAGGGCATATAACAGATCCAGTAACTTTGGATCCATGGGGTGCACATCACCCGAGCGGTGATCGCGCAATACATGGTTCACGGCCTTCAATTCATCGTTGCGATAGCGGCCTTCCGCCCAGAAGGTCGCGCGCAACGATTCACCTGTGTGCAAATTCTTGAATGCCAGACTGCGTTCAGGGGCACGATGCACCGATGCCCACAGCGACGGTGCCGCCAGGGTGGCTGTCGTGCCGAGAAAGGTCTGGATAAACCTGCGTCGTGCGGGGTGCTGAATCTCTGTGTGGCGAGCGGTGTTGTCTTTTTGTCTCATAGTCCCCGGATGAATGCATAGCCTGTGCCAAACAGGCTTGCGCCGGAATTATACCTTGACTCCACCAATTCGCCAGTGTTTTCACGAGCTTAAATATTTCATTAGATAAATCCAGCTATTGCAGGAAGCTCGTGGGAGCTTTAATCGACAGATTTTCGGCATAGGTATCGCCCCGTTCCGGTGCAATCTCGCTGCGCAAAGCCGCCGCGAGCCTCCGGTCATGTCCATAAACATCATTGCGGAACTGCAGCGTTCCGCCCTCATCCACCCAGGCGGTTTGATACAAAAGGTACACCGGAATGGGATCCGGTAGCGAAATGACCCGTTTTTCCTCCTCAGCGATGAGTGCCTCGAGCAGCGCTTGTGCGGAAGGCTGTTCAGTACCTAGCAGATAGTTTGCCAGTGCCATCGGCTTTTCCACCCGAACGCAACCGGCACTGAAGGTGCGTACCGGTTTGTTGAACAGGTGCCTGCCCGGTGTGTCGTGAAGATAGATACTGAAGCGATTGGGCAGCATGAATTTTAATCGTCCCAGCGCATTACCCGGGCCCGGATCCTGGCGCAGTTTATAGGGAAAATAACGACCGTTCAGGTAAGCCTGCCAGTCAACCTGATCGGGGTCGACTTCGACCGCACCCGGCTGCCAACCGGACAACACCCGAATACTCCTGCTCTGGAAGAAACCCGGATCGCTCAGCTGTTTCGGAATCAAATCACGTATGGCAACCGTGGTAGGGACATGCCAGTAAGGGTTCACAATCAGGTAACTCATTTTTTCCGTGAACACCGGTGTTGGATGACGCTTCTTGCCAACGATGACACGCATGGACAAGGGCACTGTACCCTGATCGTGCACCTGCAACTCGAAAGCAGCCGTATTGACGGTGATATAGCGAGGGCCAAGCTCACGCGGCAGCCAGCGCCAGCGTTCCAGATTCAAACGAATCTGCTCGATGCGTTCGTCAACGGGAACAGCCAGCGCGGCCCGGGTTCGTTTACCGATAACGCCATCGTCCAGCAGGCCGTGGCGCTGCTGAAAACCGATGACGGCGCGTTCCAGCGCCGCATCGTAGACGTATCCCAGGGCGTCATCCTGCGCCAGATCCCCGGCCATCCACAACAACTGACGCAGCCTCTGAATATCCTCGCTGCTGTCGCCCGGCTCCAGCTTTCGCCCGCTACGCTGCAACTCCGGCCAGCCGCCTGACTTCTGAATGGACAGATAACGGGACAATGCTTTGCGCAATTCCCTGTAATCCTTATGCCTGGGAAGCAAAGCACGCATGGTGTCGGCAAAGTGCCCGCTCTGGACAGCCTGCTCAAGCAAGGCAGCGGGCTTGATTTCCGGCTGTGGAATGTGCCAGTCCGGATCTGCCAGGGAAGAATCCAGCTGTCCCCGCCCCATCTTGCGCGCGTACTGGAAAAAAGAATCGGTCAGCATCAGGTCCAGCTCAGCCAGCTCCTCGGACCCTTCGGCGTCCAGCCGCTGCTGAATTTCCGCCCGGTGCATCAACAGGCCACTCATCCCCTCCTGTTCCACACGCCCCAGGATCGACAACCAGCGTTGTGCAGCAGGAGAAATCCCGTCAGCGCTGTACCACACCGGTCGATAATTGCGCTGCTGATAAAAAGTCAGCAGCGGCAGCAGGTTTACGGGCTTTTCGCCGGAAACCAGCGTCAATGACCGCAGGGTCCGCTCCAGCTCACCGGCAATGGTATCCTCAGGGGAGCCCGCAAGCACCTCCACCCGCGCATGTCCCAGCGCAGTGAGTGCGCACAGGAGAACCAGGACGCAGGCTGAAATTCCGTGTTTGATACGTTTCGTTGAGAGCACGCCATACCTCTTCGACACTGTTGTCCAGCAGCTCTCCGATCCCCCCTCATTGGTTTTTTAAGCCTGTCTGTAAAAGTATAGACCAGGGCGCTTGATCCAACCGACTCACCATAATCGCCGCCGATTTGTATAATAGGGTGTCAATGTCCGGATGGCATACTGTGAGGACGCGTAAAGATCCGCTTGTGTGCAGTTGATGGCATCCACTTTACCTTAAGCCCGAAAGGAGGCCTGTATGGCGGATCTGTTCACTGTAACCGCACCGCTGGCAATCCGCTTTGCCGGCGGTGAAAAACAGATCATGATCGAACGACTCGCCTGCCACGACGGCCTGTTGTTCCTGCCCACCTTCTGGACTGAAACCGGTATCGATAAAGC
>Ga0316191_10003317_pt1 | contig 11863 bp, 7 predicted proteins | sample Eddworburr2cm_MG_FD_204928 | JGI IMG/M metagenome (GOLD analysis project Ga0316191, IMG submission 204928) | Coastal sediment microbial communities from Maine, United States - Eddy worm burrow 2 cm | ecosystem: Environmental > Aquatic > Marine > Coastal > Sediment | place: USA: Maine | collected...
CGTTGCCGCGCACCCGCTCGAGGGCGGCGTACCCGTCGTTTACCGCGTCAATGTCTACACCGGGAAACGCCAGGAATTGGCGCGCGGGCCGGTCGAGTCTTCTTTCGGCGAGGCGTTGACCGCGACCATCGTATGTGACGCGAAAGGGATCGCGAGGGTTGCGACAGGCCTGACCCGAGACGGCAAGGAACAACTGCACTACCGATCCGCCCCGAATACGCCCTGGGTTTTGCTCGACGATCTCCCGATTGCTCCAGACAGTGCCGTCGAACCTGTCACTGTCGCCCCTGACGGAAGGCGCTTTTTTGCCTACGCCACAGCGGAATCAAAGACCCAGGGTCTTTACCTCGTGGACCCCGACAAGCAGCAGTTGGAGTTGCTCTACAGCCACCCGTTTGTCGACATCGACCACGTTGTCTGGGCGCCGGACCGCAGCGAGATTGTCGGCGTTGGGATTACGCCTGATATCGCGCAAACCGTTTTCTTCGACAGCACACATCGGACCGCACGCCTGCACAAGGCCGTGGCTGAGGCGTTTCCGGGCGAGTCCGTCCACATGGTCAACTGGACCGAAGACGAAAGCCGGGTCCTGCTGTACGTCTACTCGGACCGCAACCCCGGGGCCTACTATCTATTCGACGCCAGCCGCAACGATGCGCAGTACCTGTTCAGCAGCCGACCCTGGCTGGACTCCGATTCGATGGCTGTGCGGCGGCCAGTGACCTTGTCGGCCCGCGACGGCCTGGTCCTGCGCGGCTACCTGACATTGCCGCCCGCCGGCAGCGAGAATCTGCCGCTGATAGTGCTGCCGCATGGCGGACCTCACGGAGTCCGCGACTGGTGGGCATTCGATCCTGAGGCGCAGCTTTTTGCCAGCCGCGGCTACGCGGTTTTACAGATTAATTACCGTGGCTCCGACGGATATGGGCCTGCGTTCCGAACTGCCGGATACAAGAAGTGGGGGACATCGATCCAGGACGACCTCACCGACGCCACGCTCTGGGCAGTGCGGGAAGGGATTGCCGACCGCAATCGAATCTGTATCTTCGGAGCCAGTTTTGGCGGCTACTCCGCATTGATGAGCGTCATAAGAGAACCCGATCTCTACCGCTGCGCCGTCGGCTATGCCGGCGTCTATGCCCTGGATCGACTGGACAGCAGCGGCGACATCGCGGGAACGAGCGCCTTCGTCAGCCAGCTTGCACAAATGGTCGGTGATAACGACCGCGACCTGAAAAGCATGTCTCCGGCGGACAATGCGGGGAAAATCAATGTCCCGGTATTTATCGTCCACGGTAAAGAAGATCAGCGTGCACCGGTGGCACACGCGAAAGCGCTGCGCGCCGCGCTCGAAGCCGAGGACAAACCGTTCGAGTGGCTGGTCAAGGCTGGCGAGGGACACGGATTTTACAATCTCGACAATCGCATCGAACTGTATGAACGAATGCTGGAGTTTTTCGCCGAACATACGGCAACCGGTTCGGATTGAGCCGGCTCGATCGCGACATCTTTTTGCTCCGTGCTTTTACGAGGGCCAATAACACGGGACTGGACCCGATCAACCGCTCGACGAGCACTCTGCCGGGGCCGGCCCGGTGCCGCATTGGCGGCTCGTGCGCGGGCTCACCGTTTTTCGACGTAATCCCGGCGGAGCGGATTACCGGTCTGTTAACCGGATGTGCAACCGCCATGCTTCGGATGGCTGCGGAATCATTGCCGGAGTTCGGCGCGAAATCCGCTTGGGCTCACTCCCACCCATTTTTTGAAAGCACGGCTGAACGCGGGTGGCTCGGCGTAGCCCAGCAACCGGGCGACCTCATCGATAGTGAGCTGGTGCTCCTCGAGATAGCGGCAAGCCAGTTGCTTGCGAACCTGCTGCAGCAAAATACGAAACGAAGCGTTCTCCCGGCGCAGACCACGGCGCAATGCGCGCGAACTCATATGCAGCGACGCCGCGATCGTCTCGGCGTCAGGCAGTGGCGGCGGACCTGCCAGCAGAGCGTTCCTGACCCGGTCGGTGAGACCGCCGCCTGCTTCGAGATCGTGGAGAATCATCTCGCAGCGCCGTTCACAGAACTCGCGCACCTCGGCATTGGTATTTTGTTGCGGTGTCGCCAGGGCTTCGGCGGAAAAGTGGATAGCATTTGCGTCACGTTCGAACTCGATCGGGCAATCGATCAGCTCGCTATAAATCTCGTTGTAACGCGGACGCGGGTAGTCGAGTTCGATCAGGTAAGGGTAAGACCGGCGCGAACCCGGGTCCTGGAGTACCGGCCACATCGCGATCATCAGCGCCCACTCGAGATATTCCCGGCGCAGATGACCAACTGGTGTCGCCAGGTCGAATCGCAGATTCTGGCCACGCGGGCCCTCGACGAGGCAAAACGAAGCGGGAATGCCCCGAGTCATCGAAAATCTCTCGAGAGTTTTCAGCGACTCACCAACCGTGCGCGAGCAGATCATTGCGTGGCCGAGTATGCCATGGTGGCCCGGACGCATTCGCCGACCCAGGCGCAACGCGAATCCGGGAGGCCCCAGTTCAGCCGCCCGCGCCAGCACGCGATGGCAGGCAAAACGGCTGATGGTGGCATCCGCGACATCAAGCAGGTTAACCGGAACGCCGGTCCGGCTCAGCAAGTCCTTTCGAGCTATGCCCATCTCACCCAGAAAACTGGCCAGTTCGCAAACATAGGTGACCGAGATTCCCGCGTCCATGACGTACCTTATTCAAAACAAGTGGCCAAAAATATCATATTGATGGCCGAACAAATCATTTTATAAACCCGGGCCGATGCCTATTTTTATGCCAGCACGACAGCCTGAATCTATCTCCGCCGCGCCTGGGCACGCTGCACGAAGCCTGGCACAGGTTCCGCGCCAGGCCCGCACAAGGCCCATGACCCTGTGTGCAGCGACGTGTAAGCTCGGAACGCGCTCGGCGTCGCAGCTTCGGCCGGGCATGGCAAAAGAGGACGGGGAACACCTCGCAAAGGTGCCGGAAACAATGAGCAAGCGGATTAGAATCGGCGGAGCGAGCGGCTTCTGGGGCGAATCGGCGATGGCTACGCCGCAACTGCTGGCGGACAGGGGCCTCGACTACCTCGTTTACGACTATCTCGCCGAGATCACGATGTCGATTCTGGCGCGGGCCCGCGCGAAAGACCCGGACCTTGGCTATGCCCCCGATTTCATCAGCGAGTCGCTGGCGCCCAACCTCGATGAGATTGCTCGCCAGGGAGTCAAGGTGATCGCGAATGCAGGCGGCGTAAATCCGGCAGCCTGCGGTGCCGCGATCAACGCACTACTCGACGCGCGCGGACTCGCTCTGAAAGTCGCCGTCGTCACCGGTGACGACCTGATGCCCGAGCGTGACAGGCTGGCGCAGAGCGGGATTGCCGAGATGGCATCCGGCGCTGCATTTCCCGAAACGACGGCGATCGCGAGCATCAACGTTTACCTCGGCGCGGGTCCAATCGCCGAAGCATTGCGGCACGGGGCGGACATCGTCGTCACCGGCCGTTGCGCCGACAGCGCGCTCGTTCTCGCTGCATGCATGCACGAGTTCAGCTGGCCGGTTGACGATTACGACCGGCTTGCAGCCGCCAGCCTCGCCGGGCATCTGCTGGAGTGCGGGCCGCAGGCGAGCGGCGGAAATTTCACCGATTGGCGTGATGTCGCCGATTCGATTGCCGGCATCGGCTACCCGATCGCAGACATCGCGGCGGATGGTACTTTCGTCGTCACAAAACCAGCCCGATCCGGTGGTCAGGTCACCCGGGCAACCGTCGCCGAACAACTGGTTTACGAGATCGATGATCCCCAGGCTTACGTTCTTCCGGACGTGGTCTGCGATTTCAGCGGCGTCGAACTGCGCGAAATCGACCACGACCGTGTCGAGGTAACCGGTGCCCGCGGTTGCGCGCCAACCGCCAACTACAAGGTCACAGCAACCTATCTCGATGGCTATCGCGGCGGCATGTTGCTGTCGTTCACCGGCTTTGATGCGGCCGCGAAGGCACGGACTTTCGCCACCGCCGCGCTCGAACGCAGCAACCGGATGCTGGCCGCGCTCGGGATGTCAGCGCTAGCCGAGACCAGCGTCGAGGTAATCGGGAGCGAGGATCAGTACGGCGATTTCGCTCGCGTTGCAGATACCCGCGAAGTCGTGCTGAAAATCGCCGCGAAACATTCTTCAGCAAAAGGCATTGTCGCCTTCATCAAAGCGTTGACCGGGCTTGCGCTCGCGACACCGGCGGGCCTGGCGATTTTTCAGGCGGGACGGCCACGCCCGTCACCGGTCGTGCGTCAATTTTCCTTTCTATGGCCAAAAACACAGGTGACGCCGGTGCTCTCGGTCAGCGGAGAAACGGTCGACATCGTTACGGGTACGGGCACATACCTCGACACCGCCGGTATCGTCCGCCCTGCACCGCCGGTTATCCCCGATCTCGACCACGCCACTGTCGAGGTCCCTTTGCTCGAACTTGCCTGGGCACGCAGCGGCGACAAGGGGAACCGCGCCAACATCGGCGTCATTGCCCGCCGACCCGAGTACCTGCCTTACATCTGGCAAACCCTGTCAACCGCGGTCGTCGCGGCCCGGTTCCGTCATTTTCTCGAGGGTGACGTCGAACGTTTCCTGCTCCCCGGTATCGCCGCAATCAACTTCGTATTACACGACGTACTCGGCGGCGGCGGCGTGGCCAGCCTGCGCAACGACCCGCAAGGCAAGTGTTATGCGCAAATCCTGCTGGCAACGCCGGTGACCGTACCGAAGGTGTTGCTGGAGGATTCGCAGTGAGTGTCTTTACCAGCCGCCTCGATACCCAATCGGATCACTTCGCAACGAACCGCGCCGATATGATTGAACTGGTGGATCAACTGCATGCGATCAGGGGCAGAGCCGACGCGTTATCGGATAAACGCCGGGCGCGGTTCGAGGAGCGTGGCCAGCTGACGCCGCGCGAGCGACTCGCTGAACTGCTCGACCCCGGCATGCCCTTTCTCGAGCTCTTCGGGCTTGCCGGCTTTCTGGTAGAGGACCCAAATCCGCACACCAGCGTCCCAGGTGCGAGCTGCATAACCGGCATCGGTTTCGTCAGCGGCGTACGCTGCATGATCCTGGTTGACGACAGCGGCATCAATGCCGGCGCAGCCACCCGGATGACCCTGGAAAAAGTCGCCGCTGCAATGGACATTGCGCTCAGCATCAAACTGCCGTTCGTCCATCTCGTGGAAAGCGCCGGAGCCAATCTTGTTGATTACCGCGTCGAGACCTGGGCCCACGGCGGCGGCCTGTTTTACCGCCTGGCGCAACTGAGCGCGGCCGGGATCCCGACCGTCACCGTGCTGCACGGACCGTCTACCGCGGGCGGCGCCTACATGCCTGGCATGAGCGACTATGTCGTGGCGGTGAAAGGCCGGGGCAGGGCCGCACTCGCCGGTGCGGCCCTGCTGCACGCTGCAACGGGTGAAGTGGCCGACGAAGAAGAACTCGGTGGCGCCGAAATGCACGCCAGCCTGTCCGGCCTGGTCGAGTACCTGGCCGACGATGACAGCCATGCGTTGCAGAAGACTCGCGAGATCATGCATCGGCTGCAGTGGAATCGGCGCTGCCGGGCCCGCCACCCCGAGGAGTTCGCCGAACCGGTATACAGCCCGGATGAGCTTGCCGGCCTCGTGCCTGTCGATCACAGCAAACCCTATGACGTGGGCGAACTGATTGCGCGGATCGTCGATGACTCCGACTTCGAGGCCTTCAAACCGCGATACGGCGCGGCCACGGTTTGCGTCACGGCGGCGCTGCGGGGCTATGCCTGCGGCATCATTGGCAACAACGGACCGATAGACCCGAATGGCGCTACCAAGGCGGCGCAGTTTCTCCAATTATGCGACCAGGCCGACCACCCGGTGATATTTCTCAACAACACGACCGGATATATGGTGGGCACCCAGTACGAGCGGGCAGGGATGATCAAGCACGGTTCGAAAATGATCCAGGCCGCTTCCAACATACGGGTTCCTCGCATCACGCTGTACGTCGGTGCCAGTTTCGGCGCCGGGAACTATGGTATGTGCGGTCTTGGTTATCGGCCCGACTTCCTCTTTACCTGGCCAAACGCAAAAACCGGGGTGATGGGTGGCAAGCAGGCGGCCCGCACGATGAGCCATGTAGCGCGGGTTGCCGCAGGGCGTCGCGGGATCGAAATCGACGAAGACAGGCTGCGAGAACAGGAGCAAAGGGTTATTGGTTTGTTCGATGGCCAGTCCGGCGCGTTTTATACATCCGGACGCATCCTCGATCAGGGTGTCATCGACCCTCGCGATACCAGAAAGGTATTGAGCTTTACCCTGGAGTGTTGCGCCGAGGCGCGCCAGCGTGATCTCAAACCCAATGCTTTTGGCGTCGCCAGGCTGTAGACGAGGTCACTTTCATTTCCGCCGTCACACGCCAACTCGACACGATACTCGTCGCCAACCGTGGCGAAATTGCCTGCCGCATCATGCGCAGCGTGCGCGCAATGGGACTGCAGAGCGTTGCCGTGTACTCAGAGGCCGATGCCGACGCACCGCACGTCGCGCTCGCCGATCGATCGGTTTGCATCGGCGCCGGTCCCGCGAGCGAGTCCTATCTGAATATCGAGCGAATACTAAAGAGCGCCCGCCTCAGCGGCGCGGCTGCAATCCATCCCGGCTATGGTTTCTTGTCCGAGAATGGCGCGTTTGCAACCGCCTGCGATCATGCAGACCTGGTGTTAATCGGACCGTCGCCATACGCAATCAACGCAATGGGCAACAAGGCCGAGGCGAAGCGTCTTATGCGCTCCGCCGGTGTGCCATGTGTCCCTGGCTACGACGGCGATGACCAGTCAGACGCCAACATGCTCGCAAGGGCGGCGGAAATCGGCTACCCGGTGATGGTAAAAGCAGCGGCCGGTGGTGGCGGCCGCGGCATGCGACTGGTCGAGCATCCAGACGAATTGACTGGCGCGGTCCGCATTGCACGCACCGAGGCGCGGAACGCTTTTGCCTCGGACCAATTGATACTGGAAAAAGCGATACGCAATGCCCGTCATGTCGAAATCCAGATCGTCGCCGACAATGCCGGTCATACCGTTCATCTCGGCGAGCGCGATTGCTCGGTGCAACGGCGCCACCAGAAACTGATAGAGGAAGCACCCTGCCCTGCGCTGACAGCTGACCTCCGCGAGCAAATGGGCGCGGCCGCAATCCGCGCCGCGCGCGCGATCGGCTATTCCGGCGCCGGCACTGTCGAATTCCTGCTCGATCGCGACGGTACGTTCTATTTCCTCGAAATGAACACGCGCCTGCAGGTCGAGCATCCCGTCACCGAGATGGTGACCAGGCTCGATCTGGTCGAATTACAGATTCGTATCGCCCGCGGCGAAACGCTCGGATTTACCCAGCAGGAAATCGCCATGGAGGGTCATGCAATCGAGGCGCGTCTCTATATAGAAGACCCGGCACGCGATTTTATGCCTGTTACCGGAACGATAACGCGTTGGCAGGCAGGCGATGACGCTGACGTTCGCGTCGATGCCGGCATCCGTGAGGGCCAGGAGATCACCCCTTTTTATGACGCGCTGGCGGCCAAAATCATTGCCCGCGGCAGCACCAGAGAGATCGCGCGGCGGCGCCTGATCAAATTTTTGCAGGAAACGTTACTTTTCGGCCCGCGCAGCAACCGGGCGTTCCTGATCCGGTGCCTGGAAAGCCCGCGTTTTGCCCGTGGCGAAGCAACCACTGAGTTCATCAACGAGCTATTGGCGGAAACGGACCCAGACAGCGCTTCGGGCCTGCCGGCGGCGGCCATTGCGGCCGCGCTGTTATTCCGTCTCGACCGCGATGTTGCGTATTCACGCGGGCCGGGGGTGGCCCGCACTTTGCGCAACTGGAGCAGTGGTATTCGCCCTGCGTCACGCTACGCTCTCGAGATTGACGGTATTCAGCACACTCTGGCGGTGGTCCCGGTCAGAGAAGACCAATGTGTTGTTTCCGGTGACGACAAATCCATCGACGTCAATATCGAAACGCTGGGCAGCGACAGCGCGGCCGCCAGCGTGGAGGGTCGGCAAGTTCGCCTTCGATTCCAACAGAACGGGCCGGACAAGCTGTCGCTGGCCTTGCCCGATCGGGATTGCCGCGCCGTGCGCCATCGCGCCGGCAGCTCCGGCGTTGCAGAAAGCGCTGCTGGCGGGAGCATCACCGCGGCAATGCATGGCGTCGTGCAGGAGGTCGTTGTTGCAGCCGGTGACAGCGTTGCCCAAGGCCAGCCATTGCTCGTCCTTGAAGCGATGAAAATGCAGCAGGAGGTTGCAGCACCGGTAGCCGGCATCGTTACGACGGTCCATGCCCGGCCCGGGCAGCAGGTTGCAAGCGGCGACTTGTTGCTGACGATCGATGAACACGATGAAACCGGCGCCGGCGAAGCTCCATGACATCGAAGACGATCAGATCCTGACCCGGGTTTTTCAGTCTCCTGGCTCACCGGACCGGGCAGTGCATCGGACAGCCCTCGGGGCTTACCCCGGTCACACGGCGTTTGCGCTACCCAACACGGTACCCGGATCACGCCGGCCGCTGTTTCGCACAGTATGAGATCCCGATCATCATCGCGGCGGAGCTGCTCGTTCTTTGCTAGGCGCAGCAGTTTTCTCACACCCGTTTTCCCTCTCTTTGCGAACACGCGGTCGCCGCCTTCCACCCGTGCAGGATGACGAAAATCTGCAACGAGGCTGCCCCGCGGCCGGTCGAGAGGCATAGCGGCGGAACCGATTTTTGTGGCAAGGTAGGGTGGGTAGGAGCAGGTTTGCAGATCACGCTATGGATGTGAAACGAAACAACATTCGCTGGAGCCTGGTTTGCAGCGCAATTTTCGCGACATCGGCTTGCTCATGGAATCCGCCGCAGCCTGGCGCGAACTCCGAAAGTAACACGACCAGCGGCAACCGGATCAATACCCGTGCCGCCGATCCAGGCTCCGCCGCAGGTACACACGTCGTCAAAGTGGCCGAACAAATGGTCGGCGTACCCTACGTTTGGGGCGGTGCTACGCCGCAAGGCTTCGACTGCAGCGGTCTCGTTTTCTATGCCTACCGTAAGACAGGGCTTGCAGTACCGCGAACGTCGCTGGAACAATTTCGAGCCGCGCGGCCGGTCTCGCTCGATTCGGCCCGACCCGGTGACCTGCTGTTTTTCCGCATCGGCCGTGATGTGTCGCATGTTGGCATCTATGTCGGAGACAACCGGTTTATCCATTCTCCGGAAACTGGCCAGCGGGTAAAAATCACGGATCTCGACCACCAGTTCTACCGCAAACATTTCGCCGGCGCAGGGCGCATTCACTGACCTCATTGGATATGCAGAACCCGGCACCGAACCCCCTTGGATGGCGGTATGCAGCAGACGGGAACACCGACGAATGAGTAAAGAGACAGTTTTTGCGTTCATCCTGGCAATCGGCCTTTTTGCCGGAGTGTCCGCTTCGGCGGATGCCGAGGGTCGGCACAAGGCTGTTTATCATGTCAACTACTACGGCGCGAAACACCAGACCTCGACATTGATCAATATCCAGAATCACATCAATGCGGTTGGCAGGGATAATCTCGACCTGGTCGTGGTTCTGCACGGAGATGGCCTTTCGCTGCTGATGTACCCGGATGCGGTCGGCAGCAACAAGATGAGCGAAGGCAATGCAAAAGATGCCGTACTCGCCCGGATCGAGGGTCTGAAACAACAGGGCGTAAAATTCCAGATCTGTCGCAATACCATCGCCGGACGCGGCATCGACATGAGCGACCTGTATGACGTCGCCGAAGACGATATCGTACCGTCGGGGGTGGCGCAGATTGCTATTCTCCAAGCACAGGGGTACGCCTACCTAAAGCCATGAGGGCCCGGCATCAGCCGCTGCCCGGTTATTCGCTGCATCATCGTAATGCTGGCGAAGACGCTTCCCGGTGCAGCGAACGGCGAAGATATTCAACCGCGCGCATGCGTTAGGATGGCAGACACCCGTCGGATATAGTGCGAAAGGCACCCAATGAGAATGGCGGCATGCGATGCTTGACAGCGCATCGGGATAATTTGTCGGGGATGAAACCAGCCACAACCACGGTCACGACACGGTCGGACTCCAGCAACCTGGAGCACCCGGCATGCGGAAGCGGCACCTGCGTCTAATTTGTTTCGATCGGTTCGCCCGAGTCCAAGCCGGCACGATCGCCGGGCAGCAGCGGTTGGGGCTGCCACGCAGAGGCGTCGATGCATTCGCGATAGCTGTGCCAGGTTGCGTAGCCGAGTATAGGCAGCGTCACCGCCAGGCCAATAAAGGCGGTGGCAAAACCGATACCCACCCCCACCACGATCACCAGCACCCACACGATCATGGCCGACTTGTTTCGCAGAACCGCGTTGATACTGCTTACCACCGCAGTGACGATATCGACCTTTCGGTCAACCAACATAGGCAGGGAAAACGCACTCGCTCCGAAGGTGAATCCGGCAAAAAGCGAACCCACCGCGCTGCCCACGGCGAGGAATGGCAGCAGGTCACGCCACTGGTAGTCACCAGCGACAGGAAAGAACACATGAATCATCGACGCAGCCCGTGCCCAAACCAGGAACACCACGAGCAATACCAATGCGAAAACCATCGCGCTGGACAGGTGACGCTGCCCCGAGGCCAGGCAGCGTTTCAGCGTCGGCGGGTCATTACGTTCGAGTTGGCGGCTGATCGAGTAGGAGCAAACAGCAAGCACCGGGCCGACGAATACGAATCCCGACAGCAGCGCCAGGACCAGAATATAGTTTCCCAGCGCCCACGCAGCGGCGACCACCAGCCAGCTCAAAACGACAAGAAATCCGCCGTAGATGAGACTCTGGCTGCGCGCCCGGCGAAAATCGCCGATACCCTTCTTCAGCCAGCCAAATGGTGCCGAAGCCGATAGCTTGCGACATGGCGCGACAATCGGCGTTTCAGGCGCAACGGCTTCGTTGGACATACGGCCCCCAGCGCACGACATATAAGATCACTCTCCTAATCAAGAGTAGCGGAGCCGGCGCCCAACGCAAGTCGAGCCGTAACGGATGCGCCGATTACCGGACTGCCACAACCAATTCGAAATCCATCCGGACCGCGTCCGCTACAAGGGCTAAGGAAAAAGTACCATGCCGATGCTATTTCGACACACGCATATTATGGAAAGCGCCCCAATTCGGTTCGCGGTAATGCCGAGCTCATCTTCGTCGAGCCGATCGGCGACAAGAGCCTAAAATGACCTGGCGCCGCCATCCGTCGGGTGAGCTTTTGGTGCTATTCTCTCCCATTGCGCATCGGACCATCCGTTGCAAACACACTGTCGTGTTGCAGATGAGCTGCTAATGGGGAGGGCTCACCCGGTTTCGAATCGACAGTGACAATAACGAGCCGCGCGGATTTCCGTGCTGGCGCAATCGGCGTCAGGTCCGGACTGGTATCAGGAGTAAACGTGTGGGCAGATTACTGTGTGGCATGTTGGTCGTAGTATTGCTCTATGGCTGCGCCGAGCAAAGTACCGTCAAGCGCGGCGACGTAACGACGGCCCCGACAGGCGAGGCGCCGACGACGACGCCCCCAGCGTCTTTGCCGACACCCGAGCCGAAGCCCGAGCCGAAGCCCGAGCCGAAACCAGAACCGAAACCAGAACCGAAACCCGAGCCGAAGCCCGAGCCGAAACCCGAGCCGAAACCCGAGCCGAAACCCGAGCCGAAACCAGAACCGAAGCCCGAGCCGAAGCCCGAGCCGAAGCCCGAGCCGAAGCCTGAACCGAAGCCTGAACCCGGGACTTCATCGTCGTCGATC
>Ga0316191_10003319_pt1 | contig 11861 bp, 10 predicted proteins | sample Eddworburr2cm_MG_FD_204928 | JGI IMG/M metagenome (GOLD analysis project Ga0316191, IMG submission 204928) | Coastal sediment microbial communities from Maine, United States - Eddy worm burrow 2 cm | ecosystem: Environmental > Aquatic > Marine > Coastal > Sediment | place: USA: Maine...
ATTTCGGTGCCGACACGCAGTCCCCACTGGTGGCCGTGATGTTTATCTTCATGTTTCAGTTTGGGCATGGACTCCTCAGTGTGATCTGGATTAAGCGCCTATCTGAGTATATCACAGCTGCTGACTTTGCACCATATGAGAGGGGGTGATGGGAATCAAAAATCGCTTCGAACATGATTAGTTAGGGCGTTAAGCTAAAGCTGTTTTTGACATGTGATTGATCACTCTCTACGCTAACGAAGCGTGAAAGTTACAGGAAAAACAAAAATATACGGAATTATCGGGAATCCGATTGAGCACTCGCTTTCGCCGGTGTTTCAGGCGTGGTTTCTGGAGCAGAGCGGCATTGATGCAGCCTATGTTCCTTTCTGTGTGCAGGACGAAGATATTGAAGCTGCCATGCATGGGCTTTGGGCGCTCGGTGTACAGGGGTTTAATGTAACCGTGCCGCATAAAGAGAGCGTGCTTCCCTTTGTCGATGCGGATGAGAGTGCGCGTATGATTGGGGCAGTGAACACAGTGATTAGAGGTGAGGGTGGTTGGCAAGCTAGTAACACCGATTGGATTGGTTTTTCAGCCGCTTTGGAGGCCGTAGGAGCAGATATGGATTCAGCCACGGTTCTTCTGTTCGGAGCCGGAGGCACTTCTAAAGCAGTTGTTTACGCTCTTGCCAAATTAAATATCTCAGTGCTTTATATTTGTAACCGTAGTCACAATCGTGCTGAAACGCTTGCAGCGCATGTGAGAGAGAACTATTCTCATATCCGTTGTGAATTGATTGAATGGGGAGATTCGAATGTTGAGGCGGCTAGTTTGAAGTCAAATGTCATCATTAATACTACGTCTATCGGCTTAAAGGACGGAGATCACTTCCCATTTGACATTCCCGGAGAGGGTGTTGCTGTCGATGTTGTGTATCGTCCTGACGGTTGTACCTACTTTCGCAAGAAGGCCGAAGAGAGCGGGCGTAAGAGTATTGATGGGTTGCCTATGTTAATTGCACAGGGAGCTGCGGCATTCTCTGTCTGGCAGCAATCTGTGCCTGACCGTCTTGGTGCAATAAGATGGATGGAACGAGAGCTTGGGCGTTCTCCTAGTGAGCTACGGGGATGGGAGGAGATGGCATGAAGCAGACGCGTTTGGGCGATATCCTGTTAAGAAAACAGGAGATTACCAAAGAGCAGCTAGATGCGGTTCAGCGTGAGGTGAAGCTCAACGGAGATACCCTGACGGCTACGCTTGTAAAGCAGAATATCTTTACCGAGATTGATCTCGCCAAGTTTATTGGCAAATCATTTGGCCGTCCTGTAGTCGATCTGGATAAGATCGAGATTGATCCTGAGATTACAAAACTATCACCAGATGTAATGCGCAAAAATATGGCTATTCCGATTCAACGGAAGGGTAATGTTATTACGCTTGCCGTAGCTGATCCGTATGACATCAATAGTCTTGATGAAATTGCATTTATCAGTGGTAGCCAGGTTGATGTGGTTATTGTTCCTGAGAGTCAGCTTGTTAAGCGACTCGATGAGATGAGCGGTAGCGCCCAGGACCTTGAAGATGTCATGGGTGAGCTGGGAGCTCAGGACATGGAGATTGTTGACCTTGAGGATGATCAGGTTGATGAACACTCGCTTGCCTCTGAGAGTGAAGGGGCTCCTGTTGTAAAGCTGGTGAATCTTATTTTGCTAGACGCGATTAAGCGCGGAGCATCAGACATTCATATTGAACCTTACGAGAAACTGTTACGCGTGCGTTACCGTATTGACGGTGTGCTGCATGAGATCATGCGTCCGCCGATGAAAATGCGTGATGCGATTGTATCCCGTCTTAAGATTCAGGCGAGACTCGATATTTCCGAGCGGCGTGTGCCACAGGATGGCCGTATCAAGCTGAGACTCTCCAAGGCCAAGACGGTCGACTTCCGTGTCTCTGTGTTGCCTACACTCTTCGGTGAGAAGGTGGTGATGCGTCTTTTGGATGCATCAAACCTGCAGCTGGATATGGTAAAGCTTGGCTATGAAGAGCATGAGTTAAAACAGTTCAAGCATGAGATTCATAAACCTTATGGCATGGTGTTGGTGACTGGCCCCACCGGTTCTGGTAAAACGGTGAGTCTTTACTCTGCTGTTGCAGAACTTAATCAGCCGGGTGTCAATATCTGTACAGCGGAAGACCCGGTGGAGTTCAACTTCATGGGTATTAACCAAGTAAACGTGAATGCTGCTATCGGCATGGATTTCCCTGCTGCATTGAAGTCATTCCTACGTCAGGATCCCGATATTATCCTGATTGGTGAGATTCGAGATTATGATACGGCTGCAATTGGTATTAAAGCGGCACTGACGGGACATTTGGTATTGGCAACCTTGCATACCAATGATGCGCCTTCGACTATGACGCGAATGGTGAATATGGGGATCGAGTCATTTTTGGTGGGCTCAGCTGTAAACTTGGTGACAGCACAGCGTTTGGGGCGAAGAACCTGTGTGGATTGCAAGCAACCTGTGGAGGTTCCCGCTGAGGCGTTGGTTAATGCTGGCATCCCTCAGGAGGAGATCGGAAAGTTCCAGCCCATGCAGGGTAAAGGGTGTGGAACCTGTAATGGAACAGGTTATAAAGGGCGAGTGGGTATCTATCAGGTGATGACGGTAACTGATGATATTCGTGATGCAGTATATGCAGGAAAGAACTCCGATGAGATCAATGCCATTGCTGTTGCTCAAGGTGTGAAGACACTTCGAATGGCGGCACTGAATAAGGTAAAAGAAGGCGTAATGTCATTGGAAGAGTGTTTGCGTGTAACGGTAGGTGACTAATGGCGATATATCTGTGGGAAGCTAAGACAAGGCAGGGGCAGCCTAAAAGTGGCGAGATTGAAGTAGCTAACAAGGATGTGGCGACGGCAACAGTCAGGCGGATGGGCTTGACCGATATCAAGGTTAAAAAGAAGCCTATCGAAATTGAACTGTTTCCTGAGCAAGTTGACGATAAGGATGTTAGTATCTTTTTCAGGCAGCTCTCCACCATGATTAATGCAGGCCTTCCACTAGTCCAGTGCTTTGAATTGGCAGAGAAGGGCTCTGAAAAGAAGGCGATGGCTAAGCTCCTGAAAGGTGTCCGTAATGAGCTGGAGGGAGGATCTCCCCTAGGGGAGACTTTGCGTAAATTCCCTAAGGAGTTCGATCGTTTGACCTGCTCGCTGGTTGAGGCAGGTGAGCAGGGTGGTATTCTCGATTCTATTCTATTAAGACTCTGCGCATATAAAGAGAAGTCTTTGGCTCTCAAGGCAAAAATAAAATCAGCAATGGTATATCCTGTCTCAATTATTGTAATTGCCTTTATTGTAACAGCAGTATTAATGATCTTTGTAATTCCTGTGTTTGCTGAGATGTTCTCTAGCTTCGGTGCGGATCTTCCTGGGCCAACTAAAATTACCATGGCGATTTCTGATGCTTTTGTAGAGTACTGGTACGTCGTATTGTTTGCTCCAATCATTCTAGTGTTTGCGATCAAATCAATTTATAAAACACCTCAAGGGCACTATCAGCTAGATAAACTCATGCTTAATTTTCCTATAATTGGCGATGTTCTTCGAAAGGGTGCAGTAGCTCGTTTTTGTCGAACTTTTTCGACGCTTTCTGCGGCCGGAGTACCAATTTTGGAATCTATGGATACCGTGGCAGAAACCTCTGGCAACGTCATTATCGAAGAGGTGATATTAAAGACCAAGGATGCTATTAGCCAGGGTATGACTCTGGCGGCCCCGATGGAGGCGAGTGGCATCTTTCCGCTTATGGTAACTCAGATGATCTCCATTGGTGAGCAGACGGGTAGTTTGGAGGAGATGCTCTCAAAGATTGCCGACTTTTATGAGGAAGAGGTTGACACAGCGGTTGATAATATGACGGCGCTGATGGAGCCCTTTATTATGGCTTTTTTGGGCGTGGTGATTGGTGGATTGGTAATTTCTATGTACCTGCCGATCTTCCAGATGGCTTCAGCAATTTAAAGAAAGTTCATTCAGATTTACAACACAACGAGTAATTATTGATGACAGGTGCTGGCCTCATGCAAAGTAATATTGAAGAGGGGCGCACACGTTTACGTAGGGTGCTTGGTTACCGGGCGCTAGCTTTAGTTGTGATTTTAGCCGCTTCTACCTATTTCTTTTATCCATCTTTTATAGCGTTCGAACGACAGTGCTTTATAGCAGCGACCGTGAGTGCTTTCTTTTTGCTCCTCCTAGAATGGCTACTGATTCGTTCGACCCTCTCTTTTGGTGTGCAACTTTTCACCTATTTTGGACTCGATCTATTGCTGGTGGGGACATTGGTTGTGTTGACGGGAGGGATTCAAAGTCCGTTTGTCTTTCTCTTCGGTTTACTCATTGTTGCTGTGGGAACGCAGTCGCATGTGCTAGTGGTGTTGCTAGTTACAGTAGTCGCGTGTATCTGCTATCTGTTTGCGATTCATACTTCGGCGTATATTAGTGCCTCTACTCTTTCAGCTGCAGAGACACTTCATATTCTACTTCAGACATCAGCACTATTTCTTGTTGGTGGTGTTATGGCGGCGATTGCCAGAAGGTATGCCAACCTGCAACAGGAGAGCCATCAGGCGGTTCGGCAACATCGGCAGCTAAAGGAACTCTATGCTCAGGTTGTGAGCTCGATGCAAGAGGGGATCGTTATTCTTGATGAAGAGCTGCACGTACAGGACAGTAATGTGCCTGCCTATCAACTGCTTGGTAGGGGTGGTGAGCCGGCTTGGTTTCGATTGGACGATATTGGCAATGTGCCGAGTTCACTGCTCGATTTTCTGAAATCCGGAGATACAAGCCTGTTTCAATGCGAGTGGAAGACAGCCTCAGGTTCATGTCTTACAACAGTAGCACCTCTTCAGGGAGATGATCCGGCAGCTCGTTGGCTGTTGACCATCGTCGATATCACTGATGTTAGAACTCTAGAGCGCAGGCTTGCAGAGCAGGATAAACTTGCATCCATGGGACGAATGGTTGCGATGTTGGCACATGAAATTCGCAATCCACTACAGACCATTGGTCAATCAGTTGAGTTGATGAGGAGTGTCAGTGAGGCAAGGCAGGTGGATATTCAAAGGATTGTTAGCGAAGAGATTCAGCGTCTCAACCGTTTGGTTTCAGATATGCTTGATTTTGTCCAGCCGCTTACCCCGGTCCCTGTTGAAGTGACCTGTTCAGACCTGATCGGCTCTTCCGTGGTGCAGGTCGACATGCCTGGAGCCCGTAAAATTTCGTGGGATAGCGATATCGATTCATTGTTCATTGATCCCGACCATTTTCGACTGGTGCTGGATAACCTTCTGCGCAATGCTGTTGAAGCAAGTGGGCAGCCGGAAACGGTTGAGATCAGGCTTCAGATAGTGGGTAAATATTGGCAATTGTCTGTTTCCGATCAGGGTGGTGGAATTACACCAGAGATGAAAGAACATCTGTTTGAGCCTTTTGCCACAGGACGAGAGACGGGTGTTGGTTTGGGATTGGCTACAGTGTGGCAGGTCTGTCAGGTAAATGGCTGGAAGGCTGAGGTTGAAGATGTTCCTGGAGGGAGCTGTTTTATGGTTCGAGGGTATATGGGGTCGAAGCAGGCAGATGAGGTGCTTCATGGCTGACATTCTGCTGGTGGAAGATGAGGCTAATGCCCGTCAGGTCTTGATGCTGGGGCTGGAGAGTCGCGGTCATGTAATAACCGAGGCTGCAGGTCCGGAAGAGGCGCGCCACGCACTCGAATCGAAAGGTTTTGATATTGTTTTGACAGATCTTCGAATGGATGGCCATGATGCAGGTATTGAGGTTGTACAGATGGCTGGAGTCCTCTGCCCTAGAGCCAAGGTCCTTCTTCTAACGGCTTATGCAAGTGCAGAGACAGCTGTTGAGGCGATGAAGCTGGGCGCTTATGATTATCTGACCAAGCCTGTCTCTGCGGAGGAGCTTGGATTGGCAGTAGAACGTGCACTTGCTTCTGATCATGAGGAGTCCACGGGCTCTGGGACTTCTCCTAAAGGTGAAGTGTTTGTAGGTGAGTCAACAGTAATGGAACGCGTGCGTGAACGACTTCTGCGTGCTGCGGGCAAAGATTTTACCGTTCTCGTTACCGGGGAGTCCGGAACCGGAAAAGAGTTGGCGGCACGCTTTGTTCACAAACACTCCAAACGTGGCTCCGGTCCGTTTATTCCTGTTCACTGTGGAGCGATTCCCGAAGGATTATTCGAGTCCGAACTATTCGGGCACTGTAAAGGATCTTTTACCGGTGCTGAGTCTGATCGCCCAGGCCTGATTGAGTCAGCCAATGGGGGCACACTCTTTCTTGATGAAGTTGGCGAAATGCCTCTCTCTGCACAGGTGAAGTTATTGAGGGTTCTGCAGGATATGAAGGTTCGCAGGGTCGGCGAGGAGTCAGAGCGCAAGGTTGATGTCCGTGTGGTGGCAGCCACCAACAGAGATCTGGCAGAGGCTGTGAAGCAGGAACAGTTCCGCGAGGATCTCTTTTATCGACTCAATGTTGTGCCCATTCATATGCCGGCACTACGCCAGCGTCGTGAAGATATTCCTGCATTGGTTGAGGCAATGCTCATACATTGGGGAGAGGATCAGACCCGAATCTCCGACTCCTGCCTGCAACGTTTGTCGAAGCTTCCTTTGTGGGGAAATGTAAGAGAGCTGGAGAACCTTCTACAGCGACTCGTTGCTTTGTCTGATGGCAATGTACTCGATGAGTCCCTGCTTGATGATCTCTATCCTGAAAAAGAGGCTGTGGGTGATCTCTCAATCGACACGCTGCAGGAGCAAGGGGTCAGTCTTGATGAGGCTCTGGAAAGTGTTGAGAGAAAACTGCTCTCCGAAGCATTGAAGGAGTCCGAGGGTAATGCGACGAAAGCAGCTGGTGTGCTCGGTATTACTTTTCGCTCTATCCGATATCGTTTGAAGAAGCTTGGTATGAAGGGGACTGACTAATGGAACCATTACTCTTTTTAACGCTGGCCGTCGGTGTTATTGGTTTGCTGTTTGGCAGTTTTGCCAATGTCTGTGTGCACCGTATTCCATTGCGAATTTCAGTGGTGACTCCACGTAGTCGTTGTCCTTCATGTGAAAATAGCATTGCCTGGTACGACAATATTCCACTTCTTTCGTGGCTGATTTTGGGGGGTAAGTGCAGGCATTGCGAAGCACCTATTTCAGTACGCTATCCTATTCTGGAGTTGTTGATGGGTCTAAGCTGGGCTGGGATCACATGGCATTACGGTTTTTCACCCGTGCTCCTACAGGCACTGTTATTGGTAAGTCTACTCTGGATATTGACTCTGATTGATCTCGAAACCGGCCTTCTTCCTAATCTTCTGACCTTTCCCGGCATCGCCATAGGTCTCGCTTTCGCATTCTGGCTTGGTTATATCGAGGATGCCGTTATCGGAGCGGTTGTGGGCTATGGTTTTTTCTGGCTGGTGGCAAAGCTGTTTCTGTTGGTGACCGGTCGTGAAGGCATGGGTTATGGTGATTTTAAACTATTGGCCATGCTGGGGGCTTTTATGGGCTGGCAAGCTCTCCCTTTCATCGTTTTTACCTCTTCACTTGTGGGAGCGGTTGTAGGAATTCTGTTTCTGGTTCTTTCAAAAAAGGATGTGCGTACGGAGATTCCTTTCGGTCCCTATCTGGCTGGGGCTGGTATGATCTGGTTTATATGGGGGGCAACTATTCTACAATGGTATGCTGGCTTGATTCGTGTCGGATAAGAGTGCGCGACCATCGCCTGCCAGAGTTGGCCTGACAGGCGGCATTGGTAGTGGGAAGAGTACGGTTGCAACGATGTTCTCGGCGTTGGATGTGCCTATACTTGATCTGGATGAAGTGGGTCGTCAGGTGACTGCTGTCGGCAGTGAAGGTTTTGATGCGCTGGTTCAACAGTTCGGAGAGGGGATTCTCGATGGCGAACAACTCAATAGAGGAAGATTGGCTCAGGTCTGTTTTGCCAGTTCTGAGAAAACGACGCAACTCAACAACATCCTTCACCCTTTGATCTGGCAACAGGAGGAGCAGTGGATTCACGAGCAGAAGCATGCCTCCTATCTGTTGATCGAGGCCTCGGTTCTAATTGAATCGAAGGGATATGAGCGGATGGATCGTCTGGTTGTGGTCATGACGGATTTGGCGATAAGAAGAGAGCGGGTTATGCAGCGTTCCGGAATGAGTCAGGCTCTTTTTGAATCAATTATTGCCCGGCAGTGTGATGATGCCGATCGTCTTCGTCTGGCAGATGATATTATTGAGAATAATAGCGATATTAAATCGCTACAGAATCATGTCGAATCATTACACATGCGTCTAACAGAGCGGTTCGGTAGTTGACACCTAACAGCAGGGTCGCTAGCAATGCAGTTGCTGGCAGTTCTGTCGGCTGTTCCATTGGTCAATAAGATATTTCTTTTCTGATCTCAGAATAATTCCGTGTTGCCATTATCTTCCTGTCGCAACCCTTAAAATCATCTGGAGTACGCATGTCTGCTACTGAAACTGTTACTGAAGAACCTGTGAGTAAAGAGACCAACGCTTCTACCGAGGCTGTTGAAGAGAAGTCGCAGGAGAAACCTGTTCGTCGCCCTCGTGCTAGAAAACGTAAAGTGGCTGATGAGGCTGCACCTGAATCATCCGAAGCGAGTGTAAATCCAGAAAAGACTCCAGATGCTTCTGCCAGTTCAGAGGGTGGAAACGAGACTGCTGCCGAGGGTGAAGAGGGTCGTTTCAATAAGCGTGGAAAAGGTCGTAACAAGCGTAACGGTGGCGACCGAAATGGTAACGAGCCACGTGGTCGCAAACGTAAGTTTGAGCAGGAAGAGGATGAGAACGAATCCGATGAGTTTGCCGGTATTACCCTACACCTGCGCGATGTCTCGGATCTGACTCCGCCACAGCTTCTGGATAAGGCCGATTCACTCGGCATTGATAATGCGGCAGGCATGCGTAAACAGGAGCAGGTCTCTGCGATTCTTCGCGCTCACGCACTTCGTGGTGGTACCATTCATAGTGAAGGCGTACTTGAAATTCTTCCCGATGGTTTTGGGTTCCTGCGTTCACCCGATGCCAACTATCTGGCCGGCCCTGACGATGTTTACGTCTCCAGTCATCAGATTCGCAAATTCTTCCTGCGTAAGGGCGATACTGTTACCGGTGAAATCCGCCCTCCACGTCGCGGTGAACGGTACTTTGCACTGAGAACCGTTGATTCTACCAATGGTGAAGCTCCTGAAAAGGCGCGTACCAAGGTGCTGTTTGATAATTTGACACCACTTTATCCGGATGCCCGTCTGCACATGGAGATTGATAACCCGACCCGTAAGGACATGACAGGTCGAATTATTGACCTAGTCTCTCCCATTGGTAAGGGCCAGCGCGGCCTGCTGGTGGCACCACCGCGTACCGGTAAGACCATGATGATGCAGTCCATTGCCCACTCTATCGAAGCGAACCATCCGGATGCCGTACTGATTGTGCTGCTGATTGATGAGCGCCCTGAAGAAGTGACCGATATGAAGCGCTCCGTGCGCGGTGAAGTGGTCTCTTCCACCTTCGATGAGCCTGCGCAGCGTCACGTTCAGGTCGCTGAAATGGTGATCGAGAAGGCCAAGCGTCTGGTTGAGCACGGCAAGGATGTCATCATTCTTCTCGACTCCATCACACGTCTGGCACGTGCCTATAACACGGTCGTTCCATCCTCAGGTAAAATTCTTTCCGGTGGTGTTGATTCCAATGCCCTGCACCGTCCAAAACGTTTCTTCGGAGCGGCTCGTAATATCGAGGATGGTGGTTCTCTGACCATCATTGCTACCGCGCTGGTTGATACAGGATCGAAGATGGATGAGGTGATCTTTGAAGAGTTCAAGGGTACCGGCAACATGGAGATCAAGCTTGAGCGTAAGCTGGTCGATAAGCGTGTCTTCCCAGCTATCGACATCGCACCGTCCGGCACCCGTAAAGAGGAGTTGCTGACACCTGCTGATGACCTTCAGAAGGTCTGGGTGCTGCGTAAGATTCTTTCGCCAATGAATTCCGTCGATGCTATGGAATTCCTGATCGACAAGCTGAGTTCAACCAAGAACAACGCTGAGTTTTTTGATAAAATGAATCAGTAATTGAATAGAGAGTGCTCGGCTTGAGCCGGTCATTCTGTTTTGAGGGGAAGGGGATGAATTGTCCAAAATGCGAAAAGCCTGTGTCGGCCGGTGCTATTGAGTGCCCATATTGTGGCATCGTCTTTTCCAAGTACGAGGCAAGGCTGAACAGGCAGCAAGAGCTTGGTCGCGAGCAGTCATTCAAGTCGCTATCGCGTCATGGCACCTCTTCATTTCCTGCAATTGGGCAGGGTTTGGTATTGATGATCCTGATCTATTTCAGCTGGCAAGTGATTCCTGTATCCATCAACAGTAATGCTGCTGGTAACAGTTTCATGCATCTGATCAATCTCCCTTTTCACGAAGCTGGGCACGTTGTTTTCCGTCTTTTTGGACGTTTTATGCATTCTCTGGGCGGATCTCTTGGGCAGCTCATCATGCCATTGGTCTGCCTGTTTGTTCTGAAATTTAAAACACGAGACGCTTTTGGCGCTGCTGTTTGTCTCTGGTGGTTTGGTGAGAACTTTGTCGATATGGCCCCCTATATGAATGATGCTCGTAGCCTCTCTCTTCCTTTGGTTGGCGGTAATTTTGGTCATAGTTCACCCTATGGTTTTCACGATTGGGAATTTCTTCTGACCGAGAGTGGGTTGCTTCAATACGATCATGCCATTGCCAAAACTTCGCATGTCATTGGTTCGCTACTGATGATCGGAAGCATTGTTTGGGCTTCCATACTGATGTTCAGGCAGAAAGGAGCGGTTAAAGACCCTTCTGTTCTATAGAATCAGGTAATGAGTGAAATGAAGGCAGGTGGTAATCCCACCTGTCTTCATTCGTTTGAGGGTCTTGATGATGGGTAATCCAGACGGTTTTACAGCCTAGTTCTGCGGCTGCAGCAAGGTTGTCGGTCATGTCATCGACCACAATGGTTCGCTCTGGTGTTGAGCCTTCTTCCTCAATCAACATCGCCAGCGTCTCTTTGCACGGCTTGGGGATGTAGTCGTTAAAACGGATGTCGTATATGCGCTCGAAGTGGTGCAGCACACCAAGTGTTTCAAGAATGCGTTCGGCATGTTCACGGATGCCGTTGGTGTGGATCACCTTGCGTCCGGGCAGTCTTGAAAGGGCTGCATCAAGCGCCTTATCCCTCTCCAGAAGTTCGTGTGCATTGATATCATGCACATCGTGCAGAAATCCTTCTGGCTCCATGCCGTGGTGCAGCATCATGCCTCTGAGTGTGGTGCCGTACTCTTTCCAGTATTTTACGCGCAGCTCATCGGCGGTCTTGCTGTCCACCCCAATCTCATTGGCAACGTAAGCGGTCATGCGCTTGTCCATACGGGCAAATACACCCGACTCGGCGGCGTAGAGGGTGTTGTCGAGGTCGATGACAGCTAAATCAAAAGGCATAGGCAATAGTAACGTTAAGAGAAAAAGGTGCTAGTTTATCGGTATGGATAAAGCGCATTTGTTGATTCTCGGTTGTGGCTATGTCGGCGAGAAATTGGCGCGTGCCTGTGTGACTGAAGGTATCAAGGTGACTGCTACTACACGCAGCAAAGCACGAGCCGATGAGCTACGGACAATGGGGATCGAAGCTGTGGTTGTTGATTGTCCGGCGTCTCTATCCGATGAGCTGTTGAGCCAGTGTGATGCCCTACTTGATTCGCTCCCTCTGACACGAGATGAGTCTAGCATGCATGCCTCGCAGC
>Ga0316191_10003320_pt1 | contig 11858 bp, 12 predicted proteins | sample Eddworburr2cm_MG_FD_204928 | JGI IMG/M metagenome (GOLD analysis project Ga0316191, IMG submission 204928) | Coastal sediment microbial communities from Maine, United States - Eddy worm burrow 2 cm | ecosystem: Environmental > Aquatic > Marine > Coastal > Sediment | place: USA: Maine...
GCCGAAGGTGTCGACGAACCGCTTCAGCTCATCCACGCAGTGCTGCACATCGCCTACGATCCAGGTCTGGGGGATGGCGTCTGCCGGATCACCGAAGCCCTCGCCGCTTTCCTCGAAGAACCGCTGATACAGCGCCATGCGGTATTTTTCCGCGGCCCGAACCAGGGGCCAGTCCGTGTCGCGGTCGTCGGTCACCAGCACGCTGCGAATGATGCCGACGCGATGGTCAGCTGGGTTTCGCCCGTCCGCCCGCAGCGCGTCGACCCAGGGGTCAAAAGAGCGGCCCCGCATACCCTGGGGCAGAAAATTGGTGCCGTAGCGCGCGGCCCGAACCGCGCCGGCCTCTGACATAGCGGCAATCCACAGCGGCGGTCCGCCCTCCTGAACGTAGCCCGGGGTGATGACGACGTCCTCCAGCTGGTAGCGTTTGCCGCGATAGCTGAACCGCTCTCCCGTGAAGCAGCGTTGAAGAACTTCGATACCCTCGTCCATGAGCGACACGCGCCGGCTCACCGGCAGCCCGAAACCGCGAAACTCGTGGGGCGCATAGCCCATGCCGACGCCTAGCTCTACACGGCCGCCGGACAGGTTGTCCAGCACGGCCAGATCCTCGGCAAGTCGAACCGGATGATTGAAAGGCAGCAGGCAGATGTCCGTACCGAAGCGCACCCGATCGGTGACCGCGGCCATGGCCCCCGCCACCGGGGTCCAGCTGGGCAGATAGCCGTCGTCGACGAAGTGGTGCTCGGTGAACCACACCAGATCGGCGCCGATCTCATCCAGCCAGCGCACCTGCTCGAGAACCTCCGCATATAGAGCCCTGTCGGTGACTCCCGAGTCAGGCGGGTTGCGAAAGTCGTAGCAGACGCCAAATCTCAGAGCGGACATGTGCGATTCTCCCTCAAGTGTATTGGTTCGAACTCCCGGAACAGTGTTCGCGCCTGCTCGTCGTTTTTCAAGCGCACGCCAGGAGGCGAGCCCGGCGTATCATCTCCTGGAACATCGGCAATGCGTTGTGCATCTGTCCCTGGAAATACAAAGGAGATCGTCAGCATGATCGAGCACGGCATCATTATTGGCACCGAGCCATTCAAGTCAGCTTCGCTGCTGGCGTTCGCAAGGGAAGTCGAATCCATGGGCTACGACAGCCTGTGGCTCCCGGAGCTGTTCGGGCGGGAACCCGTGGCAACCGCTTCGTATCTGCTGGCCCGCACGACAACGCTCAAGCTGGCCACCGGCATCGCCAACGTATACGTGCGCGACGCGCACTGCATGGCTCAGACCAGGCAGACCCTGGCGGAGCTCTCCGATGGTCGGTTCATTCTCGGCCTCGGCGTCTCCAACGTGGGGCTGAACACTGCGCGCGGTCACAAGTGGCAGGCGCCACTGCCGATGATGACCGCGTACCTGGACGCCATGGCCGCCGCCGAAGTGACATCACCGGCCCCGGCAAACCCGGGCCCGCTCTACATCGCCGCACACGGGCCCCGGCTGCAGGCCCTGGGCGCAAGGCGGACGGACGGCGTGATCACCTACCTGATGACGCCGCAGCATACCCGCGAGTCCCGCGCGCGGATCGGCCCGAGCGCCGCGCTGAACGCCGTCTGCCCGTTGCTGCTGGAAACGGACCCGACCAGGGCCAGAGCGCGCAGTCGCGCGCAGCTGAAGTACTACCTGACTCTGGACTACTATCACCGCGAGTGGCGCAAGCTGGGCTTCACCGACGCCGACTTCGCCGACGGCGGCAGCGACCGGCTGGTCGACAGCATCGTCGGCTGGGGTGATACCGGGGCGCTGGAGAAACGCGTGACCGAGTATGAAGAAGCCGGCGCCACACGCGTGATCGTCATGCCTCTGGATATCGACGGCAGCCTGGAAACCGGCATGACGACGCTGCGCGCCCTGAGTTCATGAGTCCCTGAGTTTCTTCTCAGCACCCATCGTGCCATGCGCACTCCACCACGTTGACGATTGGGGTGGGTGAGCTGAGCACCCGATGGACGCTGAACTCCCAGCTACCGTTGATCAGCATGTAGGGGTTCACGTTGAGATAGCGATACTGCCAGGGCCCCCCGTTGAAGCCCGGTAACGCCCGAAACTCCTGCTGCGGAATGTCCTCTTCGACGCCGGGCGAGTCGTCACGGTGGATGTCCTGCTCGATGTCGATGGTATCGCCGATGGCATCGATCACCTCCACCGGCAGCTCATAGCTCGCGGATCCTGACCCGTCCCCCCAGGTGGCGTTGATTTCCTGCCTGGTGAGATCGGGAACCGGAAGGGAGAACCCGTAAAACATACTGATGCGCATGGGAGCGTCTATGTCGACGAAAGCACGCTTCGAGGTGGAAGGGTTCACCACCCAGACGCGGTCGGAGCCGGTCGCGGGCCCGCCGACGCCTACCGCCTGGTAGAGCACGGCGGCTCCGTAGTTGCCGAAATCGACGAGGGTGCGGCAACCGGAACAAGCCACCGAGGGAACGGATGCCGCAAAAGCCGAGAAAGAAAAGGCGCCCAGCAGCAGGATAAGCAATGTTTTACGCAGCATTGATCAGCTCCCACATCTGGGTGCTGCCGGTGATGTCGCGCTGTATGCGCGCCATCTGCCCCATGATCGCCAGGGCATCCCGCTCGATGGCATCGGCGCTGGCCGTTTCGCCCGTCTGCTGGATAAGCAGCGACCGCCAGTGGGCGGGATTCGCTCTGGGATCGCCCATTCTGCCGGCGATGGTTTCGAGCACGGCGCGGTAGCGAACCCTTTCAACGTCGCCCACCAGATCGAGCTGGCTTTCAGCGCTGTGCTTATACCACTGCGCGCTGGCATACCGGCGATTAGCGAGAGCCATGACGGGCCCGCTCTTGCCGGACAGCGCAGCTGCTCGCAGGTACCACCGGTTGCGGGCTTCATCGTCGCCGACCACTCGCATCCCCATGACCAGCGCAGCCGCAGCATCGGCCTCGGCAAGCGTCTGCAACGCTTCATCGTCAAGCTGGGTGTAAGGATGGGAAGGTCGTTCACGAAGGGTTTCGCAGCGCTCGATTTCGAAGTCCTTGCCGGGGAACTGGGGATCCGGCGTCTGGTCACAGAGCTTGCCCACGGCGGGGTTGAAAGGAATGACGTGAAGCTCGTTGTAAGCGGCGATCTGCTCGTCGCTGAAGCTCTCCAATCCGAAAACAATCATCGGGTCAACACCGGCCGGGTGCTGTGTAGCGGCGTCTCTGAACACGGCCAGCGGAGAAGCTGCGCCAACGCTGGGGGGTCCGTTCGACCGGGCCTGTTGATCGACGCCGATGTCTGCCGTTGCAGCCGTGATTACGCGTGTGGCAGCGTGTGTGGGCATGACTCGCGGCGCATCCGCCGCAGGCGCAGTCGAAACAGCCTGCAGCTTCGCAGCCTGACTCACGAACTGGCTGTAGAACAGATAGCCGGCGCTAATCGCCAGCAGGAAAGAAACACCCGTCAGCAGGGCACGTTTGCGCGTCATTTGGTTCTCCTGGTCGATTCAGAAGGAAGCAGCCTGAACCTTACGGAGAACCGCCAGTCGCCATTAAGGGCAGATCGGATCGCCTTTCTGCAGGATTTCCGCACCGGGTCGCCGATATATTTGCTTACACCAACGACTATCAAGCCGCGGCAGAATCAGCCTCTGATGAGACGCTCCTCTACAGCGAGCCAGGGGCCGACGGCAGAATCGCTCGCAAATTCACCTGCAAATTCACCTGCAAGAGACGTACAGACGCCGTTGGCCACCGCCGCCTGCAGATTCGGCAGGTCATCAAAACGAAGCGCCACGACGGCGTCGGCAAATACCGGTCTGGATCGCTGGTAACTGGAAAGTATCGGCAGGTCACAGACGCTCTCCCGAACACCGGAAAGCGATTCACATGACGCAAGAACGGCGGGCAGCAAATCACGAAAGCCTGCCAGATCCAGGCCCGGCGCCTTCTTCACCGGCGCCAGCAGCTTCCAACCGGGCACCAGGGTTTCTGGCCCGGGATCGTCCGCAAGCACCAGCGCCCGCGAATCCCGATCGATGAACCGCTTCTCGTCTTCAACCACCACGGGCCAGTAATCGCTGCGACCATTCGCCCGCATGGTCTCAAAGTCATCGAACCAGACCTCCACCACCCCATCGAAGTCTGCCGGCAGCAGGCCTTCAACAGGTATCACCGGGTTCTGCACATAGCGACGAAGGCCCTTGATGCCTAGAACCACCTGGGTATGGCGCTGCTGCCAGTGTTTGATAAAGGCATCTTTCGGCATACCTTGCCGGCGCCTGAAGAACTCGATGACCTTAATCACTTTTCTCCCTCCCCTTTCACTCCCCTTACTTTCTCTCTTCTATTTTCGATCTTCTATTTTTGATCTTCTATTTTCTCTCTTCTGGGATCGTGTCATCCGGTGGACATAAGCGGTAGAGTCTCCGACAGCGATTCAGAGACTGCAATGACGGATTCGAACACACTGGCCCAACTTCCCGCTGACTGGTTCCGGCGCGTCGACGAGACGGCGGACGAGGACTTCTACCGCGAACCCCGCTTCGTCGCCCACATCGATCAGGCAACCATCGACGCGCTGAGCGCCTTCTACCGCGAGTTCATTCCTGTCGGCAGCGACGTGCTGGATCTCATGTCTTCGTGGATTTCTCACCTGCCCGAAGATCTGAGTGTCGGACGCGTAGCCGGCCTGGGCATGAACGAGGCAGAACTCGCGGCCAACCCGCAGCTCAGCGATTTCTGCGTGCATAACCTGAACGATCAGCCCCGACTTCCCTACTTCGAGGGCGCCTTCGACCGAGTTATCCTGGCCGTTTCCGTGCAGTACCTTACCCGGCCATTAGAGGTGATGGCCTCAGCACGCGCCGCCCTTCGCGAGGGCGGCGCCATCTGCATCGCCATGTCTCATCGGCTGTTTCCCACCAAGGCTGTTCTGGCCTTTCAAGAACTCGGCCCCAGCGAACGGGTCCAACTGGTGGGCCACTATCTGAAATCCGCAGGATTCTTCGACGTCGTCTTCGAAGACCGATCTCCGCCCGGCGCCGATCCGCTGTGGCTGGTGATTGGCAGGCGCTAGGCAAAGTGGCGAGCCTGGCCGCCGGTCTCGTGCGACTGCTCGTCCTGTGCCTGCTGGCCACAGCCTCCCTGTCGGCCAGAGCCGAGCTGCGCTTTCACTGGCAGGATGCGTTCTCCACCGAGGAAAAGGCCGAGCTCACCGCGTGGGTTACCGAAACCCAGGAGGCGCTGGAATCCCTGGTGGGCACGCCCCCGTTCGACGTTCACATCTTCTTTCACCGGATCGACGGCGCTCGCGAACCGGTGCCCTGGGCGCACACCGAGCGGTCGCACCGCCAGGGGGTGAACTTCCACGTGGATCCGCGTTTTCCTATGGAAGACTTCCGCGATGACTGGACAGCACCCCATGAGTTGAGCCACCTGGTGCTGCCCTATCTGGGCTCGAAGCACGCCTGGTTTGCCGAGGGCTTCGCCAGCTACATGCAGTACCAGGTCATGGGTGCCATGGGCGTGCTGAGCGCTGCGGAGGTTGCACAGTCATACGAGCGCAAGCTGCAGCGCGCCGAGCAGAACTACGGCTATCCGGAGCGTCCCTTTGCTCAGGCTGCCAAGCGCCTGCGGGCAGAGGGCAAATATCCGGTGATGTACTGGGGCGGGGCGGCGTACTTTCTAAGCGTCAGCGAGGAGCTGGACCACGGTGAGGGGCCCGGGCTCATCGATACCGTCACGCACTATCTGTCCTGCTGTCGGCAGAATGAGGAAAGCCTGGACACCTTGCTCGCGGAGCTCGATCAACTGTCCGCATCCGACGTCTTCGTTCGTAATCTTCAGCACTTTCAATCCGTTCCGGGCTTCCCCGCGTTCGTCCACCTGTTCTGAGTTGCGCGATCCCGCGGCCCCATGCGCGCCGATCTCAGGCCGTCTGTGCTAGCGGCTTTCCGTGCTTTCGAGAATGAGGCGAAGCCCGCTTTCTGTTAAACTGCCCTCCCCAAGACCCACCCCCGATTAAGGCCACCAATGCTAACGTCCAGATTTCTGCGCAAGGTCAGCGCTCTTTCTGCCGCCCTCACCGTTCTTTTGTTCGCCGGCGCGCTGGAAGCCGGAGAACCACCCCGGCTTATTCTGCAGATTACCGTCGATGCTCTACGGGGCGACCTGCCGGCGAGGCATCTGCAGCAGATGGGCAAGGGAGGGTTCCGCTACCTGATGGAGAAAGGCGTCAACTACGAGAACGCCAACTACACCCATGCCAACACGGAAACCATCGTCGGCCACACATCTCTGGCTACCGGAACGGTTCCGGCGGCCCACGGCATGATCGGCAACCTGTGGTTTGATCGAGCCCTCGGGCGCACCGTTTACAACATCGAAGATCCCGACTACGTTCTTCTGACGGCGGGTGCCACAGTAGATGCGACAACAGAAATCGACCCCACACAGAGGGCGGCGAAAGTAGAGGGCCGCTCGCCGCGGGCCATACTTTCATCAACGTTTTCCGACCAGCTGACTTTCGCCACCCAGGGCCGGGCCAAGGTCTTCGGCGTCTCCGTGAAGGATCGGGGCGCTGTTTCCATGGCCGGGCACACGGGCAAGGCGTTCTGGTTCTCCAAGGCCACGGGCGAGTTCGTCACCAGCAGTTACTACTACAACGCCTACCCCGCCTGGGTGGAAACCTATAACGCCACCCCGCCGGCAAGCGCCTACGCCGGCACTACCTGGAACCTGCTGGCAGACCCCGCCAGCTACCTGTTTGGCGCTCTGGATGACCAGCCCTTCGAGACCGATTTCCCCGGTTACGGGCGCACCTTTCCCCATGACTACGGCGATGCCGGAGACAAATACCTGACCACCCGGCTGACCCTCGGGCCCGCGGGTGACAAGCTGACGCTGGACTTCGCCAAAACGCTGATCCGCGAAGAGCAGCTGGGCCAGGATGCGGTAACCGACTACCTGGCCGTGAGCTTCTCGTCCAACGACTACGTGACGCACCTGTTCGGCCCGTCCAGCCTGGAGTTCGAGGACAACCTGCTGCAGCTGGATCGGACGCTGGCGGATCTGCTCGCGTACATCGACAAAACCGTTGGCCTGCAGCGCACCCTGATCGTGCTCTCCGCCGATCACGGCGCCCCGGAGGTGCCCGGTTACGTCAACCAGCTCGGATTAAACCTGTCGCGTTACTTCAATGTGCCTGCGGTAGAAGACTCCCCGCTGATTCAAGGTCTGAAAGCCCGCTTCAACATCGGCGAGACGCTCATCGAGACCTACGACCATCCGTACATCTACCTCAACGACGCGGTCATTGAAGAGGCCGGGCTGGACAAAGCGGAGGTCGAACTTGCGGTCAGCGACATTCTCGCCGACGTCCCGGGGATTGCCGCCGCCGTATCCAGCAACGCGCTTCGCAAAGGGCAGGTGCCTGAAAACCTGCTGATGCAATCCGTCCAGCGCAACTATCACCCCAAGCGCTCAGGAGACATTTACCTGGTTTTCGAACCCAACGTGTTCATCAACGATTTCGATGGCCTGAAGGTGGCTTCAACCCACGGCTCGCCATGGCGCTACGACACCCACGTGCCGGTGATGTTCGCCGGTGCCGGCCTCAAACCCCGAACAGTCAGCCGCCCAGTCAGGCCCTACGATATCGCTGCCACGCTGGCAGCCTGGCTGAATATCGACCCGCCATCGGCGAGTATCGGCGAACCGCTGCCGGAAGTGCTGGGCTATTGACCGGCATTGACTGCAGGCCGAAGTTGCCGCTACTGCCTGAACCAAGGGGATCTGCATAGTGAACACGTTCAATAGCTTGCTGCTGGGGGCACTGCTTGCCCTCGGCCTGGCGCTGGCCGGTTACTTCATCGGCAACGGTTTCGTGCAGGCCCGGGCGCTGGAAAGGACGGTGGAAGTAAAGGGTCTGGCAGAACGAGATGTGGCGGCCGATACCGCCATCTGGCCGCTGCGATTCGTCGTGGCCGGCAACGAGTTGGAACCGCTTCTGGCTCAGGTGGAAGCCCAAGGCAAGCAGGTCGGCGCATTCCTCGCGCTGCGCGGCTTCAGCGCCGACGAGATCAGCCTAAGCGCCCCCAGTATCACCGACCGGCTGGCCCAGAACTATGGCGAGCCCAACGTCCGATTCCGCTACACCGTTGCCCAGACGGTTACCGTATTCACCTCGAACGTCGAGGCAGTTCGTAGTGCAGGCCGCGAGTTGCTGTCGCTCGGCAAAGAGGGGATCGTCTTCAACCAGGAGGACTACAACGTCCAGACCCAGTATCTGTTCAACGGGCTCAACGACATCAAACCAGCCATGATCGAGGAAGCCACGCGGAACGCTCGCGAGGTGGCCGAAAAGTTCGCCGCCGACTCGAAAAGCCGGCTGGGCAAGATCCGCTCGGCCCGACAGGGCCAGTTCAGCATCACCGATCGCGACAGCAACAATCCGCACATCAAGAAAGTCCGCGTCGTCTCCACCGTAGCGTACTACCTGGCGGATTGACCTCTGGCATAGGCCAGAGGACACTCGGCTCCTCACCCGTGGAATACCATAGCCAGGAGAAACGCCAATGATTCGCGGATTGCATCACGTCGCCGTATCCACCCCGGACCTGGACCGTCTGGTGGCCTTCTACCGGGACGTCATGGGCGCCGAAGTCGTCTACGAAGGCGGTTGGAGCAAGGGCTCGGACATCATCGACGAGATCGTCGGGATGAAGGGCTCGGCTTGCCGGCAGGCCATGCTGAAGCTGGGCAACGCCCACCTGGAATTCTTTCAGTACGAATCGCCCACGCCCAAGCCCGGAGACCCCGAGCGGCCGGCCTGCGATCACGGGTACACCCACTTCTGCATCGACGTGACTGATATCGATGCCGAATACGAGCGCCTGACGGCCGCCGGCGTGAAGTTCAACTGCCCGCCGAAGTTTGAAGGGGGTCCCATCCGGGCAACCTACGGCCGGGATCCCGACGGCAACCTGATCGAGATTCAGCAGATCCTCGACAAGGACCACGACTTTTATCTGGGCGCGTGGAACCCGGACTGAGCCGGCTGCAGCCAGGCATGGAAACCGAGCCGGCGCGAGAGCCGAATCCAGCAGACCGCTGAATTCCTGTTATGTACGACCTAATCGGCGACATCCACGGCTGCAGCGCCACCCTTATAAGCCTGCTGGAAAAGCTGAACTACCGATCCACTGACGGCGTCTACCGCCACCCCGAGCGGCAGGCGGTTTTTCTAGGCGATTTCATCGATCGCGGTCCCAGCCAGCGGGCCGTGCTGGACATCGTCCGGCCGATGGTGGACCACGAGGCTGCGCTGACGGTCATGGGCAACCACGAGTTCGACGCCATCGCCTTCGCCACGCCGGACCTCAGCGGCGACGGCTACCTGCGCCGGCATTCAGAGAAAAATATCCGCCAGCACGGCATCTTCCTGGACGCTTATGCCGACGACGCGGAGGGTTACACGGAGACCATCGCGTGGTTCAGGACCCTGCCCCTCTGGCTCGACCTGGGCGGGATTCGCGTGGTGCACGCCTGCTGGGACCAGCAGTGGATCGATCGCATCCGCAATTTTCAGGACGGCAGCCCGCTGCTGAGTGACGCGCTGCTGCTCGCGTCCTGCTCGGGGTCCACGTGGCAGTACCAGGCGGTAAAAACCCTGCTGAAAGGAAAGGAGCTGCGGCTGGCCGAGGGTGCCAGCTATCCCGACAAGGAGGGCAGGCTGCGCCACATCATGCGGGTTCGCTGGTGGGACAGGGGCGCGCGCACCTACAAAGACGCCTTCATGGGACCGGAGAGCGCGCTGACCCACATACCGGATGACGAGATCGAGGGCGATCATCTCATCGAGTACAGCCACGAAGAACCGCCGGTCTTTCTTGGCCACTACTGGTTGGAAGGACAACCGGCGCCGCTCGCGGCCAACATCGCCTGTCTCGACTACAGCGTCGGCAAGCCCGGGGGCAGCCTGACTGCCTATCGCTGGGACGGTGAAGCCGTGCTTCAGTCGGACCGGTTCGTTGCCGTCCCCCGCCAGGAAGGCTGATCTGCCAGCGCGTAAGTGCGCTCGAGGTAATCGATGATCCCGCCCGACTCGGCGAGCTCGGTACCCGTATTCGGGTCTACCAGATAGGGGATGGAAATCTCTCCCGCGCGCTCCAGCAGCGCGCGCCGATTGACGGTTTCCGGTTCCGCTTCGATGGCCAGAGCACGCCTGAGACCGGGAGGCACCCAGTCCGATGCGGTGCTGCGGCCGACGGAGCGCAGCACGTAGGGCAACTCCAGCTCGCACAGCGTCTCCCGGACCAGCCGGGCAAACGGGCTGGATTCGAAGCTGTAAAGCTCCAGCGCCTGCGCGGGGGCTTTCGATTCGCGGGCTTTCACCCCGGCACCGAACCGCGACAGCCCTGCCAGGCCGGAGCCCAGCTTCTGCACCTCGACCCAGCGCCAGTGCAGGGGCAGCTCTCGCTGGCCATAGGTTTCAAACAGATAGCGAACGATGTCCGCCGATTCGTAAAGCTGACGACCGTTGTTGGGATCTACCAGAAACGGAAACTGAGTCTTTCCGCCCAGAGACAGCACCTTGGGCCGGAAACGCTCACCGCCCTTGGGACAGGGGTAGATAGTGGCATCAAGATCCAGTTCCGTCAGAGCTTCCCGGACCACGCGGCAGTAGGGGCAGCCTTCAAACTCGTAGAGCTCGAAAAGATAGGCGGGCCGCACCGAGGCTGGCTGCGTGGCCACGCCCACGCCGCCGCGCATGAAAGTCATCATCACCGAGCTGGCTACGTCGAGTTGCCGGGACAGGGGATCGCTGCTCACAACTGGCTCCTTGGTTGAAGGCGCGCAAAATTAACACGACTCGATGTCAAATGTATGTGAGATCGGGTTTTCGGCTATACGGAAAAGCGATCTTCTGCCGCATCCATTGGCTCATAGCCGAGCCGGGCTTTGCCGTGGGTGAGATCGCGGTACCCGTAACGGTTCCGGGAATTGGCAAAGAAGGTTTCGCAGCGGATCGAAGCGGGCGCAACGATAGCCAGAGCCACCGCGTTTACCACGTCCCGCCGACTGCACCAGACGCTGCGCTGGCGCGGGTTGGTAGGCCGGTCGTCGGCATTGACGAAGCCGATACGGATGCTTACGAACGAGGCGGCCGTGGTGTCCGCATAGTGCCGGGCCAGAGCCTCGCCCCAGACCTTGGTGCTGCCGTAAATGCCCCGCGGCCGCGGTGGCTGGTCGACGGCGATCATGGGCCAGGTCTTGGGCAGCCTGGCGTAGTCGCCCGAGATCAGTGATCGGTAGGGTTCATCATGCTCCCAGCCGGCAACGGTAGCCCCGCTGGAAGCAAACACCACCCGTTTCACCCCGGCATCCACGGCAGCCTGAAAGACGTTACGGGTGCCCTCGACATTGGTATCCCGCAGAGCCTCCCAGGCGTAGTTCTCCCCCGCTTTGGCCGCCAGGTGCACCACCGCGTCCTGTCCCTCGAAGGCGCCGCGAATCGCCTCGAAATCGGCGATGTCCGCCTGGTGCGTAGCGACGCCGTCGACCCGGGACCGATTCAAGGCGGTCAGCTCATGATCGACGGACAGATTCGTGCGCACCGCCGAGCCGATGAGCCCGCTGAGGCCGGTGACGAGGATCTTCATCGACTCGTGATCTCCCGATTGCTGAGACTAAGTTACTGCCGCTACGTTAGGCCAGGCGCTTCATCAGGAGCTGCACGAAAGCTGCGAGCAGCCGACGCGGCTTCGGGCCCAGTCCGGGCGCTTTTCCGCGAAAGCTTCCCTGCCCGGCTGCTCCGTGTAAGGCCGGCGCAACACCTCGAGCAGCTCGTGGATCCTGCTGTA
>Ga0316191_10003321_pt1 | contig 11857 bp, 9 predicted proteins | sample Eddworburr2cm_MG_FD_204928 | JGI IMG/M metagenome (GOLD analysis project Ga0316191, IMG submission 204928) | Coastal sediment microbial communities from Maine, United States - Eddy worm burrow 2 cm | ecosystem: Environmental > Aquatic > Marine > Coastal > Sediment | place: USA: Maine | collected...
ACAAGCCGCAGCTTTCGTGGGCAAAGAAATGTGTAAAATTCTGCACCATCTCGAACAGGTCCCTGTCGTTATTGAATACCATGAAGGAGCCTGCAGTAGCGACATCCTCAAACGCGATGCAGCGATCGGACTCTGATATCGGCAAAGTGGTGCCGGCGGCACCGGCTATCTGCACAGCCTGTGTGTTCTCTGCGCCGCAGTCATCAAGTATCTGTCTGATGGTCACGCCAAAAGGATATTCATAAATTCCGGGTCGTTTGCAGTCGCCACTGATACTGAGCAGCTTGGTGCCGGGTGAGTCTGCTGTGCCGCTGCTGCGAAACCAGTCGGCACCCAGTGCCGCTATCTTTGCGGCAGCCATAAAGGTTTCGACATTATTTATGACCGTCGGCTTGTTCAGGTAGCCATGTGTCGCGGGGAACGGCGGGCGTTTGCGCGGGATGCCGCGTTTGCCTTCCATTGACTCGATCAGTGAGGATTCCTCGCCACAGATGTAGGCGCCTGCGCCGAGGTGGATGTCGATATCGAAGTCAAAACCCTGCTTGCCAAGAATGTTCCGGCCGAGCAGCTGGTTGTCGCGGCGGCGTTGCAATACTTGCTGCAGTGATTCGAGCAGGTAACGGTACTCGCCGCGCAGGTACAGGTAACCATGTTGTGCGCCGATGATGCCGGCGCACAGGGTCATGCCTTCAAACACACTGTCGGCATAGCTGTTCAGTAATACCCGGTCCTTGAAAGTGCCGGGCTCGCCCTCATCAGCATTGCAGACGACATAACGGCAGTCTGCTTCTGCCTGCTTGCTGAAGCGCCATTTCTTGCCGGTGTCAAAACCGGCACCACCTCGACCCTGCAAGCCGGAAGTTTCAATGGTTTCGAGCAGGGTAGTTGCACCATGTTCCAGCAGGGCGCGCAAGGCACTGCCGTCCGGCGTGAGGCCTGCGGTTTGCTTCGAGAGCAGCTGGTCACGCCGGTGGATGTTGTCTTCGACCAGAAAAAAGGCTTGCGGCCACTCTGTTACGTCGACTGCTGACTCGATCAGGTCTGCGATTTGCTCGATGCGACTGTTGTCCAGGCGACTGACGACCCGGCCGTTTACCAGCAGTGCCGGACCCTGCTCGCATATGCCGGTACAGGAGGTGGTGTCAATGGTGACGCGCAGGTCATCCCGCGGTATGCCCGGTTCAGTGTCGAGTCGCTTGCAGAGTTGCGCCAGCAGATTGCGCGAGCCGAGCATTTGGTCGGTGATGTTATCGCTGAACAGAATATCGAACTGACCGCGCGGCTGTTCATGCAGGAATGCATAGAACTCGATGACGCCGCGAACCTCGGCAGCGGATATTTCCAGTGCCCCGGCGAGCTGGCTGATCGCCGCAGCGGGAATACAGTTGAGTTGGTGCTGGATCTGGCACAGGTATTGCAAAAGGTTCGTGCGTTGTGCCCGGTGGGCCGCGCCCACTGGCGCAATGATCGTTCTGACTACTTCATCTGGTGACACGCAGCAAACCCCCCGTGTTATCTACCCGTCTATTTAACTCCGTCCGGGATGAGCCCTAGTTGATCAGGATCAAGTAAGGCTCTGAAAAGTGCACGCCGGCGTTGACGGCATCTCCGTGCTGTGACTATCAGTGCAGCGGGGTAACCAGCAGCGCTTACACGATGGAGTATTCCGCTGTCAGGCGATAGCAGTCACCGGCCGCAATAGTCACGGTCTCCGGACCGGCATTGGCGGTCTCCACGCAGAGCATTTGCAGGTAATCGTCGTCATTGAGATCAGCCATGGAGGCGGCAATCTCAACCCAGGGATTCCATACCACGGCAGTGCTGCAGCCGCTGGATGCGATCGCTATGCTGCGACCCAGCGCGCTGTCGTCGATGCACAGTTCACCCGTAACGCCTGTGTAAATGCGATCAACCTCGCCGTTGATTGATAGCGGGCCTGTCTGTGTCTTCTGACCGGCATCATTGACTTTATCGATGTAACTCACGCCATCCAGTCCGGTCACGCTGACCTTGCCGATATCGCCAACCCGGAAATAGCTGTGCAGTGCCTGGCTGATGGTGATGCTGTCGTCGCCGGTATTGCGGGTAACCAGTTCCACCCTGAGTGAATCGCCGACGGTGATCTCGATATCCAGCCGGAACGGGTGTGGCCAGAGGGCGCGTGTTGCGTCGTTGTCGGTCATGCTCAGGATGATTTTTGTGGAACCGTCCCCGAGTGACTCGCTGCCGCTCACCTGCCATTGCCGGTTGCGGACGAAGCCATGCGCGGGTCTTCCCTGGTTTTCAGGGTCCGGGCCAAACCACGGCCAGCACACCGGGATGCCACCCTTGATGGCCTTGCCGACTTCGTAATATGCCTTGTCACTGACGAACAGCAGATCCTCCTGCTGGTCTTTTCGCCGGTATGACAGCAGCTGGCCTGCATAGGTCGAGACCGTGGCGTGCGCCCTGGCATTGTTGATTTCGGCATAGATAAATCCATGCTCGATCTCGATAAACTGGAGTTCGCCGTCAATTTCGTACTGACTCAGGTCTTCAAGGTTCATGCTGGCCTCTGTGCAGGATAGGATGTGCGTAACTTACACCATTTTCCTGTTTATGTTGCGTGAAAAGTGACGCTTGCGCTGGTTGCAGGGCAGTCGGGAGCTGCAGGCAGGTTTTTCGGCAGGGCGGGTAGTGTGCTCAGTCGCAATCTGAAATATGATATGCGCCCCTGCGGGGTTTGCCCCGGCTATCCATTCCCAGAGATCCGTACTATGTCAAATTCAACCATCATTTATACCGAAACCGATGAAGCACCCGCGCTGGCCACGTATTCTTTTTTACCCATGGTGCAGGCCTTCACCGCTGCCGCCGGTGTGCAGGTGGAAACCCGTGATATCTCGCTGTCCGGCCGGATTATTGCCAATTTCCCGGATAAGCTGACAGCGGCGCAGCAGCAGGGTGATGCGCTGGCGGAACTGGGTGAACTGGCCAGGACACCGGCGGCAAATATCATCAAACTGCCCAATATCAGTGCGTCGATTCCACAGCTGACGGCGGCCATTGAGGAACTGCAGGCACAGGGCTATGACATCCCGGACTATCCCGAAGAGCCAGTCAACGAGGCAGAAGCGGCGATCAAGGCGCGTTATGCGAAAGTACTCGGCAGCGCGGTTAACCCGGTGCTGCGTGAGGGTAATTCGGACCGCCGTGTGGCGGGGCCGGTGAAACAATATGCAAAGGCGCACCCGCACTCAATGGGTGCATGGTCGGCTGACTCGAAATCACATGTTGCTTCCATGACGGACGGCGATTTTTATTCCAGTGAGCAGTCGGCGGTGATGTCTGCAGCCGGTGATGTAAAGATAACCCTGATACCAGTAGAGGGTCAGCAGCAGGTATTGCGCGAGGCGGTGGCGGTCCAGCAAGCGGAAGTGATCGATGCGACGGTGATGAGCTGCAGCAAATTGTGTGATTTCTTCGAGCGGGCCATGCAGGATGCGAAGGCGCAGGGTGTATTACTGTCGTTGCACATGAAAGCAACCATGATGAAGATTTCCGACCCGATTATTTTCGGTCATGCGGTGAATGTCTATTACAAAACGGCGCTCGACAAACACGCGGCAATTCTGGAACAGCTGGGTGTGGATACCCGCAACGGCATTGGCGATGTGTATGCCAAAATAGCCGACCTGCCGCAATCCGAGCGTGACCGGATCGAGGCAGACCTGCAGGCGGTATATGCTGTTCGTCCTGAACTGGCGATGGTGGATTCCGACAAGGGCATTACCAATTTGCATGTGCCCAGTAACATCATTGTTGATGCGTCGATGCCGGCAATGATTCGCTCCTCTGGCCAGATGTGGGGGCCGGATGGCAGGTTGCACGACAGCAAGGCGATGATTCCTGATCGCAACTATGCCGGTATCTACCAGGCCGTGATTGAGGACTGCAAGCAGCACGGCGCCTTTGATGTCACCACCATGGGTAGCGTCAGCAATGTTGGCCTGATGGCGCAGAAGGCGGAGGAGTATGGCTCGCATGACAAGACCTTCGAGATCCCGACCGCGGGTGTGGTACGCGTCACTGATGCCGGCGGCAACACGCTGCTGGAGCATGCGGTGGAGGCGGGCGACATCTGGCGCATGTGCCAGACCCGTGACCTGCCGATCCGTGACTGGGTCAAGCTGGCCGTAAGCCGTGCTCGCCTGACGGGGCAGCCGGCGGTCTTCTGGCTGGACAGCAAGCGGGCGCATGATGCCAGTTTAATCAATAAGGTAGAGACTTATCTTAAAGATCACGACACTACCGGGCTGGAGTTGCTCGTGATGTCACCGGTCGATGCAATCTGCTATACCTTGCAGCGGGTGCGGGCTGGCGAGGACACCATTTCGGTGACCGGCAACGTGCTGCGTGACTACCTGACGGACCTGTTCCCGATCCTGGAACTGGGTACCAGTGCGAAGATGCTTTCCATTGTGCCATTGCTGGCCGGTGGCGGTTTGTTTGAAACCGGGGCAGGCGGCTCCGCGCCCAAGCATGTGCAACAGCTGCTACAGGAAAATCATTTACGCTGGGATTCGCTGGGTGAGTTCCTGGCGCTGGCGGTGTCGCTGGAAGACCTGGCGCAGAAAACCGGCAACAATAAAATTGCCGTGCTGGCCGCGGCGCTCGACAGCGCCAATAGCCGGTTTCTGAATAACAACAAGTCACCGTCACGCAAGGCCGGTGAGCTGGATACGCGTGGCAGCCATTTCTACCTGGCGATGTACTGGGCGCAGGCGCTGGCAGAACAGCATGTCGATGAGGATTTGCGGGCGCAGTTTGCTGCGGTTGCCGGGCAGTTGGCCGACCGTGAAGAAACCATTGTGGCCGAGTTGAATGCTGTGCAGGGTAAACCGGCCGATATTGGCGGTTACTATCGCCCGGACCGGCAACAGGTTGCGAAGGTGATGCGACCCAGCGCAACCTTGAATGCGCTGATCGACAGTCTCTAGAGGCGGTGCCTGCTGCGGTTACGGATCGCAGCTATGATCCGCTCCTGCAAGCGTATCTAGTTACGCAGCAGCGCTGCATGTGCGCGATCAGGTCTGCCACGGGGCAGGGTCGCGGCTATGATCCGTTAACCGTGGCCTGCCCCCGATTACTCCATTATCATGCGTGGCATGCGTGAGCCACGATATAAACTGACCGGGTTGCTGGTTTTGTCCATTGTTGTGATCACGCTAGCCTTCCTGTTACCACCGATCCCGCAGGACCCGGCCTATCGCGCTTTTGCAGACCAGCGTACGCTCCATGGGGTACCACATTTCTGGAATGTGGCCTCCAGCCTGCCGGGTATTCTTTGTCGGCGTGTTAGTTACCGGTTTCGGTTCCGCCTGGTATCACTCGTCGCCGGGCAACGAATCGCTGGTCTGGGACCGGTTGCCCATGAGCTGGGCGTTTATGGCTTTTTTCTGCTTGATTACCGGTGAGCACCTGTCTCCCGGCCTGGCAAGGAAGCTGCTCTGGCCGCTGCAGCTGGCCGGTGTGTTATCGATTGTGTACTGGCACGTCACCGAGAGCGCAGGTCACGGCGACCTGCGTCCGTATGCGCTGGTCCAGTTTCTGCCGATGTTGCTGGTTCCACTTATACTGCTGCTGTTCGGCTCGCGCCTCGATGGCACGGTTTATCTCTGGGGTATGCTTGCGGCCTATGTTGTTTCCAGGCTTGCCGAGTATTACGATGCAGAAATCTACGCTATCACCGGTTTTGTCAGCGGCCATTCCCTCAAGCATATTCTCGCTGCCGGTGGAAGCTTGTTTATTTACCTGGCCTTGCGCCAGCGGCGAACAGTAAAACTCAAATTCGGTGAAGCAGGCTCACTGCAATGAAAAAAACGGAGCACATCATGAAGAATCAACAGACCGGTGCTGTTACCCCGGTGACAGTGTCGCAATGAAACAGGGGCAGACCGTACTGGAATCCTTCATCGCACCGCTGACAACGGAAGCATTCTTTTCTGATTACTGGCCGGAACGTGTCTATGCCAGTCACGGTGAGCTGGAACGCTTGCCGGGCATGTTTCGTTCTCCGGTGTTGCGCGATATCGAAACCCTGTCAGGGCATTATCACGGCCGGGTACTGTTTACCCGCGGACGTCAGAGTTCCTTCATGGTACCGGCTGAAAACGGCTGTCCGAAGACACTGTTTAACATGGGGCTCACCGTCTACCTGGATAATATTCAGCCGTGTCTGCCCAAGAGTCCGCTGGTGTTGCAGGCACTGGAGCGTAATCTGGGGATTCCACCGGGAACCGCACGCATCGGTGCCTTTGCCTCGCCGCCGGGCGACGGGGCGGCCTGTCATTACGATACCGAGGATGTTATTTCCATCCAGTTGACCGGTAGCAAGGCCTGGCACGTGGCGCCGGTTGAACAAGTCCGCTACCCGGTTGGTGCGCAATATTCGCCCGGGGTAGCACCCTACAGCGACCTCTACCCGCAGGTGTCCGGTCACTTTCCTGACTGGAACACCGCGAAATTCGAATGCATCGATATGCGTCCGGGGTCCGTGTTATTCATGCCACGTGGCACCTGGCATCGTACCGAGGCAGACGAACCCTCGCTGTCCATTACCATTGCCATGCGCCCGCCATCCGCGGCGGAAACGATTCTTGAGAATGTTCGCTGGCTGTTGTTGCAGGATGCGTCCTGGCGCAAACCGCTGTATGGCGCGTATGGCGAGAACGCACAGAAAAAATCAGCCATGCGCTCGGTAGCCGGCTTGCTGGAGAAATTGCCGCGACAATTGCAGCAACTGTCTGTGCGGAGCCTGGAACTGGCGCTGATGCCGGAGGATCAGCGTCTGCGGCATATCGATCAGGACAGCCGCTTTGTCAGTCTGCCGAATGCCGAAGTGCAGCTTGATGATGCGCTGGCGGATAATGATGGCAGATTGTTGCAGATGCGTATCGTTATCAGGGATGAAGATGCGGGTGATCGCATTTCTGCCGGTATGGATATTCCGCCACAGGCCGTCGACGTATTTCAATGGCTGGCTGCACGCACAGCACCGTTCGGGGTTTCCGACATGCAAAAGCAGTTTACGCAGTTTCCCGTGCAGCAGTTGCGCGACATGCTGCATGCGGCAGCTGATGCAGAGCTGGTGCGTATGCTGTGGTTTCCGCTGCTCGACGATCACTAGTTGATTTTATGCGTCCTGCTATGGGGTCTGCTGAGATCAGTGGTGTATGATGGCGGCTGCCGCGGCAGGTGTCTTTTGTCAGGCGTGCAATGACTTTTTGATATTATTTATACAGGAGAGGTAGCTAAAGATGGCGGGTAATGAAGAAACAGCAGCAACAGAAGCACTGGATGTGGCCGCGATTATTCCGACCAATATTGACGAGGTAAGTCAGATCTGGGTGCAGGTTCAGGATATTGTTGCTGCGTGGGGATTGAAGGTGCTCGCAGCAATAGCGATTTTTATTATTGGTCGCTGGGTCGCCATGGCTGTACGCAAGGGTGTGCGGCGCATGATGGATAGAGCCAGTGTCGATCCGATGATCGTGGGTTTCGTCGGCAGTATTACCTATATTGCCTTGCTGGCGTTTGTTATTATTGCAGCGCTTGGACAGCTCGGCATTCAGACAACATCCTTTATCGCAATACTCGGTGCGGCTGGTCTGGCTATTGGTCTGGCGTTGCAGGGTTCGCTGGCAAACTTTGCCGCCGGTTTCCTGATGATTCTCTTCAGGCCGTTCAAGGTAGGTGATTTTATCGAGGGTGCCGGTGTTGCCGGTGTTGTTGAATCTATCCAGATATTCACAACCACCATGAAGACCGGTGATAACAAGACCATCATCATTCCGAATGCGAAACTGTCCGGTGATAACATTGTTAATTATTCTGCCAAGCCGACGCGCCGCGTCGACATGACGGTCGGTGTTGCCTACGATGCCGATTTGTCGAAAGTCCGGGACGTGCTGAAAGACATTATCAGCAAGGAATCACGCATACATGCCGATCCCGAACCGCTGATCGCTGTTGCCGAACTGGCTGACAGCAGTGTGAACTTTGTTGTTCGCGTCTGGACGAATACCGGTGACTACTGGGGTGTCATGTTCGCGATGAACGAAACGGTAAAGAATCGTTTTGACGCAGAAGGTATCGGTATTCCGTTCCCGCAGCGTGATCTTCACATCGTCAGCGGCAAAGTGGCCTGATTTTGATGTCAGCAGCGGTGGAAATCCGGTCATGGGTTTCCACCGCGGTATGATGCCACTGGGCGAATCTCTGTCCCCGCTGAATTACGTTCTCGGTCATCCGTGGCGTTTTCTGCTTGATGTCCTCAAGGGGTTTCGCGACAACCAGGGACTTTTGCTGGCCGGCGCAGTGGCCTATTACACGCTGTTGTCGATAATCCCGTTGTTCGCCCTGGTACTGATCGTGCTCTCGCAGTTTTTCGAGCAGGAATTGTTACTCGGGACAGTCTCCACCGTGTTGACCATGGCAGCACCGATCAGCGCAGATGTGCTGTCACTGCATCTGCAGGCGTTTCTGTCGCACTGGAAGGTGATTGGCACAATGGGCATCCTGTTGCTGCTGTTTTTCAGTTCGCTGGCATTTACCGTGCTGGAAAATGCCATGTCGATGATCTTCTTTCACCGGCGACTGGCGCAACGGCGTCATTTCCTGGTCTCGGTATTGCTGCCCTATCTGTATATATTGCTACTGGCGGCCGGATTGCTGGTGGTGAGCCTGATGGCCGGCTGGCTTAATCAGCATAGCAGTGACACGCCGACGCTGATTGGTATTGATATCAACATGACGAACACCACGGCTACCGTGCTTTACCTGCTGGGTGTGATCGGTGAGGTTTTGTTGCTGACGTCAATTTATCTTGTCATGCCGGTCGGGCGGTTGGCCTGGTCGCATGCGCTGGTTGGCGGTGTCGTGGCAACCCTGTTGTGGGAGATCACGCGTCATGCACTTGTCTGGTATTTCACCAGCCTTTCATTCGTCAGTATTATCTATGGCTCGCTGGCGACCACCATTATTATCCTGCTGAGTTTCGAAATCGCCGCCATAATCCTGTTGCTGGGCGCGCAGGTGATTGCCGAATACGAGCGCATTGACCACGGTGGTGTAATGCCGAAAAAAGAGTCCTGAGTATTGCTACTTGTGTCGCCGATGCCTGATTTTTAAAGACAGTAATTCCACCCGCCGCCAGAGCCATTCAAACAGGCGCGTAATATAGCTGCGTTGCTGCCAGCTGTCGCGGGTGTATTCAACGGCGTTTAGCATATCATTTTCAAATATGCCGGCGACGCTCCCGGCCAGTTCCCGGCTTTTTATTTCCTGGTTGGCCTCCAGGTTCCATTGCAGGTTCCAGCGGTCGAAATTACAGGAACCAATCGATAGCCAGTCATCGCAAAGTACAGTTTTTGCATGCAGGAAACGCGGCAGGTATTCGTAGATACGAATGCCGCTTTTCAGCAAGCGCTCGTAGTAGCGACGACCGGCATAACGGACTCCGGGGTTATCGGTGACCGGACCGGGCAGTAGCAGGCGCACGTCGACGCCGTTGCGTGCCGCGCGTTTGAGTTTCCTGCGAATACTCCAGGAAGGTATGAAATAGGCGGTGCTGAGCCATACGCGCTGACGTGCACTGGCTATTTGCTTCAGTAACGAGCGTTGTATGCCTCTCCTGTGGTGGGCCTCGTTAACGGTTACCCGGGCCGGTTGGCCGTTTTCAGTTTTTTCAACGGTCACCGCGGGGAGTTTCAGGGGCGGTACTGAAAAGCGTTGCCAGCTTTCACCAAACAGTGATTGCCAGTCTGCAATAACAGGCCCGCGAATTTCGATCATGGTTTCACGCCAGCGCTGTTCAGGTGCGTCGGGCGAATCCACTTCGTCGGTAATGCCGGCGCCCCCGGTAAAGGCAACCCGGCCATCGATTAACAGTAACTTGCGGTGATTCCTGTACAGACCCAGGTGAATGCGTTGCCACAGAATTCTGTAGAGATTATCCAGGGTACTGTGTGAGGGTAGCGGGTTGTAATAAAGGCTGTGAATGTTGTCGTGCTGCAGTCGTTCGCGGTCATGCCGGTTCAGCTGGCGGGCGCCATAATCATCAAACAGCAGGTAAACCTGTACGCCGCGATTGGCAGCCTTTACCAGGGTATCAATGAAGCGGTCTGCAACGACACCGGATTCCACCAGGTACATTTCCAGTAGCAGGTAGTGGCAGGCGGTATCAATGGCCCCCAGCATGCGCGGCAGAAATGTGTTGCTGTCGACGAGGACGTTAAAGTGATTGTATTCTCGCCATGGAAATTTGTAACCCTTGTCAATGACCATCGGTCAGTTTGCTATTGTTCGGAACAGGACCTGATGGTGCCAGTCAGGGAAGCGCAGGTCCAAGGATGAACTCGACCGGCTCAAAGCCATGGTCTTCAAGGGTCGCGAGAATGTCGTCGCTGCTGCAATCCGGCTGTTGTTCCTCAATGGTGGCTATCAGGGCGGTGACATGTCGGTAGGCCTCGTGCGCTTCAAAGTCATCGGGCAGCCTGATGAGGCGGATGGCATTGCTGTTGCTGGCAGGCAGGATCATTAGTGAGGTACTCATGGTGTTCTCCTTGAATTGTGCCGTTGTAAACTGATGATGCGTGTTGGCTGTAATATACCTGCAGTTTTATGTAATAACCTGATATAAATCAAGCGCGGGTGGAAGGAGTGTTGCCGTTATGCCTATACTTGAACCTTAAATAACTGATGAAGGGTAGATGCATGAGAAACAACCCGGGAAATTATCTGCTGATTGGTGCGATTTTGCTATGCGGTGGCGCCATTGCAGCAACCGATGTGGAAGATAATAGCTGGTGGTGGAGCGATGCCTGGTGGGATGACAGCCAGCTGGAGGTACCGGAAAACCACGTGGTGGAAACAACATGGAGCCGTTACGACAGCGATGGCGTCGAGGTGCCGGCACTGGTTGCGCGTCCTGCAGGTGAGGGAAAATATCCGGCAGTGCTGTTTCAGCATGGCCGGCGCGGGCTGGATGACGGTATTCAGCGTCATGTGCGGCGCGTTGCAGCGCGTGGCTTCGTGGTGCTGGCGCCGGATATTTATGGCGCCCACTTTATCGGTACACACCCCGTTGAGCATGACTATGCGCTGGAGAAAGATGTTGATGCGGCCGTTGACGTGTTGCTGGCACGTGATGATATCAGTAGCGACAAGGCTTGCCTGTATTCGCATACACGCGGCGGCTATTACACCCTCAAGGTGGCAACCACATTCAATCGGCAGCAACGCGAAATAGCCTGTTACGTTTCCTATTACCCCCACTTGCAGGACCCGAATGCGCCTGAACCGCAGCAGGTCTATGGTTATGCGCCCGAGATTGACCAGCTGACATTGCCGACGCTGATCTTTGTCGGTGACGAGGAACAGTACCAGCGGCGCCGGGTCATCGAGACCAGCGTGCAGGTGATGCAGGACAAAGGCCGGGAGGCCCGGCTGATTATCTATCCCGGTGTCGGGCGTGGTTTTGATTTCCGTCCGGAAACAGTGCGTACCTTTGCCGATGATCTGGCCTCTAAAGATGCTGTGCAGCGTGCGGCGCGTTTCATGCGCACACACCTGCAGGCGCCGGCAGTGCAGGCGGTCGAACCCGAACCATTGACCGGTGAAGCACTCTATAACAGTGACAAGGCGCCGGATTCGATGCTCTATGACCTGCCGCGGGAGGTTGTTCCGGGAGTGTGGTCGGCCATTGGTGCCACGGCACCGCGCACCTATGCCAATTCCGGGCATAACAATAATCTCTCATTTGTTATTACCGATGAGGGTGTGCTGGTGGTGAATGCCGGCGACAATTACCAGCTGG
>Ga0316191_10003323_pt1 | contig 11853 bp, 8 predicted proteins | sample Eddworburr2cm_MG_FD_204928 | JGI IMG/M metagenome (GOLD analysis project Ga0316191, IMG submission 204928) | Coastal sediment microbial communities from Maine, United States - Eddy worm burrow 2 cm | ecosystem: Environmental > Aquatic > Marine > Coastal > Sediment | place: USA: Maine | collected...
GTTGCAGCTTAAAGCCGCAGCGCTGGCAGGTTCCCTGCAGCGAGACCTGGCGCCCATCTACTTCATTTCCGGTGACGAAACCCTGCTGGTGGAGGAAGCCTGTGATGCAATCCTGGCCGCCGCCGCAGCTCAGGGTTTCAGCGAACGCTCTGTCCTGCACGCTGAAGCTGGATTCCGCTGGCACGATGTCACCCAGGATGCGGCCAGCATGTCGCTGTTTGCGACCCGCAGGATTGTTGATTTGCGGGTTGTGTCGGGCAAGTTTGACCGGGAAGCCTCTGAAGTGCTGCGCGCCTATGCGGCAGAGCCGCTCGAAGACACCATTCTGTTGATCAGAACCAAGCGACTGGAAGCAAAACAGCGCTCGACCGCATGGTTCAAGCAGCTGGATGCCGCCGGTGTCATGGTGCTGATCTGGCCGGTGAGCGCAGCTGAGCTGCCGCGATGGCTGGAGGGGCGTCTGAAAGCCGCCGGTCTGCGTCTGGATCGCGAGGCAATGCAGTACTTCTGTGAGCGTGTGGAAGGCAATCTGCTGGCCGCGGTGCAGGAAATCGGCAAGCTGAAGCTTTCCGATCTGCCGCAGCCCATTGATGCAGAAATGCTGGCTTCGGTGCTGGAAGATGCCTCCCACTACGATACCTTTGAGTTGCTTGATGCGGTTTTCGCCGGTGATGCAGCCAGGGTTGCCCGCATGGTGGTTGGATTGCGCGCAGAAGGGGTAGCGCTTTTTGCGATTCTTGGCGCGCTCACTTCCCAGTTGAGAAGATTTGCCCGCGGTGATCGGATCCCGCCCCAGCGCCAGCGGGTTGTACAGCAGTTTCTATCCAGGCTCGGCAGGGGCGGTGTGGATCGTGTCCTCGCCCAGTGCGCGTTGATTGATCAGCAGGGCAAAGGTCAGCTGCTGGGCGACGCCTGGCTGTCGCTTGAAAGTCTGCTGGTGCGTCTTGCAGGTGCCCGAATGGCGTCGCTGGAACAGCAGTTGCCCTACCTTACCCGCTGAGTTTTTTTCGCTGGCCTGTGCGAGCAAGTCGCTGAAGGCTCTTTATCCGCTGATGGCTCTTTATCCGCTGAAGGCTCTTTATCCGCTGAAGGCTCTTTATCCGCTGAAGGCTCCTTATTTAGCTGGCTGCGCCAGCTCGCTGAAGGCTCATGCTGGTTCCACCAGCAAGCCGCTGATGGCTCTTGGCAACTGTGTGGTGATGATTTTTTGTCCTGTGCGGAGGTTGGGTGAACGCACTAGCACCCGGTACTCGCCTTGCTCTGTCAGCAGCTCGCCAACCCGTTCGATGCGAATGGCCTCCAGCCTGAAGTCTTCCACCGCATAGATTCGATCATTTTCGTAGAGCGACTGGATCGGCAGGGCGACCACGTCGGCTTCTTCCGGGAGCGTGACTGTGACCGCAACCATTCTGCCGAGCGCGGTTGTTGGCGCACCGGATTCGACTGTCAGGCCAAAAAAGCCATCCAGTCCGGACTGGCCTTCCCGCACCTGGCTGGAGAAGCGCAGCAGTGGCATTCGAGTACCGCTCGCGCTCTGAGCTTCTATGCCAGACGCTCTGCTCAGATGCTCGAAGAACCGATTGCCGTATTCGTCCGGAATCTGTACTCGAAGTTCGAATGTGCTGGCATCGGCTATGTCGAGCAGGGCAGTGCCCAGGGTAGAGCGGTCGCCCGGCGCGACATGGACGTTGAGCACCGGTCCGCTGAACGGCGCCAGCACCTGGCTCTTCTCTACATCCAGCCTCGCGTCAGCGAGTGACGCCAGGGCGCGGTCCAGTTTTGCCTGCTGTGCAGCAAGCCGGTTGGGAAAGTCTGCCAGCCGGCGCTGATGGGTCTGGTATTCGATTTCCACCTTGTTGGCCTGGCCGGTGACTTCGTCGAGCAGGGCCTGGCTGATCAGCCGCTGGCTCATCAGGTTCTGATGTCGTTCGAGCTTCTGTTGAGCAATCTTCTGCATGGAAACGTAATGCGCGGTGGACTGTTCAAGCTGCTGCGCTTCGATTTCGATGGATCGCAGCGTGGCTTCGAGTTCTGCCACGGTAGCCTGCTGCTGTGCCAGATCCAGCCGGGTTTCGCGATCATCGAGGCTGATCAGCAGCTGGCCCTGGTCCACCCACTCACCTTCTTTGACATGCACTTCGCGCACCTGCGCGCTCAGATCCGTCCGTAGATGTGCCAGGTTGCTCGCTTCGATGCGTCCATGAGCGCTGAACGACGGGCTCAGACGCGCCGGGTCAATGGCGAGTGTTGAAACCGGCCAGGCTTTTTCGGTGCGGGTTTCCGGTTGTGGTTCCGGACCGGTCGCAAAAATTGACGCACTCATCAACGCGGCGACCGCGATAATGCCAGCGCCGATTGCGGCTCTTCGCGCGCGCAGGTTGCGGGGTGTGAGCTTTGTCACCAGGGTTGCGACGTTCATTACCATGTCCTTGTTTTGTCTATCTGCCCGACGCTGTGGCTGCTCGGGCGGGGCAGCAGTTTCAGCAGGTTCATCCCGTGCCGATAGATATGCTCTTTGCCGTCTTCCAGCAACAGAATCATTGCGGGTATCACGATCAGCACCAGCAGGGTGGCAAAAGCCAGGCCGAAACACAGAGTCACTGCGATGGGCGCAACATAGAATGCCAGTGAAGAAGATTCGAACATTAGCGGGGTCAGTCCGGCGATCGTGGTCAGCGACGTCAGAATGACTGCCCGGAATCTTGAAGTCATGGCTCGCTCCAGAGCTTCCCGGACAGGCATACCCGCTTCGATATCGCGTTTAAAGAAGCTGATCAGCACGATCGAATCGTTGACCACAATCCCGGTCAGCGAAAAGAACGCCAGCAGAGTCATCGCGCCCACTTCCCAACCGGTGACCCAGTGACCGAATACCGCTCCGGTAAAGCCGAACGGAATGGCCATCATGATGGCCAGCGGCCACAGATAGGAGGCGAACACCCAGGTCAGAATCAGATAGATCAGCAGCAGAGTGAGCACACCACCCAAAGCCATGGTGGTCATGATCACCTGGTCCTGTTCGGACTTACCGCCCAGCCCGAAGGTCAGATTGTAGCGGTCTAGAATGGCCGGCAGGTTTTTGTCACGAATGTCGTTGGTGATGGCAATGGCGTTGGCGGTTTCAGGATCGACGTTTGCGCTCACGGATACGGCCAGCCGGGAGTCAGTATGGCGGATGATGTCGATGCCGCGTCGATTATACAGGACTGCAACGCTTGACAGGGGTACGAACGTTCCGTTTGGTGTTTTGATCGGAAACTGCTGCAGCTGGCTGATATCGTCACGTTCCGAATCCGGCAGCATTACCCGGACTTCCAGCTCGCTGTCGTTTTCATTGAAAATCTGCACCCGGCTGCCGCTGTAGGCTGCTCGTAACTGCCTGCCCATCGCGTCCGCGGTGAGTCCAAGTGAACGGCCATTCGGCGTCAGCTCAAAAATAATCTGGTCTTTCCCGTAGGGCAGATTGTCCACCACATTCGACACGCCAGGGTAAGCGCTGAGTGCTTCGGACAGTTCTTCTGCGCCCTGTTTGAGGGTGTCGATGTCATCACCGCTGAGCACCAGGGTCATGTCCGGCATGCCGTTGTTCTGACCGCCGTCCACCATCACGGTGAGCTGTTCGACAAATGGCGGTTTGCTGATCAGCTCACGCCACTGCCGGACGAATTCCGCGGGTGCCACGCTGCGCGATTCTTCGTAGCTGTAATAGGCGCCGATCGCCGCATACTGTTCGCCCGTTTCCCGTTCGTCATTGAACTCTGCCCGGTTGTGAACCGTTACCCAGCCGAGCAGATTGTCGCTGCCGTTACTCTCATGCACCTGGTTGAGACTGTCTTCGAGGTGCGCAATAAACTCGGCTTTGTCGGTATCGCTGGCGCTGCTGGAAAACTCGATGTTGGCTTCGAGTGATTCCACATCGAAGCCGGTCACAAACGCGAAGCCGACATGCCCTGATATCAGCATGGACATTGCGATCATGATGCCGCCGATGGCTGCGCAAACGGTGGCACCCGGATAGTCAAGCGCGCGTCGAGCGAAGGGTTGGAAGCGCTGATCGCGGAAGCGCAGAAAAGCGCTGTCAAAACGCGCTCGCCAGCTGCCTGGTTCAGGTTTCTTCACTTTGCCCAGTGAATTGCGCAGATGTCCCGGCAGCACCAGGAAACATTCCACCAGCGAAGCAATGATGATGCACAACAGCACGGTTGGCAGTGCGATGATTGCATCCCCCATCTCTCCGCCCATGATGATCAGCGGCAGAAAGGCAGCCAGTGTGGTGAGTGATGAGGTGACCACTGGCACCCACATGCGCTGGGCGCCGGCGACAGCCGCATCCATGGGCGATTTGCCCTGTTCAAAGTGGGTGACCGCATCTTCTCCGACTACGATCGCATCATCAACGACGATACCAATAGCCATGATGAAACCAATCAGCGCAATGATGCTGATTCCGTAGCCGAAGACCAGATGGAACAGCGCAAGACCAAGCATGAAGCTGACCGGGATGCCGACCATCACCCACCAGCCGACCCGACCGTTCAGAAACAGATAGAGAATACCGATCACCAGCACCAGTCCGGAGAGGGCGTTCTTCACGATCATATGCAGCTGGGCACCAAGCAGTTCCCAGACATCGTTGACCAGATGGATGTTGACGCCGGAGGGAATTTTCTCCTGCGCCGTGAGCAGCCAGGCGTCGACCAGCTGGTCAGCCTGATAGGCATCGGCGTCGGTTGAACGCCACAGGTTCATTTCGATGACCGCTTGACCCTCACGGGTGATAAAAGGCTGGCCACGTTGCGGGCGTCGGACGATTTCCGCGACGTTGCCGAGCGGGACCACCTGCGCTCCAGACTGAATCGGCAGTGCTTCGAAGCCCAGCGCATCACGGCGTTGGTCCAGCGAGCGCAGCTGGCGCGAACCCTGACCGCTGCCTACCGATCCGGCCGGCACATTCTGCGACACCCGGGCGACTTCTTCGGCGAGCTCATCGAGGGTGAGTCCCATCGCTTGTAATCGCTGGCTGCCGACCAGCAGCGCGATCTCTTCGGTAGGCAATCCGCGGTATTCGACACCTTCGATGCCGAGCGACAGCAGTTCTTCCTCCAGCGAACGAACCAGCGGGATCAACTCACCAATGTCACCGTCGCTGGTGATCTGCAGGGTCGCGATTGGTTCGGTGTCGATGTGTCTGCGGATCACCGGAGGTTCGATGCTCACCGGCAGGTTGCGGATATTGGCAACCCGTTGCTTGACCTGATCGAGGGCAATGGTCATTTCCGCGTCGTAGTCGAACTCGACCCTGATGGAGGTGTAGTTGTTGCGGGTCGACGAAGTAAGCTGCCTTAAGTCATTGAGCGTTCGCAGTGCCTGCTCGATGGGAGTTGTAACCAGGGTTTCCAGGTCCTCAGCGCTCGCGCCTACCCATTGCACTTCGATGAACACCATAGGCAGCGACATCGGTGGATCGAGCTGAGAGGGCATTACCCGGATCGCCCAGATACCCGCCAGGGTCATCATGATCATTGCCAGATTGGCGGCGACCCGATGTCTGGCAAACTTCTCGATCAAAATGTTCCCCTCTTGAGTGACCGCGACATTTTCTGGATCCGTCGCGCTCAGCCTTTGTAGTGTTGGCCCACTACCCTGAACAGATGCTTAATCACCGGCTTCGGTTGCATGGGCCTGTAGTTGGGTCTTTCAGAATCCGTGCCAACTGGTTAGTCGTGCTGCAAGCCCCGAAAGTTTGGGCTGTGAGGCGATACTCTGGCTTGCTCGAGCCGTGGCGAGCGGCAAAACTGCTTTTTGGGCTGGCGGTTTCCACCAACAATTGGTTGTTCTGGCGAAGATCAGCAGAGAAAACGTGCGAAGCAACGTCAGGGCCTGGAGCTAAGGCTGGTGTGACCTCACCGGACGCTGATAGAGATCGGTAATGGGGGCGGCAACCACGATCCGGCGGATATAGGTCCAGTGTAGTGCCACTCCGAGCAACACCAGCAGGTGGAAGAGTTCATGGGGTCCGAAGACCCCGGTATACAGGCTCGGCACCTCCGCAAACTCTAAAACCGCGCCCAGGGTGTAGGCGACGGCACCGCCGATCAGCGGTCGCAGCGGCCTAAGGCCAACGGCCCGATAGAGCAGGGTTGCCGACACCAGGCCCGCCCAGCCAAGGCTGAGATAGAGCAGCAGGCTGACCCAGTCCGGTACCGCAGCGAAAAAAAACAGTTTCAACAGCATGCCTGCCAGCGCTGCACTCCAGACGATTGCCAGAATGCCCCAGCGCCAGAAACCCTTGAATTCGATGACATGGATTGGTGTGTAGGATGCAGCGATCAGGAAGAAAATGCCGGCGTGGTCGAGTTTCTGCAGCAGACCCCTGGCCGCGGTATCGCGCTCCAGAAGATGAAAGACACCACTAGCGGTCAGCGCAAAAACAACGCCGGTGACGTAGACGACGACTGCGGCAACCCTGACTCGATCGCCGTGTGCGCGCTGCACCAGGCCGATACCAAGCACCCCGAAGACGGCGGCGGCCAGCAGGTGGGTCAATGAGCTGATTGGATCAGCCAGACCGAATGCAGCAATCGAGTCGTCGATTAATAGGTCCTCCAGGCTTCGGCGTTGTTTCCGAGCCGGTCGAAAAAGCTCTTACGCTGTTTTCCCGCTCCTGTCGTGATCAGCTCGAATAGCAGCCACTACAGTCGAGTTGATCTGAGCAAACGCGGTTCGCCGCCATTTTACGTAAAAACCGCGGTTCGACCCCACTTCTGGTGGGTCAATTGACCTGAGTGTTTGCCGTTCGGCCCAGTTCCACCATCTGCAGACCGCGGGCCACGGTGCGAATGGTCGTCACTGAGGCATTGTCGGGTGAGAACACCACCACCTGATCGTCTTCCTGGGCAGCGCCGACAACCACGTTGATTGCAATGTAGTGACAGAACACCACGCAGTCTCCGGCCATCGCGCCTATGCAGTCCAGCAGATCCTGCCGCCACTGCTGCAGTTCGGGGCCGAGATCTGACCATCGACCGGCCATTACCTCGCGCAGCCAGCTGGTGCGGGCAGTCAGATCCGGGGTTGGTGAGGGGATTTCGGCCACCCGCGGTTCAGTCAGGATGTCCTGTTGCCAGCGTCGGGCCAGCGGCTCGGCGGTTTCCCGGGCGCGAGCCAGCGGGGAAGAATAGATCGGCATCGGTGACAGGCTGGCCAGGTCGGCTGCCACTGCTTCGGCCTGCTGCCGGCCCAACTCGTCCAGACCTGGATCCAGATGGCCATCGAAGCCTGCGGCAGCTTTTCCGTGTCGAACGAGATAAATGGTCGCCATGGTCTGCTCTTTTGCCGAACGGTTCTCTACAATAGCGCCTCGTCTGTACTTGGGGAACGACCTTGACGATTCAAGATTCCGGCTTGAACCCGGATCTCGCACCGGACATTAAAATCAATGTTCGGGAAGTTTTTGGTATTGAGCAGGATCTGGAGGTGCCGGCATTCAGCCAGCGCACCGACTATGTGCCGTCGGTGGATGAGGACTATCAGTTCGATCACGACACCACGCTGGCTATCCTGGCGGGGTTTGCGCACAACCGCCGGGTGATGATCCAGGGTTATCACGGCACCGGTAAATCCACGCACATCGAACAGGTGGCCGCTCGATTGAACTGGCCCTGTGTGCGGATCAATCTGGACAGCCACATCAGCCGGATCGACCTGGTCGGTAAAGACGCCATCGTGCTGCAGGATGGTAAACAGATCACCGAATTCAAAGAAGGCATTCTGCCGTGGGCGATTCAGCACCCGGTGGCTCTGGTGTTTGATGAATATGATGCCGGTCGTCCCGATGTGATGTTTGTGATTCAGCGGGTACTTGAGGTCGAAGGCAGGCTGACTCTGCTGGATCAGAACAAGGTCATTGCGCCAAACCCCAATTTCCGCCTGTTCTCCACCACCAATACCATTGGCCTTGGTGATACCACCGGGCTCTATCATGGGACTCAGCAGATCAACCAGGGCCAGATGGACCGCTGGAGCATCGTCGCTACGCTGAATTACCTCGAGCATGACGCCGAGGTCGGCATTGTGCTCGGTAAGACCAAGTACTATCAGACCCTGCCGGACGGTGATCGCATCATCTCCAACATGGTCGCAGTTGCGGATCTGACCCGTCGCGGATTTGTCAACGGAGATGTGTCGGTAGTCATGTCCCCGAGGACGGTGCTTACCTGGGCTGAAAACGCAGAAATATTCGGCGATATCGCCTTTGCGTTCCGGCTGACCTTCTTGAACAAGTGTGATGAACTGGAACGGCCGATAGTAGCCGAGTATTTCCAGCGATGCATGGGGTCAGATCTGGGTGATGCCTCAGCGGGGATTACCCTGAAGAGCGCCTGAAGATCTCGACCATGAACGATCAGGACAATCCTCTTGAGCCCTTCAAACGGGCCACCACGGCGACGATCCGTGCTATTGCCGGTGACGATGAGCTGGAGGTTACCTTTGGCCAGGGTCCGCCCGCAGCCCGGGGCAACCGCATCCGGGTACCGCTGCCGAGCCTGGGCTGCAGTGACGAAGAGCTCAATGCCGTTCGCGGCATGGGCGATGAATTTGCGCTGAAGCTTCGTTATCACGACGACAGCGTGCATCAGCGACGCAGTCCGCGCGGTGGACCAGCGGAAGAGATGTTCCAGTGGATCGAAGACGCACGGGTTGCGTCAATCGGCTCGCTGCGCATGGAAGGTGTGGCCCAGAATCTCGATGCCAGTCTGGAAGTTCAGTGTCAGCAGGCAGCCTTCGATACCATTACTGTCGAATCAGAAGCGCCCCTGTCCGTGGCAGTGGGGCTGCTGGTTCGCCAGCGTCTGACTGGCCGTGAGCTGCCGCCTTCTGCGGAGAACGTGGTTTCCTTCTGGCGTGACTACGTTGAAGAGCATGCCGGCAACGATCTCGATCAGCTGCGCCAGGTGCTGCATGATCAGGAAGCGTTTGCCGATGTCTGCCGCCACATCATTGCAGATCTCGGGCTGGCGCCTGAACTCGACGATCCTCCGGAAATGGAGGACAACGATCAGGAAACCGAAACCACAGATGATGGTGCCGAGTCCGATTCAGAGTTCGCGCCCGAAGACGTCGCGCTCGATGACGACACCATGGTGGATGAGAACGCTGACGGCGAATCCACGATGGTGGAGATGGACGCCGACATGGACCTCGACGAGCTCGGTGCAGAAGCCGATCCGGACGAAGCGCCCATGCAGATGCCTGATGATGCCGGTCGTATTCGCATCGACCACAACTACCAGGCGTTCACCAACGATTTTGATGAGCTGGTGCGCGCAGAAGAGCTGTGCGAGCCGGACGAACTGCACCGGCTGCGCGGACTGCTCGACCAGCAGCTGGTGTCGCTGCAGCATGCAACGTCCAAACTGGCCAACCGGCTTCAGCGCAAACTGATGGCAATCCAGAACCGTACCTGGGAGTTCGATCTGGAAGAAGGGGTTTTAGATGCTGCGCGTCTGCATCAGGTCATCACCGATCCGATGAACCCGCTGGCGTTCAAGCAGGAAAAGGAAATGGAGTTCCGGGACACTGTGGTCACGATGCTGATCGACAGCTCCGGTTCCATGCGTGGTCGTTCCATCACCATCGCGGCGATGTGTGCTGACATTCTCGGACGCACTCTGGAGCGGTGCTCGGTGAAGGTTGAAGTGCTTGGGTTCACCACTCGCGCCTGGCGTGGCGGACAATCCAGGGAGCGTTGGATTGCTGCCGGCAAACCCTCAAATCCGGGCCGTCTGAATGATCTGCGTCATATCATCTATAAAGCCGCGGATGATCCGTGGCAGCGGACCCGGCGTAATCTGGGTCTGATGATGCGCGAAGAGCTGTTGAAGGAGAACATCGACGGCGAAGCATTGATCTGGGCCCACAACCGTCTGGTCACACGTAACGAACAGCGCAAAATCCTGATGGTGATTTCAGACGGTCTGCCCGTGGATAACTCCACTTTGCTGGTGAATCCCAGCAACTACCTTGAGCAGCACCTGAAGTATGCGATTGAGATGATTGAGGAGCGCTCACCGGTGGAACTGGTGGCGATTGGCATCGGTCATGATGTTACCCACCACTACAACCGCGCGGTGACCATTACCGATGCGGAGCAGTTGGGTGGCGCCATGACCGATCAGCTCGCTGAGCTGTTTGCCATGCAGACCCGATAGCGGATCCTAGCCGACGACTTCGAGGCGCTGAATGTCAGGAGCACCCGCCATTACGCCAGCAAATTTTGCACCGGCTGCTTTGAAATGGTCTGACGCGCCGTGAGCGGCCAGTGCGTCCGCGTCTTCATAGAGCTCCATGACGACATACTTGCCTTCCGCATTCTTGCACAAGGTATACAGATGGTTGCCCGGCTCGTTGGCGCGAACCTGTTCTGCGAGGCCAAGCATCGCGGTTTCGAATTCCGCTTCTTTGCCTTCGGCTACGTTGAGTGTGGCGATGACTGCTAGCATGTGTCTCCCCTGAGAGTTTTTTGTTGTTGAGGCATCAACATAATGCATAGACAGCCGCTGCTCAATCTACTCGAGCGATATGCTGCGCGCTGGCCCGAAGAAACCGCGGTGGTCGAGCGCTTTCGGCAGCTGGTGAACGAGCATGAAAACTGTTTCGAAAGAGACTGCTGGGCAGGCCATATTACCGGGTCTGCCTGGCTGGTGAATCAGGCTGGCAGCCATGTGCTGCTCACCCACCACCGTAAGCTGGAGCGCTGGCTGCAGCTGGGCGGGCACAGCGACGGGGAAGCGGATACGCTGCTAGCCGCTAAGCGGGAAGCGCAGGAGGAGTCTGGGCTTGCAGTCACTGTGCTGGACCCCATTCCCATCGACCTGGACGTGCACATGATTCCTGCCCGGAAAGACGACCCTGACCACTATCATTTTGATGTGCGATTTGCGTTTCGCAGCGTTGGCAGCGAGGACTTCGCCGTTTCTGCAGAATCTCTGGACCTTGCCTGGGTGCCGATTGCGGACCTGTCGGCCTATACCGACGAAGAATCAGTTCTTCGTATGGCCCGTAAGTGGCGCAGTTGGGACTGAGTCGGATTCCTGGGGTTCATTCCACAGGTCAGCCTGGGTGATGCCTTCGAGACGCGAAAACTCCTGCATTGCGTAGCTGACGCGTTCTTCTGCATCCGCGGAAGGGGTCTTGAGACCCTCGATCTGGCGCAGCCTGGGTACCAGACCTTCATTGTTGGCAATCTGGATACTCAGGCCCGGGCGGGCGTTGAGTTCAAGAACCAGCGGGCCGTGATGTTCGTCCAGCACGATATCGCAGCCGAGGTAGCCCAGCTGCGTGACTTCGTAACAGCGCGACGCGAGGGTCAGCAGATCCTGCCAGTTCGGCACCGCCAGTTTGGTCAGATCTGCGCCGGTATCCGGATGTCGGGTAATGATCTTTTCATGCTGAACAGCGGAGATACTTCGACCGTTGCCAATGTCCAGGCCCACGCCGATTGCACCCTGATGCAGATTGGCTTTGCCGTCAGATGATTTTGTCGCCAGACGCAGCATGCCCATGACTGGATAGCCACGAAACACGATCAAGCGGATATCAGGCACCCCTTCGTAACTTACGTTGCGAAACAGTGGATTCACCTTGACCAGGGATTCGATGATCGCCACATCCATTCGGCCACCCAGAGAGTGCAGGCCGCTGATGATGTTGGTCAGGTGTCGCTTTATATCGTTGAGGGACAGCACATCGCCGCTGCTCTTGACGAATCCTTCAGCCGTCTGCGACTCGATCACGACAATGCCTTTGCCGCCGCTGCCCTGCGCGGGTTTGATGACAAATGACGGTAAGCTG
>Ga0316191_10003325_pt1 | contig 11850 bp, 16 predicted proteins | sample Eddworburr2cm_MG_FD_204928 | JGI IMG/M metagenome (GOLD analysis project Ga0316191, IMG submission 204928) | Coastal sediment microbial communities from Maine, United States - Eddy worm burrow 2 cm | ecosystem: Environmental > Aquatic > Marine > Coastal > Sediment | place: USA: Maine...
ACCCGGTTGCACCAGGTGGGCATTGCCGGGTGTTACGTTGCAACCACAGGTATCACACATCGTTGTTCTCCTGATTTTGTCTAGTTAATACGTTCATGTTGTTGCTGACGGGTGGTTTCAGATTCTGTTATTTCATTGCCGGTTTGCCTTACCAGCTCCACGTGCAGCAATTGCAGTTCGTCACCGCTTACCAGCCGGGTGCGCCAGTTGCCGCAGGCGCCGCACAACAGGCGCGCCGGCAGAGCGTCGGTCGTTTGTCCGCATTGATCACAACTGACCTGCACCGGCAAATTGTCAATCAACAGCTCTGCGCCGGCAGCAACGCCGCCGGCGCGGGCGATAGAAAAGGCCTGCTCCAGCAAGTGCGGCTCGACGCCTGACAGTGGTCCGATACCGAGGTGGATGGAGAGCACCTGGTCGGCGCGTTCCCGCAGCGCAATCTCCTCCACCTGGTCAATTAATGCCTGGCAAACGGCCAGCTCATGCACGGGAGGGCTCCATGCCGGGGTCTCCTGCCAGCATCAGGTCATACATATCCCAGGCGGTACGCGCTTCGGCGGGCGTAATTTTCTGGATGGCGTAACCGACATGTACCACCACAAAATCATCAATCCTGAAGTCTTCGTCCTGCAGCATGAACAGGCTGACTTCGCGCTGCACACCCCTGGCTTCGCAGTTTGCGACGAAGCCATCAATAGATTTAATTTGCATTGGAATGCCAAGACACATGGTCGCTACCCCCGCAGCTTTTCCGGTAATAACCGGGTTTTTGGTGCTGGTTTATGTAAACACGAATTAATCTAACCTGACTTGACGTACATCAACAAAGCTTCGCTCTTCCTGCTGTACAAATTAACGCACTGCGCGAGTGAGGGGTCTGATGGCACAATCAAACAACACGTTGATTCTCGGTATTGGTAACACACTGCTGGCCGATGAGGGCACCGGTATCCATATGCTGGACTACCTGCAGCGGCATTATCCCGAGCGCCCCGATGTTGAGTATCTTGATGGCGGCACCCTGAGTTTTACCCTGGCACCCTGGACTGAGGCGGCTGATAACCTCATTGTTATCGATGCAGCGGAACTGGACGCAGATCCTGGCGCGATTGAGGTCTTTGTGGGTGAGGAGATGGACCGTTTTGCCGGTAAAACCAAGCGCAGCGTGCATGAAGTCAGTCTCGGCGATTTACTGGCAATCGCACACCTGACCGGCGCGATCCCTGAAAACCGTGTGCTTGTTGCCATCCAGCCGGAAAATATCGACTGGGGTTCCTGCCTGAGCAACCCGGTGAAGCAGGCTCTGCCACGGGCAGCCAGTCAGATTGTCACGCTTTTGAACAACTGGACTACTCAACCGGACATGCCGGATGCAGATCTGCAGCTGCGCTATGCACCGGCGTCAATGGGGGGATAGGGGCTATGAAAAACAGGATTCTGATTCCGCTGGATGGTACCGAACAGGTAGCTGAAATAATTCTCTACGCACAGTCAATCACACCGTGTGCAGATACTGAAATCAGCTTGCTGCATGTGTTGCCACAGGCTGGTGCTGAACATACTGCGGCAGAACACATCGATGAAATCATGACTGTGTTGACGAAGGCTGGCTGGACAGTGAACAGCGATCTGCGCATGGGTGACGCGGTCGAGGAGATTGTGAAGTTCGCCCTGCTGATGCCGGCTACGCTGCTGTTGATGTCAACGCATGGTCGTTCGGGTCTGGAGAAGATTCGCCAGGGCAGCGTTACCGAGCAGGTGTTGCAGCACTCGCCATGTCCGGTCTTTATCCTGCACAGTACCCGTGCGGAGCCAGCGAATGAGCGTGATGGAGATCTGTTCAAGCGCATCCTGGTGCCGCTGGATGGTACGGATGTTTCTGCCTCGATCCTGAGTTGCGTTGAGCGCTTTTCCAGGGCTCATGATTCAGAGGTGATCCTGTTCCATGATGAAATGGACAGTGAAAGCCCTGAAGAACAGCGCGCCGCTGTCAAGCTGGCCCTGCAGGAGCATAGTGTCAAGCTGGCAAATGCCGGACTTAAGGTGTCGCTGGATATGTCCACCTACAAGCGACCCATACGCGAAATTCTCAAAAAAATCGATGACATGAACATCGACCTGGTGTCCATGGCATCGCATGGAGAATCAGGTGTGCGGCGGGCGCTGGATGAATCGGTGACGGCCGAGGTGATACGGCATTCCAGCTGCCCGCTGCTGGTGTGGTCTGCGGAACATGACTTCCCGCCTGTTTCAGGAGATTGATTGCATATGCCACAGGTAACGCCTGCCATGGAGTTAAACGTTGAAACTGCCGGGGCCCTGACCCGCAACGTGCAGCCATTACTGCATGAGATCAGGCATGCCCTGGCAAGGCTGCTTGATGAGGGCGGGCAAACGGTGATCGATTTGCGCAGCCTGCCGCTGGCGCCGGGTGAGGAACAGCAATTGCTGGATGAACTGGGTCAGGGCGAGGTGTATGCGCGCCTGCATGCCCTGGGTCCTACCGAGATAATAGAAAGCCGCTATCCCGGTGTATGGATTGTGGTGCATTTCAACAGCAGTGATGAAGTAATTGGCAAGTTTATCGAGATCTGCGAGGTACCGAACCTGCTGTGTTCACAGCAGCAGGATATCCAGCAGGGTCTTGAAGAGTTGCAGGCGCAGTTGCCTGTAGTAACAAATTGACGACGTGACCGCACACAGGAGATAGATGATGTCGAAAGGCGAGACTTTGGGCGAAGCCCTGCGGCGACAGGGAATTACCCGGCGCGGGTTCCTGAAATTCTGTGCTGCAACCGCTTCAATGATGGCGCTGCCGCCGAGCATGGTGCCTGCCATTGCGGCTGCACTGGAAAAGGCCATGCGGCCTTCGGTTATCTGGCTGTCATTCCAGGAATGCACCGGTTGCACCGAATCACTGACGCGCTCCCATTCACCGACCGTGGAAGGCCTGATATTCGATACTATATCGCTGGATTACCACCATACGTTGCAGGCTGCTTCCGGTGCTGCCGCAGAGGCCGCCCGGGAAGCCGCCATGGAAGAGAATTACGGCAAGTATATTCTGGTGGTTGACGGCTCGATACCGATCGCAAATCCGGGTTACTCGACCATTGCCGGTATCAGTAACGAGTCCATGTTGCGCGATACGGCCAAAGGCGCCGCCGCCATTGTTTCGGTCGGTACCTGTGCCGCCTATGGGGGTATTCCGAAGGCCAAGCCCAACCCGACAGGTGCGGTAGCTGTTTCCGACATTATCAAGGACAAGCCGATTATTAATGTTCCCGGCTGTCCGCCCATCCCGGTGGTTATTACCGGTGTGCTGGCACATTTCCTGACGTTCGGCAGCATTCCGGAGCTGGATGCACTCGGTCGTCCCAAGGCCTATTACGGCCAGAGCATCCACGATCGCTGTTACCGCCGTCCTTTCTACGACAAGGGCTTGTTTGCCAATACGTTTGATGATGAAGGTGCGAAGAAGGGCTGGTGCCTGTACAAGCTGGGCTGCAAGGGTCCGACCACCTACAACGCCTGCGCGACCACAAAATGGAATGAAGGCATCAGTTTTCCGATTGAGGCAGGCCACCCCTGTCTGGGTTGCTCGGAACCGGGTTTCTGGGATGGCGGTGGTTTTTACAAGGCGCTGTCCATGCCAACGGAAGATATTACCGAAGCCGCGGTGTATGCGGTCGGTGCCGGTGCGGCCGCCGGTGTTGCGCTGGGGACAATCAATCGTGCCACGAAGGCGCGGGCCACGAAAGCACATGAGAAAGTAACCATCAATGATCTGGAAAAGGTAGCTGACGATGACTGAAACTGAACTGTTGCTGTGGGTGCGTGGCCCTGGATTGCAGATTGCCACGGTCATCTTCCTGCTGGGCATCGTGGTGCGACTTGCCGAGATACTGATGCTGGGCAGGAAAAAGAATCTGGCCGAGGCGCGTGGTTCTGCCGTTGCCGGTGGTCTGCGAACGATCCTGACGCGTTCCATCCCGGATCCCGGTACCATGAAGCGTTCCACGTTTAACGTGGTGGCCGGTTATATCTTTCATATCGGGCTGTTTATTACCCTGCTGTTTTTTGCCCCGCATATCCTGCTGTTTGAAGATGTCCTGGGTATCAGCTGGCCGGCATTGCCGACCCCTGTCATTGATGCTGTTACCGTGGTGACCATTATTGCACTGCTGGCAGTACTGATTCATCGCCTGCGGCACCCGGTAATGCGGTTCCTGTCAGGTTTCGAGGATTACCTGGTATGGCTGGTAACCATTCTGCCGCTGGTGACCGGCTATCTGGCCTTTCACCGTGTTGGCATAGCGCCACCGCCGACCCTGATCGCGATACATATACTCAGTGTCGAGTTGTTAATGGTGGTGTTTCCGTTCACCAAGCTGATGCACACCTTCAGCCTGTTCATGGCGCGTTACTACAACGGTGCAATTGCAGGATACAAGGGGGTGAACTCATGAGTGCTTCACTGCAAAGCGGGCTGAATGCCTTGAAGGAACAGATCGATGCGCCGGTGGCTGCATTTTTCAGCAGCTGCGTGCGCTGTGGTCTGTGTGCCAATGCCTGCCTGTTCCATACCGAGACCGGCGAGCCGAAATACACACCGATACACAAGCTGGAACCGCTGCGCCGGGTATGGCGACAGGAGTATACCTTCTGGGGGCGGCTTGCCAAGGCGGTTGGTCTGAGTAAACCGGTGACTGATGCAGAACTGGGCGATTGGCAAGAGCTGGTATATGACAGTTGTACCATGTGTGGACGTTGCTCAATGGTTTGCCCGGTCGGTAACGATATTGCCTACATGATTCGGAAAATGCGTGAGGGTATGGCGGCTGCCGGACATGCACCCGCAGGCCTGATCGGTGCCACCAAACGGGCCATAGAGATTGGTAGTCCGATGGGCGTCAAGTTGCCGGCCCTGCAGGCACAAATCCGTCATACCGAGGCGGAATTCGGACTGGAGATCCCGGTAGACAGGGAGGGCGCCGATTACCTGCTGTTGCTGTCCTCCATGGAGATCATGAATTTCCCGGAATTTATCGGTGCTGTTGCCAAGATATTCAAGCAGGCCGGTGTCAGCTGGACGATTTCATCCGAGGCATTTGAAGCCACCAACAGCGGCATCCAGATCGGTGTGTCGGAGATTGCTGCGGAGCTGGTTCAACGCATCGTAACGGCGGCTGAGAAGCTCAAGGTGAAGAGTGTCATCAGCCCCGAGTGCGGACATGCCTACATGGCGATTCGCTGGGAGGGTCCCAACCTGATTGGCAGGCCCTACAGTTTCAAGGTGGTGCATATCCTTGAGCTGCTGGACCAGTTGCGCGCGGAAGGCCGTCTGAAAACCACGGGTATGGAATCACAGCGCCTGACCTACCACGATCCCTGCCAGGTGTCGCGCCGCGGTGGCGTCGTCGATCAGCCGCGCAATCTGCTCAACATGGTGGCGGAGAATTTCGTCGAGATGCCGGAGACCGGCACCATGAACTGGTGTTGCGGGGCCGGCGGCGGTGTCAGCAGTAATGAGCGTGCCGATGAAATACGGCTAAAGGCCTTTAACCGCAAGAAAAAGCAGCTGGATGCCATTCATCCGGATGCCATTGTGTCTGCCTGCTCCAATTGCCGCATACACCTTGAGGACGGGCTGGAGGAATACGGCATGGATATGCCTGTCATCAGTCTGACGGAGACGATTGCAGAACATCTTGCCGGCAATGAGGCAGCAGGGAGTAAAGAATCATGAGCCGGATTAGCAATGATACCGAGTTCAGGAAGGCGCTCGACGCCCTTGATGCAACGCGGCAGCGGCAGGTTGCCGCACGATTTGTCGAGCATGTCCTTGGGTTGTGCAGCGATGAACGTATTACACATGTGGCAGCGGTTGCCGGCAACAGTGATGCTTCGGAAGCCGCACTGGCCGAGGCACTCAAAACCGCCAGGGCCGCAACGTTTGACTGTCATACCCGCTGCGGTTCTGAAGGGGACTGGTCGGAACAGGCCGGTTATTTCGTGGCGCGCGCCGCGACAGCTGCGCTGACACCTATTGCGCAGATGCCCAGTGGACCGGCGTGGCAGGCGGCTCTGAGCTGCAGGATGGCGCAGACTTCCAAATCGATTGTAACCGGCGATGACACGGCCGGGCAGGAAGGCGAGCAGCAGTACCGGATACTGTCCGAATTTCTGGATTCCTAGAGAGACTAACCGTTATGAGTGAACGTATTGTTGTTGACCCTATTACCCGCATCGAGGGCCACCTGCGCATCGAGGCGCAGATGGATGGTGACCGAATTGCGCAGGCCTATTCCGCCGGCACCATGGTGCGCGGTATCGAGATTATTCTGCGTGGTCGTGACCCGCGCGATGCCTGGGCCTTTGCGCAGCGAATCTGTGGCGTCTGCACGCTGGTGCACGGGCTGGCCTCTATTCGTTCAGTCGAGAATGCACTGGACTACCCGATTCCGCCGAATGCGCAGCTGATTCGTAACCTGATGAGCGGTGCACAGTATGTGCATGACCATGTCATGCACTTTTATCACCTGCATGCACTCGACTGGGTTGATGTGGTATCTGCACTGAGTGCAGACCCTGCGGCCACCTCGACACTGGCGCAGTCCATCAGCAGTTACCCGAAGTCTTCTCCCGGTTATTTTTCTGACATGCAGAAGAAGCTAAAGAACTTTGTCGAGGGCGGCCAGCTGGGTATCTTTGCCAATGGGTACTGGGGCCATCCAGCCTACAAGTTGCCGCCGGAAGCCAACCTGATGGCCGTGGCGCATTACCTGGAGGCGTTGAGCTGGCAGCGTGATGTGGCCAAGCTGCAAGCGATCTTTGGCGGCAAGAATCCACACCCGAACTTTGTGGTCGGTGGTGTCGCCTGTCCGATTGATCTGGATTCCGATTCCGCCATCAATTCCAAGAAGCTGGCACAGGTGCAGGAAATCATCAACAAGATGCAAGTGTTCGTTGACCAGGTCTACATCCCCGACCTGCTGGCGATTGCCAGCTACTACAAGGACTGGGGTTCGCGCGGTGAAGGGCTGGGCAATTTTATGACCTTTGGCGACTTTCCGGAGAAGGGTATGGACGACCCGTCCAGCTTCCTGATCCCGTCCGGTGCGATCCTGAATCGTGATCTGTCGACTATTCACGAGGTCGATTTGAATAACGCCGAGGAAATCCAGGAGTACGTAGCACACTCCTGGTATGACTATGACGGCGGCAAGAACAATGGCTTGCATCCCTATGATGGCGAGACCAACCTCAATTACAGTGGCCCCAAACCTCCCTACGAGAAGCTGGATGTCGAGCAGTCCTATTCCTGGCTGAAATCACCACGCTGGAAGGGGCATGCCATGGAGGTCGGACCACTGGCACGGGTGCTGATGCTGTATGCCAGTGGCAACGCGCAGGCACAGGAACTGGTCAATATGACGCTGAGCACGCTGGATATCCCGGTAGATGCGCTGTTTTCAACGCTGGGTCGCACCGCGGCACGTGGTCTCGAGACCAAGATTATCGGTGACATGATGCAGACCTGGAACAATAACCTGGTCGCCAATATCAAGGCCGGTGATACCAAGACCCATAATGAAGGTCTCTGGGATCCATCAACCTGGCCACAGCAGGCGAGGGGTGTGGGCTTCATGGAGGCACCGCGTGGCGGACTGGCACACTGGATCGTGATCGAGGACGGTGTCATCAAAAACTACCAGGCGGTGGTGCCGAGTACCTGGAATGCCGGGCCGCGTGACCAGAACGGTCAGCCGGGCGCCTATGAGGCGGCCTTGCAGGACAACCATACCCTGGTTGATCCACAGCAACCCATCGAGATCCTGCGCACCATCCACAGTTTTGATCCCTGTATCGCCTGTGCGGTGCATGTCACCGACCCGGATGGCGAGGAATTGATCAAGGTGAAGGTGCGCTGAATAAAATCTGCTGTTCAAAAACCTGTTATGCCTGCAGAGACGGGTGTACGTAAATAGAATGGAGTGCATGTTATGGAAACAAAAAATTTGCTGACACTGCTGCTGGCACCTGTTGTACTACTGCTATCGCCGCTTGCGTTTGCACATTCGGGAGGTGCCAGCATTGCCGGGTTGGCCGATGGATTTATGCACACGGTAACCGGGCTGGATCATATGCTGATTGCGATTGCCGCCGGATTCTGGGCGGCACGCAGCGGCGACCACGGTGTGCGGGATGTTATGTACTTTCTGTTGCTGCTGCTGGCTGGCATGTTGCTGGGGATTGTTTGCGTGCAGTTTCCGCAGCTACAACTGGAAACACTGCTGGTGATTGGAGTCATAATGGGCTTTGTTGCGCTGACAATTGTTGCACCACACTATTTTGCCTACATATTTTTCGGTGGCTTTGCCATTTATCATGGCATTGTGCACATGCTGGAGATACCGGCAGGTGCGTTTTCAACGGGGTATATTCTTGGCCTGGTGTTATCAACAGCGATATTGATGATGGTCGGTCTTATCCTGCGGCAGGTGATAGCAACACGCAGGCCGCATCTGCATTCAAATTCAAAGTCCACACATTAATCAGCCTGTAATGGCGAGGTACTGAATATGGCAAACGATAAATGTATCGACCTGCCGGTCACTGCGGAGGCCATCAAGGCTTCCCCGCTGGGCGGCGAGCTCAGTGATGCGCAATGTCTGATGCTGGCGCAGGCCTGTTCGGCGTGCGGCATCAAGGACCAGGTCTACCTGATCGAGGAAAATCAACGGGATGACGCACTGCACGTGCTGACCAAGGGGCATATGGAAGTGGTGGCGCGCACCGGCAAGGGTGATCCGGTAGGCCTGCAGATTATCAGGGAGGGTGACATGCTTGGTGAACTGGGGTTCATCGACGGCGTGGAACATACGGCCAGTCTGCGGGCACTGGGAAACTGCGAGCTGATACGCCTGGAGCGTGCAAGTTTCGAAGCACTGCTGGACAAGGATCCTGAGCTGGTCTACAAGGTGATGCGCGCAATCATTCGTACCGTGCACCGAATCCTGCGTAACATGAACATCCAGCAGGTGGAACTGACGAACTATATCGCCAATCAGAACGGGCGCTACTAGCAGGATCAGGAGAAATAACCCGCCGGGTTATTTGAATGAGCGGTATTGAATGCGCATCACACAGATGGAGAGCACGGCGGCCAGCAACAGCGAGCCGGACACATAGCCGGCGGTAGAATCGAAATACAGTATCGTTACCAGGCCGGTTCCCAGGTACAGGTAGGGCATTGCCTCGTACAGCCAGTCAGGCTTCCATCGGGTTAGCAGTTTCAGCAGGTTCAGAACCATATCCATTTACTTAACACTCCGTATTAAATACCTGTAGTCCTGTTTTACGTTTTAAATTAAGCGCTTGCTATTGTACTGAGGTACGGGGTGGGCGGCAGCGCGGTAGGTAATGGCTTTTTAGCGGGCAGTATCGGCATTTTATTGTTCGTTACAGGTCAATTGTTGTTTGATTCCCGGTTACTGCGTTTCCTGTTTACCAGTTCGGAGAGTAGTCCCACTACCGCGGCGATTGTCAGTAATGCCCATAAATCAATGTGCGAGTTGCGCTGCCGGTTTATGCGGGTTGCGTATGACGTGGTCGCCTGCAAGGTGTTGTCCGCGTTAGCTGTGGGGTTCCCGATGGCGTGTGCCGCGTGATGATTTTCAGAGTTAGCTGCTATCGTCGTTGAGTCTGTCGCTATAATGAAATCGTGCGCAAAGAACGTGCTGTTAAGAGCAGTGCCGCTGGTGGTCGTGGAGAGGCTGCTGGCGCCGGCACTGCTGGCGAGCAGCAACGCGCTGGTGAAAGCCAGTTGTCGGCTTGTTCTCAATGACGTCTGCTTTATCACTGACATGAGGGGCTAACCTTCTGATTTGGATTATTTATATTCTAGTGAACGCTGCGAGAGGCGGATATTGTGGAATATGCGTATATCCGCCAAATTTACTGTAATCCATTGGTTATATTATTTTTTAAGAAATACAGAAGTCAGCCTGGCTAGCTGTTTTTTTATAACGTTCAGATGTTTTCAATGGCCGGTTTGATCTGGATCAATGTCGTATCCCGGGTCTGGACGGAAACTGTCCTGATCAATAATTTACTGACAGTACTGTGCCGCCGGGTACAGAAGGGGAAGTTGTGTCCACTAATTTAAAAGAAGTCGCTGAAATTCAACAACATGACCTCAGCGAGGTCACTCCGCCGGCTCATAAAAAGCGCGATAAGGAACAGTTGCGCAAGTTAATGAAGCGGATGACGGATCCACACAAGGTACTGGACTCGCCAAAGATCATTGGCAGCAAGGATTTACTGAAACTGAGTTATGACATGGGTGATTATCCCTACCCGGAAAAAATCAGTCTGGAAGAGTATGAAAACGAAAAGCAGCTGTTGCAGATCGAGTTACTGAAGGTCCAGGCCTGGGTAAAGGGAAACGGCGAGCGCATTCTTGGCTTGTTTGAAGGCCGTGATGCTGCCGGCAAGGGTGGCGCAATCAAACGTTTCATGGAACACCTGAATCCGCGTGCCGCCCACGTGGTTGCGCTGGAAAAGCCGACGGAGCGGGAGCAGGGTGAGTGGTACTTTCAGCGTTATATCCGTCATTTGCCAACCCGCGGTGAGATGGTCTTCTATGATCGTTCCTGGTACAACCGTTCCGGGGTGGAACGCGTGATGGGTTTTTGTACGCCGGATGAGCACCTGGAATTCCTGCGCCAGGTGCCGCAAATCGAACGCATGCTGGTGAACTCCGGTATGCACCTGTTCAAGTTCTGGTTTTCGGTCAGCCGCCAGGAGCAACTGCGACGTTTTCATGCGCGTCGTCATGATCCGTTAAAACACTGGAAGCTGAGTCCAATCGATCTAGAGTCGCTGAATCGCTGGGATGCATACACCAACGAGAAGAGCTCGATGTTCTTCTATACGGACACGGCCGATGCCCCGTGGACATTGATTAAATCCGATGACAAGAAGCGTGCGCGCATTAACTGTATGCGGCATTATCTGCATCAACTGGAATACCCGAGCAAGGACCCGACCGTTGCATACGCGCCGGATCCGCTTATTGTCGGCTCGGTCAGAAAAATGAACCGGAATGAATAGCCGCGGCTGTCTTCGTCGGCTAATCGACGCGGTGCTGTTGTAAGTAATTTTTCTCTCCTGAATCTCGGCTTTCGTCCATTTTTCGCGGGCGCTGTGCTGTTTTCATTATTATCCACCCTGGTGTGGCTGGCTATCTATGTGTCTGGCTGGAGCTGGCAACCGGGCGGCTTGCCTGCTGTCAGCTGGCATGCCCACGAAATGATTTTTGGTTACGCCATGGCGGTGGTCGCCGGGTTTTTACTGACAGCGGTGAAAAACTGGACCGGTGTGCAGACCCTGCAGGGAGTCCCGCTGTTGCTGTTGTTCCTGCTCTGGGTTACAGCCCGCTGCCTGTTGTTATTCGGCAGTGCCGGGATGCTGGTGTGGGCTGCCATGGCAGATCTGCTGTTTAACCTGTTGCTGCTGGTGGCACTTGCCTGCCCGGTATTCAGGGTGCGGCAGTTCAAACAGGTCGGCATTCTGTCAAAGGTGTTGCTGCTGATGCTGGCCAATCTGCTGTTTTATATTGGCCTGCTGGGGTCTTACCCGGAGGGTGTGCAGGCAGGATTGTACTCGGGCGTGTACCTGCTCATGGCGCTGATCTTTGTGATGTCGCGTCGCGTCGTGCCGTTCTTTGTGGAACGTGGTCCTGGCGAGGCTGTTGCTGTGACGAATCGTGCCTGGCTGGATGCGGCCAGCCTGATGTTATTCATCGCTTTCTGGCTGGCCGATATTCTGCAACCCGACTCCCTG
>Ga0316191_10003327_pt1 | contig 11847 bp, 12 predicted proteins | sample Eddworburr2cm_MG_FD_204928 | JGI IMG/M metagenome (GOLD analysis project Ga0316191, IMG submission 204928) | Coastal sediment microbial communities from Maine, United States - Eddy worm burrow 2 cm | ecosystem: Environmental > Aquatic > Marine > Coastal > Sediment | place: USA: Maine...
TATCGCTGACGCTTGGTGATGGTCGGCTTGGGCTACACCAAGAATACGCAACCCCAATTTTGGTTTGAGCCCAGGTTGGACAAACCCTGAATTTCAAAGGTATATGTTGGTTTGATTGTTGGGTGGACAATAAAAAAGGCCACCCCGATGGGGCGGCCTTCTTTTATTGGTGGAGGTGGCGAGAATGGATGAGCCGCCTGCGGCGTCTCACCCCTGCGGGGCGCACTTCGTGCGTCCCAAACGGACTGTGTCGCGTTTGGTGAACTCGCTACGCGAGTTCGATCTGCACCGCGCCGACAATAAAAAAGGCCACCCCGATGGGGCGGCCTTCTTTTATTGGTGGAGGTGGCGAGAATCGAACTCGCGTCCGCAAGCCCTACGCTACGAGGTCTACATGCTTATACCGTCTTTAATCTCACTGTGGGCTACCCGACGGGCAGGGAAAACTCACAGCCAGCTCAGTAAGGATTTAACGGTTTGAGCCCTGAACACGCTCTCGCCGCGGTCCTGTGTAGGTGACTCCTGTGATCCGGACGCACAGGCACGATCCGGGCAGAAGGCATTAGGCTGGTTTTTAAGCAGCTAGTGCGTAGTTGTCGTCGTTGGCAACTATAAGTTTTACAGCTGGATTTACGAGGTTATCTGTTCCTCGGCATGCACCCGGAGTTTCGCGACCCACGTCGAAGCCATGTCACCCCCGTGTGGCACCTAGTGTAGGGGCTGATTTTGGAAATACAATGCGATCGCGACACAAAAGCGGGGTCGAGCGGCGTTTTTCTTAGCAGAATCGCCGGTTCGATCCTGATTTTTATAGTGATAATTAAGGTGAAGAAGAATCTATAACTAATTGAAATAACGGATTAATGCTTTAGTATTCGTTCTTTCTGTCGTTGCCAGTCGCGATCTTTGTCCGCCGCGCGTTTGTCATGTTGCTTCTTGCCTTTCGCGAGGCCGATATTGAGCTTGGCCCGACCTTTATGCCAGTGGAGATCCAACGGCACCAGGGCGTAGCCTTTGCGCTCAACCGCCCCGGTAAGCCGATCGAGCTCGTGACGGTGTAGCAGCAGTTTTCTTGAACGGGTGGGGTCGGCTTTGATGTGCGTCGCCGTGGTTTTCAATGGCGAGAAATGTGCGCCGATCAGCCATGCCTCGCCGTTTCTCAACTGAACATAAGCCTCCGTAAGCTGGGCGCGGCCTTCGCGCATGCTTTTTGCCTCCCAGCCCTCCAGAGACAGACCAGCCTCGAACGTATCCTCGATGAAATAGTCGTGACGCGCACGCCGGTTGACGGCGATAGTGTTGCCTGAGGGCGTTTTGGACTTTTTCTTACTCATGTATTTCTGATCTGCGCTGCGGTACGGCGAGCGGATTATACGGTCAAAGCGTTGTCACACTCCCGAATTTGTATAAGAATCGCCGCATTCAATGCCGATTTGAGAAGAATAATGCTAGGTAATCAGGCAGGCGATGCAAAACGAGCCTCTCTCCACGGCCACTGGTCTTCCCGCATGGCATTTATACTTGCCGTTACGGGGTCCGCCGTCGGGCTCGGCAACATCTGGAAGTTTCCTTACATCGCAGGACAAAATGGCGGTGGCGCATTTGTGTTGGTTTATCTCGTGTGCGTCATCGTCATTGGTATGCCGGTCATGATGTCAGAGATCCTGATAGGACGGCGGGGGCGGCGTAATCCGGTAGCGACGATGGAGCTACTGGGCAAGGAAGAGGGCAGCTCCGGCCGGTGGCGCCTGGTCGGCAGCATGGGCGTCCTGGCAGGAATCCTGATTCTTTCCTACTACAGCGTAATCGCGGGCTGGACGCTGGCTTACGTGATCAAAAGCGCTTCAGGCGTATTTGTTGGCGCCAGCGCGGAGGCGGTCGGCGCACAGTTCAGCAATTTTGTCGGCGACTGGAGGCTGATTGCACTGTGCCACACGGTATTTATGGCGCTGGCGGTTTTCGTTGTGGCTCGGGGCGTGGAACGTGGCCTGGAGCAGGCGGTCCGGTTCATGGTGCCCGCGCTGTTGGTGCTGATGTTGGTGCTGCTGGGTTATTCCATAAATTCCGGCTACTTCGGCGAGGGCGTGGCTTTCATGTTTACACCAGACTTCGACAAGCTGACATGGAACAGCGTGCTGGCGGCTTTAGGGCAGGCTTTCTTCACGCTGAGCATCGGCATGGGGGCGATTATGGCCTATGGCGCCTATCTTCCGGAAGAAACGTCGATCACCGGCGCGTCAGCCGCCGTGGTAACGGCCGACACGGCTATCGCGATCCTGGCGGGACTGGCGATTTTCCCGCTTGTGTTTGCAAATAACCTGGATCCGGCCGACGGGCCCGGACTGGTTTTCTACACGCTGCCGCTGGCATTCGGCCAGATGGCGGGCGGCGTCTTTTTTTCGACCATCTTTTTCGTGCTGCTGGCATTTGCGGCGTGGACGTCGGCCATTGGTCTTATGGAACCGGCCGTCGCATGGATCGTGGAGAGATACAGCAAGTCACGCGCCCAGGCGACGGTAATGACGGGATTGACGATTTGGTTTATTGGAATGGGCTCCGTGTTGTCGTTCAACGTCCTCGCGGACGTAAAATTCCTGGCTGGCACCATATTCGATAACATCGATTACCTGACCAGCAACATCATGTTGCCGTTGGGTGGACTGCTCATCGTTATCTTTGCTGGTTGGGTCATGTGCCGCAATTCCACGGCCGATGAGCTCGGCAGCTCTGGTGCCTTGTACAAGTCCTGGCGATTGCTCGCGCGCTTCATTGCGCCGGTGGGCATTCTTTTTGTCCTGATCAACGCGGTATTGTAAGGCTCGCCGAGAAGCGCACCGCGGCCTTGGTAATGTGCTGGCTCAATCCAAATGCGTAAGGTCAGTCGTAGCGCCCTCGTGCCTTACACGGCAGCCCAGATGTATGCGTTGGTAAAAGACGTCGAGGCGTACCCGTCATTCCTGCCGTGGTGCAACGACGCGCAAGTCCATGTGCGACAGCCCGATTTCATCGAAGCGTCGCTCGAACTGCATCGGCGTGGCATCAGCAAACGATTCAGGACGCGCAACGCGTTACAGGAAAACGTTTCGCTTGGCATCGAATTACTTGGTGGTCCGTTTCGCCACCTCTCGGGTGGGTGGCAGTTTCAGCAGCTCGGCGACGCCGGGAGCAAGGTGTCGCTCGAACTTGAGTTCGAGTTTGAGAGTCGCGCTACAGACCTGATCTTCGGGCGCTTTTTCGAGAGCACCTGTAATTCATTGGTTGACTCGTTCACGAACCGGGCAGCACATATGTACTTGGGTCGATAAGCGCCATGGCTAACCAGGTCCGGGTGGAGGTTGTTTTCGCAACGGCGGAAGCGCAGCAGTTGGTTTCTGTGGCACTTCCTGCAGGCGCTACTGTCGCCGATGCCATTGCGGCGAGTTTAATTGCCGAGCGTTTTGCAAAGGCAGACTTCGACGAGCTGCAAGCGGGAATCTGGGGGAACCCTGTCGGACGTGGGCAAATCCTTTCCGATGGTGATCGCGTTGAAATTTACCGGCCACTCGAACTGGATCCCCGCGAAGCGCGGCGTCAGCTCGCGCTCATCGGCCAAACGATGGGAGGCGGTTCTACGGACTAGAGGTCGAATCGTCTCCGGTCAATTACTGTTCGTCCGGATAGAGTGTTACATAAACGCGGTTGTTACCTGCGGCGATCTGATTCCAGGTCGACGCCAGGACTCCGGTGACCGTAGCAGGGTAGTCTAACAGCGGGCTTGAACTTCCGAGCGAGACTATCTCGTATCGGATTTTTCCGCTGTCGCGTTCACCGGCCAGATTGATGTAATTGGCAAAAGCGACGGATTGTCGAAGTCCCAGTTCGTACGCCTCACTCGATTCGAATCCGATCTTTTCGCATTGTGCTGCCGGAAGGTCTGCGGCTGCGAGCGAGAATCCGTCCGTCGCGCTCTCAGACATGCAGAAGTCTCCAACATGCGATTCAATCCGGACCAAGCCCCGGTAATCGATTGCCTCAAGGTAGCTCGCCAAATCCGTAAGCAGCGAAAGTCGAGTATCGCCCAGCGGTAATTCATCGAAGCCGTATTGCGCCGCCTGATTCGCCGCCCATTCAAGACTGCTGAGCGCAACAGTGCGCGTGGTATCGAGCGCCTGTTGGTATTCAGTCAGTTGCCGACGGATCTGCAGCATGTCCTCCGTTCCCACGGACTGCTGCTCTTCCAGCGCGTGCTGCAGGCTGATGTTTTCCTGTAAATATTCCTGGCCAGTTTGCTCTGCTTTCCAATAGAACCAGGCAAAAACAATGGCAAAAACGGCGACGACCACGGTCACAGAATGTGAAAAAACGGGTTTGCTCCGTTCCAACCAGCTTTCCCACTTGCGGCTGGCGTCGGCCTCTGGAGCCTGTATTTCATCTGCAACGCGCGCTGCGATCTGCGCCTGACTGTCGCGCAGGTCGCGGCGTAAAATGGCGCGCTGCTGGTCAAAAAGCTCCTGAATCAGAACACCCAGGTCCAGATCGAACTCCTCAAGGCTTGGATATTTGCCTGTGACGAATTTCTCCTCGACCTCGTCGTAATGCTCTCGTCGCTCTGCGCCCTCGCCGATGACGCGCAATGACTCAAGCACTTTCGACAGCTCGACAGGTTCTACCTCTTTGGGTAATACACCGACGGCACCCAGTGCGCGCGCTTGCCCGACATAGAGTTCACCTTCCTGTGCGGTGTACATCATGATCGGGATGGTCGCGGTCGCCGGGTTCTTCTTGATCGCCGAAACCGCCTCGAAGCCGTCCATGCCGGGCATCTCGTGATCCATAAATATGATGTCGGGTCGGTTTTCGCTGAGATACGTTAGCGCGCTCTCGGCTGACTCCGCAGTATCGACCTCAAGGTCGTGCGTCTCGAGCATTTTTTGTAACACGACTCTTGCTGTCCTGGAGTCGTCGACGATTAGCGCCGTCTTACGCAACGGTTATTCCTCGTGTGGCGCGACTGGTTTGTCAGTTAATGCTGGGACCATAATACAACTAGAGATCCGGATCGAGTTCCTGTTCCTTGCGAATTTCACTGACCCGGTCTTCGGTGAAGAATATCGATACCCAACGCTTTGCTGCTGCATCCTTGCGGCCAATTTTCAGGTAGTACACGTAGTCCCAGCGATCTTTGTGAAATGGATCGTCGATCATTGGCGTGCCCAACAGGAAACGAATCTGGCTGCGCGTCATGCCTACTTCGGCCTGATCGAGGTCCTCCTGTTTGATGAGGTTACCCTGCGCGATATTTGCCCGGTATACGCAGCCGCTGGCCAAAGCGAGTGTTATGCAAATGAGGAAGATAATGAATGATTTACGGTTTGCCATAGAGCCTGACTGCCAACTGCGTCATAATAGGCGCGCATCATACCTTGAAAGAGTTTGTTCATGCAGCAACGACAGGAACTTCGCAAGGCTGGCCTGAAGGTCACTCTGCCGCGCTTGAAGATCCTCGAGATTCTCGAGGGCGCCAAGCAACGCCACCTTAGTGCAGAGGATCTTTACAAGGATTTGCTGCAGGCAGGTGAGGACATCGGTTTGGCGACGGTCTACCGGGTCTTGACGCAATTTGAGGCAGCCGGGCTCGTGACCCGCCACAATTTCGAAGGCGGGCACTCTGTTTTCGAGCTGGACGATGGCGACCATCACGACCACATGGTCTGTGTAGAAACGGGTGACGTCGTGGAGTTTGTCAACGATGAGATTGAGCGTCTGCAACACACGATAGCGGAAGAATATGGCTTTGAATTGCTCGACCACAGCCTGGTCCTGTATGTGAAGCAAAAAAGCCCAGATACGGAATCCGACGACAGCTGAGTCAGGCTCTTTTTTTGGGCGCATCCGCCAACATTTCTGCCGCGTGCGCCAACGTCTTTCGTGTTATTTCGACACCACCCAGCATTCTGGCCAGTTCCTCTATGCGCTCGTCCTTGTTAAGGATATGCAGCCGCGTTCGTGTGGATTTGCCGTCCGTGACTTTGCTCACGCGGAAGTGCTGATCCGCAAGGCTGGCCACCTGTGGCAAATGCGTTACGCACAGCACCTGGCGACTGGCACCCAGTTCCTGCAAGCGTCGGCCGACCATCTCGGCGACGCCGCCGCCGACACCGCTATCAACCTCGTCAAAAACCATCGTTGGAATTGTGCTGCCATCACTCGCGATAACCTGGATCGCGAGGCTCATCCGCGACAATTCACCACCGGATGCGATCTTGGCCAGGGGCTGTGCCGCCTGCCCCGGGTTCGCGCTAATCAGAAAATCAATCGCGTCAATTCCCCAGGGACGCGCTGACGCTGCGTCAAGCGTCGATAGCGCTACCTCGAATATGCCGCCCGGCATGCCGAGGCCTTTCATGGCCTCGGTAACATCGTTGGCGAAGGACCTGGCCGCCTTCCTGCGCGAATTCGACAGTGATTTGGCCAGCGTTAAAAACTTGGTCTCGGCGATATTGACCTGTTGCTCGAGGTCGCGGCCGCGTTCCTCGGCATGGCTCAATTCATCGTGTTCCTGGCGCAAACCCTCAAGCAGGGCCGGCAGCTCGCCGGCTGTAACCCGGTGTTTCCGCGATGCGGTTTGTATCGCATCAAGCCGTTCTTCGACCCAATCACGTCGCACTGGATCCATGTCAATTGAATCGGCGTAGCGGCGCAGCGATTCCACAGACTCTGTGACCTGGATGCCGGCACTGTTCAACATTTCCAGCACGGGTTCGAGATCGGTGTCGCAATCGACCAGGGACTCTATGGATCGAATCGCTTCCGCAACAAGACTGTTCGCGTTGCCGGCTTCGTTCTCGAACAGGATTTGCATGGCACTGCTGGTGCCCTCGGCCAGCCGGCCGCTGTTTTGCAGTTTTTGCCGTTCGGTCTGAAGGTCTCTGAATTCGTCGGGTGCGAGCGCGAGTCTATCGAGTTCCTGAATTTGAAAGTCCAGTAGGTCAATACGAGATGCTCGGTCAGACTCCGTTGCGGTCAGTTGTTGCAGACGATCGGCCAGTGCCTTCCAGGCAGCATAGGTGGCTTCGATCGCGGATCGTTTGTTCTGGAGTCCCGCATAGTGATCGAGAAGATCGCGTTGAGTCGACCGGTGACCAAGCGATTGGTGGAAATGCTGGCCATGGATGTCCAGCAGCTGCTCACCGATCGTTTTCAATTGTGCCAGCGGAACGGCGTTTCCATTGATGAATGCCCGTGATCGACCCTCGGAACTGATAACGCGGCGAAGCACGCACTCGTCGTCCTGGTCGAGAGCATGCTCTGCGAGCCAAGCGCGCGTGGCTGGCAGAGCCGCGAGGTCGAAATCGGCCGCAAATTCTGCACGCATTGCGCCATCGCGCACCAGCTGCGCGCCGCCACGCTCACCGAGAACAAGTCCGAGTGCATCAACCAGGATTGACTTGCCGGCGCCCGTCTCGCCGGTTAGCACCGTCATGCCAGAATTGAATTCGATATCAATTCGGTCGACGATGGCAAAGTCACGTACCTGTAGATTCATCAACATGTCATGCGTTCTCGCGGTCAGTTTTGGCGATTGCGGCTGTCGCGTCCCCAGAACAGCTTGGACCGAAGTATTTCGTAGAAATCATAACTGAGCGGGTGGACCAGAGTGATTCGTTGGTCGGCCGCCGAAATAACCAGCCGGTCGATGGGTCTGATTCGACCCATTGGTCGACCATCGATCGTGATCGACGCCGTCGTGCTGTCGCGTTCCAGCAGCACAATTTCGATCGACTGGCTGGCGGGAATGACGACCGGACGGTCAGTCAACGTGTGCGGGCAGACGGGAACGACCACTATTGCATCCAGCTGCGGCGCAATGATCGGCCCACCGCAGCTCAGCGAATACGCGGTTGACCCAGTCGGCGTAGCTACGATCAATCCGTCGCCAGAGTGCGTGTTGGCGAAGGCGCCGTCGACTCGCGTCGAAAAGTCCACCATTCGACCGGTTTCACGACGCTTCAGGACGACGTCGTTGAGCGCATATGCCACGCTTTCCTCACCGCTCTCTTTAATCAGGTGCGCCTTCAGCAGCATTCTTTTGTCGCGGGTGAAATCGCCGTCCAGTACCTGCTCGACGGTCGCGATCATCTCGTCGGGAGTGACATCGGCGAGAAAGCCGAGCCGACCGCGATTGATGCCGAGGATGGGAGTGCCCGATTCGCGGGCCAGTCGACTGGCGTGAAGCATGGTCCCGTCACCGGGTCCGCGCGCTCGCAGAGATCGGCCTCGTCCATTCGCGTGACCGGGAGGTCCAGCTTCATCCGCGTGGACGCGAGTACGTTGATACCGGCTTTTGTCAGGTGCTCGGTTACGGCCTGCATGGGTCCGGCGACCCGCGAATCCTCGTGGCGACCCAAAATTGCGATGGTAGGAAATTGCGTGTTCATGCAGCGATTGTTGCAAACCCTTGACCGGCCGCCAAGCCGTTGCTAGCGTGTTGCTACCTACATTAACACAGCCAAGTGAATTGGGATTTCCCTTGTTTCTAGCGCATGTCAGCAGAAGCAACTAAACCGGTACCGAGCGACCGCGGACAAGAGCTGTTGCGCGCTCTTATCCAACGCTATATCCGCGACGGGCAGCCTGTCGGCTCGCGGACGCTGTCCAAAGACTCCGGCCTTGACCTGAGTCCCGCCACTATTCGCAACGTCATGTCGGACCTGGAGCAGATGGGTCTTGTGTCTGCGCCGCATACGTCGGCCGGCCGCATACCGACTCCGAGAGGGTATCGTTTGTTCGTGGATACGCTCGTACGTTATCGGCAGCCCGTCGATAGTGACATCAAGAGGATGCAGCGCAAAATCAAAGGTGACTTTGACAATCCGGGCGCCCTGATCACGGCGGTATCAAGCCTGTTGTCGGAGTTCACGAGCATGGCCGGCGTTGTTTCGGTTCCAAGAGCAACACAGGTAAAGCTGCGCCAGATAGAGTTTTTGTCACTGTCGGAAAACAGAATTCTGGCCATCCTGGTGACCAATGATCGGGAAGTACAGAACCGCATTCTTCACACCGATCGGAATTACAGCGCGTCCGAGTTGCAGCAAGCCCAGAACTTTATCAATGAGCATTATGCCGGCGAGGAATTGCAAGCGGTGCGGGCACGCCTGTTACATGATTTGGATAGCACTCGAAATTCGATGAACCAGGCAATGCACGACATTATCGCCGTCGCTCAATCTGCGATGGACAGCGCGGCACACCCGGATGACAAGTATGCGCTGGCTGGCGAGACCAACTTGATGGATTTTGCCGAATTGTCCGACGTCGACACGTTGCGGCGACTATTCGATGCCTTTTCGCGCAAACGCTTAATCCTGGACTTGCTGGACCGCAGCATTAATGCGGATGGCGTTCAGATATTCATTGGTGAGGAGTCCGGATTTGGCATTTTCGACGACTGCAGCGTCGTCACCGCGCCATACCACGTGGACGATGAGACGATCGGCGTGCTCGGCGTGATCGGGCCGACGCGCATGGCCTATGACCGGGTGGTACCCATTGTCGACGTTACCGCGAGGCTGCTCGAGTCCGCCCTGAGCCATAACGGCTGACACGCGCCGAATAAATAACGCGCCGCGCTCTTGAATTTTTTCCCCGGGGCCCCAGACTGCGGGCGTTGTTGTCGCGCTGGCCTCCCGGCTGGCCGCTCAAAGCATGAACATGGAGTATATGAATGACTGCAGAACGCCCGAACGAGGCAATCGAAGAGACAAGCAGCGAGGCGGAGCCTCAGCTTGAGGAGGCCGAAGCGGCCGATCCCGAAAGCGCGCTGGCTGAGGCACAGGCGAAAGCGGACGAAAACTGGGAGCGGTACCTCAGGGCCGCCGCGGAAACCGATAACGTTCGCAAGCGCTCCGCACGGGATGTCGAGAATGCGCACAAATTCGCGATCGAGCGTTTCGGCAAGGAATTGCTGGCCGTCACCGATGGTCTTGAGATGGCACTAGCCGCGTCGGACAGCGCAAGTATCGAGAGTCTTCTTGAGGGGAGTCGAGCAACGCTAAAATTGTTGGGTACGACGATGGAGCGCTTTGGGATCACCGCCATCGATCCGGAAGGTGAGCCTTTCGACCCCGAATTGCATGAGGCTATCAGTGTGCAGCCGTCGGACACCGTTGAACCCGGCACGGTTCTCAACGTGGTTCAGAAGGGCTATATCCTGAATGGCCGACTGCTGCGACCCGCCATGGTCGTCGTCGCCGAAGTGTGAGGCGAATTCGTCGAAAAAATGCGCAAAAGCGCTTGAAACATGGGTTGGCGGCCCCACCTAACAGCCAGTTTAGTCAATTTCTACCGGATTTGGAGCTATAGATAATGGGTAAAGTGATTGGTATCGACCTGGGTACCACTAACTCCTGCGTGGCAGTTATGGAGGGGAATACACCCAAGGTCATTGAGAACAGCGAGGGTGATCGTACAACGCCGTCGATCGTTGCATTCACGAAAGACGACCAGGTACTGGTCGGGCAGTCCGCCAAACGGCAGGCTGTGACGAATCCAGAGAACACCCTGTATGCCGTCAAGCGACTGATCGGACGCCGTTTTGAAGACGAAGTCGTGCAGCGCGACATCAAGATGGTGCCTTATACGATCTTGAAAGCCGACAACGGCGATGCCTGGGTCGACGCCCATGGCAAGAAGATGGCGCCACCCGAAATTTCCGCGCGCGTGCTGATGAAAATGAAAAAGACCGCCGAGGATTACCTCGGGGAAGAGGTGACGGATGCGGTTATCACCGTTCCCGCGTACTTCAACGATTCGCAGCGCCAGGCAACCAAGGACGCGGGCAAGATTGCCGGACTCGACGTCAAGCGCATCATCAACGAGCCGACGGCCGCAGCGCTTGCCTATGGCATGGATAAGAAGCGCGGCGACAAGAAGATCGCTGTCTTTGATCTTGGCGGCGGCACGTTCGACGTGTCGATCATAGAGATCGCCGAGGTTGACGGTGAGCATCAGTTCGAAGTTTTGGCCACCAATGGTGATACGTTCCTCGGCGGTGAAGACTTCGACATGCGTGTGATCGAATACCTTACGTCCGAATTTGAGCGTGAGACCGGCGTGAACATAAGCGGTGACGCACGTGCCATGCAACGCCTTAAAGAGGCTGCAGAGAAGGCCAAGATCGAGCTCAGCACCCAGCAACAAACGGAAGTTAACCTGCCGTACATTACAGCAGATGCCAGTGGACCCAAGCATCTGAGCATCAAATTGACGCGTGCAAAACTCGAGTCACTGGTTGACAAGCTGATCGAGCGCACGATAGCTCCTTGCAAGGTCGCGCTGAAGGACGCCGGCCTGAAGGTGAATGAGGTTGACGATGTCATTCTTGTCGGCGGCCAGACTCGCATGCCCAAGGTGCAGGAAGAGGTGCAGAACTTCTTCGGCAAAGAGCCGCGTCGTGACGTAAATCCTGACGAAGCCGTTGCATTGGGTGCGGCTATTCAGGGCGGCGTTCTGGCGGGTGATGTCAAGGACGTGCTGCTTCTGGACGTTACGCCGCTGTCGCTTGGTATCGAGACTCTTGGTGGCGTCATGACCAAGCTCATCGACAAGAACACCACGATCCCGGCGAATGCGGAGCAGGTTTTCTCGACGGCTGACGACAACCAGACCGCGGTGACCATCCATGTGTTGCAGGGCGAGCGAGAGCGTGCTCTTGATAACAAGTCCCTGGGTCGTTTCGACCTGTCCGATATCCCGCCATCACCGCGCGGTTTGCCGCAGATTGAAGTGACGTTTGATATCGATGCCAACGGTATTCTGAACGTATCTGCGAAAGACAAGGCCACCGGAAAGAGCCAGAACATCGTAATC
>Ga0316191_10003329_pt1 | contig 11845 bp, 13 predicted proteins | sample Eddworburr2cm_MG_FD_204928 | JGI IMG/M metagenome (GOLD analysis project Ga0316191, IMG submission 204928) | Coastal sediment microbial communities from Maine, United States - Eddy worm burrow 2 cm | ecosystem: Environmental > Aquatic > Marine > Coastal > Sediment | place: USA: Maine...
TGTTCCTGATCCAATAACTGATTTCATTAAAGAGGGTCGATGGGAACCTGCTGAAGCGGCACAGGCAGAGATGATCAAGGAGTTCAAGAAGAAATATAATATGAAATAACGAAAAATCGTTAAACTGATGAGGTTCTCAAAGAAGACGGAAAACCACCATCGACACATGCGATGGTGGTTTTCTTGCTCGATGAAATTTGGCAATGAAAAAAACTTATCATATTCTTGCAACTCTTAGCGCCATTTTTTGGATAGCTTGTCCACCGGCAAATGCCGACTGGATCAATCTGTCCGGAGCCCAGAATGCACCCAATATCGCCGAAATCTACATCAATGACGATCACGTCAAGATTGAGCTGGAGATCTTCGTAAACGACCTGGTGGCCTTTGACCGGCTGATTCCGGATGAATTCTTTGCCGGAACCAGGATTAAAAGGGGTTCGCTTGAAGAACGCATGCAGCAGTTTTCCAACGAAGACCTGCAGGTAATCGCCGACAACGGACTCAAGCTTCAGGCCAATCTGAAACTGATCGAGCCGCGCTTTCGCAAGGAGCGGCCGTCGCCGATTCGCTCGAAGATCAATCCCTATACCGGCCAACCCATCCCGGGACCGCCTGAGGACAAGCGCGTGCTTTATGCCGAGCTGATTTATCCCTTCAAGAAGAAACCGCAATCATTGACCATCATTCCCCCCCTTGATGCCGAAATCAAGATCAGTAAGGTGCCGATCGGTTTTATGACCTATCACAAGGGAGCGCCGCTGCATGATTTCAAATACTTATCCGGGCCGTCGACCGTGACGCTGGACTGGGCGGATCCATGGTACTCACAGTTTGAAAAAAAAGCCCTGCGGCGCTGGCAGGTTGGCGGCGTCATGTCATTTCTCTATATTGAACCCTATGAGGTCAGGCATGAGGTTTTAGCGCGGGTTAAGGATCTTGCCGCCTGGATCGATCTGGGTCTGCGGGGTGACGAATTCATCGAAGCCGATGAAAACGATCTCCTGAAGAAACGCGTGGGAGAGTTTTTTTTAAAACGGGACCAAACCCTGATCGATGGGAAACAGTTGCGGCCGATCCTTGACCGCGTGTCCTTTGTCAAGTACTCCACCACGGCTTCGACCTTCGTTGTCCAGCCCGAGCAGCTGCCGATCAACACGGCCATGGTGGGCGTGATCATTACCTATTTAACCAGGGGTCTGCCTCAGCAGGTCACAAACGAATGGGACCTCTGGTCTGGTCATATTCAAAAGGTCCCGACCAATGCCATCGACCCGGCCGGCGGTTTGCCCTCTTATGTGACCCCCGACGATAATGTGCTGGTCTGGACCAATTTTCTAAAAAAATATGTGCCCCCCACCATTGCTAAAATAGAGGTGGACGAGTCGCTGACAACAATGAAGATACCACTTGCCAGCGTCCTGTGTCTCCTGGCGCTCTTACCTCTTGGATTGCAATTTAGAAAACACAAAAAAAATATCCGTTCGATTGGCCTTCTCATTGGATTGGCGGTGTTGTTTGTTGCTGGAAGTGTCGTGCTTTATCCTGTTTTAAAGGTAGCTGTGGCCAAACCGGCGGTCCTGGCACCGAAGATGAGCGACGAGAATGCTGTGAACGTGTTGAACAGTTTGCTAAAAAACATTTACCGTTCCTTTGATTTTCGTGAAGAAGAAGATGTCTACGACCGGCTGGCCACCAGCGTCAGCGGAGATTTGCTCTCGGAAATCTATCTCCAGAACCGCAAATCGATGGTGGTGACCCAGGCCGGCGGCGCCCGCGCCCGGGTGAAAGCGGTGGAGATCCTGGATGTCGATGTGAAATCACTCGCTGACCATCCCCTGGGCCGATTGTTCCACGCCACCTGGACCGCCACTGGCACGGTCGGTCACTGGGGCCACATTCACATGCGCAAGAACCAGTACGAGGCCAATATCACTGTGGAGCCGGTGGAGGGGGCCTGGAAAATCACCGGTCTGGAGTTGCTGGAGGAAAAGCGCATCGACTCATATGCTCAGCCGAAAAGGTAAGCTAAATTCATTTGCCAAAGGAGACTATGAACGATGAACTATAGACGTGCGAACGCCGGAATAATTGCCCTGGCCCTTTTCTCACTTCTCTTGACGAATTTGCTTCTTCCATCTGCTATTTGGGCCGACGATAAATCCTGTTGGATAGTAGCATCAATGGAAAAGGTGCATGTGCACGTGACCGAAATGGATGCAGACGGTGCCGGTGAAACGACGCTTTGGCAAGGGTGGATAGAACAGGGCGACCGGCAACGAATCGAAAGCACTCGAGGTCAGATTATTTTTAGTTATCGAATGGCTTCGGAGGATAGAACCCAAGGAGATAATTCTACATTTTGCAGCAATGGAAACACGGTTAGCATTCCGTAATTGCGAATGCGACGAAAAATGACCAAACTGGGTTTGTTCGCCACCATGGGAGTGTTCATGTTGGGAGTGGTGATCGCCATGAAAGGAGCTATGATATGAAACTCGCAGCTTTCGTTTTGATATTAGTTTGTTGCATTTATACCCTCCCTGAAGCAGGTGAGATTTACGAGTGGATTGACGAAAATGGCGTGAAGCATTTTTCCGAAGAACCGCCGCCGGAGGGAGCAAAAATGGTGAAAGAGATCAAAAAAATCCCTTCCGGCAACGCGTCGGATCAAAAGCCTTTGCCGGAAGGGACCGGGGCTGTTAAAAAAGACATGCCGCAACAGGAAGCATCTACAAGCCAGGCAGCCCAGGCAGGATCGTCGGGTTCTAATGATTCAGACGACGGCGATATTACCGATAAAGACGAGGAAGCCAACCTGGGCGATCCGGATGAGAAGGCGAATATGGATGACCCTGACGAGAAAGAAAGCATAGACGATCCGGATGAGAAGAAGAACACCGGCGACCCCGAGGAAAAGAAGGATTTTGAAGAGGAAAAATTTTAGATGTTGAGGGGCTCCGCTCAACTCGGCATTCGATCCCACCCTGTAAGAATACAAGAAAGAAATAATGATAACCATTCAAAAATTAGAATTTCGCTACCCCAGCGGAGAATTCAGATTGATTATCCCTGATTTTCAGGTTTCCGGGGGGCAAAAGGTTGCGGTCATCGGGCCAAGTGGTTCCGGCAAAACTACCCTGCTGAATCTGATTGCCGGAATTTTTGCGCCCGTATCCGGTGCCGTCCAGGTTGGCGATATCAAGGTCAGTGATCTCAATGACGCCGCCAGGCGGGATTTCCGGATTACTAACATCGGCTTTGTGTTCCAGGATTTCGAGCTCCTCGACTACCTCAATGTTTTCGACAATATCCTGCACCCTTACCGGATCAGCGGTGCGCTGAAGCTGGACCGGGCAGTGAAACAAAGAGCGGCGGTACTGGCCGAGGAGATGGATATCGGCGACAAGCTCAGGCGCAGGGCCGAAGACCTGTCCCAGGGGGAAAAACAGCGGGCCGCCATCTGCCGGGCCCTTCTAACGCAGCCCAGGCTTATTCTGGCCGATGAAGCCACCGGCAACCTGGATCCGGACAACAAACTGCGTATCCTGGATTTGCTATTCAGTGCGGTGGAAGAACACGAGGCCACCCTTCTGGCGGTGACGCATGATCATGAGTTGCTGAAGCGGTTTGATCGAGTGGTTGATTTCAGGGATTTTGGAATTTAGATTTTGGATTTTGGATTGCTGGATCGATGCCGATTTAATATACATTAGTTGTATATATCTGTAAGGGACAAGAACTTTCTATAGGGGGGGACTGATGAACGAAATACAATTGAAGAAAAGGACCAAAGAGTTTGCGAAGAATATTATTCGACTATGTAGAAATTTGCCAGCCAATCGCGAGGGAAGATTAATTGGGAACCAAATATTTAGATCCGGTACCTCAGTCGCTGCTAATTACAGGGCTGCCTGCCGCGGAAGATCCAAAGCCGAGTTTGTTTCGAAGCTCGCTATCGTTGAGGAGGAAGCTGATGAAACAATGCTCTGGATTGAATTAATCAAGGAGATGAGCATTTCTAAAGATCCTTTGGTTGACGATCTTTTAAAAGAAAGCGACGAAATTGCTGCCATGATCGTTTCATCAATCAAGACGACGAATATGAATCGTTAAATCCAAAATCCGAATTCAAAAATCCAAAATCAGAATATGCTCGATAGCCTTTACATAGCCTGGAAGTACATCAGCTTTAATAAGGTCAAGACCATCGTTTTGGTGGCCTGTGTCACGCTGATCTCCTTTCTGCCCATGGCCCTGCAACTGTTGCTGGGGGAAAGTGAGCGTCAGCTGATGTCCCGGGCGGTGTCCACGCCGTTGGTGGTTGGGACCAAAGGCAGTTCCCTGGACCTGGTCATGAACACGATCTATTTCGGGGATGAAGTACCTGAGTTGATTACCATGGGGGCTTCCGAGCAGGTGGAAAATACGAACCTGGCACTTTCCATACCGACATACGTGAGATTCAAGGCCCGTGGTAATCCTGTGGTCGGCACCACTTTGGATTATTTCGAGTTTCGCGGGCTCAAGATCATCGCTGGCCGGCAGATGGCCGTACTGGGGGATTGCGTGCTGGGCGCCAAGGTGGCTGAGAGCCTTGGCCTTAAACCGGGGGACAGCCTGGTGTCATCGCCTGAAAGCCTGTTTGACCTGGCCGGTATTTATCCCCTCAAAATGAAGGTGACCGGCATCCTCGGAAAATCCCACACCGCCGATGATCTGGCGGTGTTTGTGGATCTGAAAACCGCCTGGATCATCCATGGGCTGGGTCACGGGCATCAGGACGTGACCCGCCTGAGCGACCCGACCCTGATTTACAAACGCACGGAATCCAATGTGGCTGCCACAGCCAAGCTGTATCACTACACTGAGATTACCAAGGATAATATCGACTCGTTTCACTTTCACGGCAATACTTCAGGCTATCCGCTTACCGCTGTGATTGCCGTACCTTATAACGAAAAATCCGGCACCATCTTGAGGGGGCGCTATTTATCAAAAGATGAAACCCATCAAATCGTCAAACCGGGAGAGGTCATCTATGGGTTGCTTCAGAATATCTTCCGGATCAAAAATGTGCTGGATGCGGTGATTGCAGTCGTTGCGCTGGCAACGATTTTGGCGCTTGTGCTTGTTTTCACACTGTCGCTGAGGCTGCGGCAACGGGAAATCAAGACGATATTCAAGCTCGGCTGTGCCCGCATGACCATTGCCAGGCTGCTGGCGGCGGAAATCTGCACCATTATTATTATCAGCGCTGTTCTTTGTGGGGCTATGATTGGAGGGATAAATTACTTTTCAAATGATTTGGTGCGCATGTTGTTTATCAGATAGACGGCTGCAGCATCCGCCTTCGGACCGCGGCGCGACACGCCGGGGCAATGAATCATGATCATAGGTGACAGTTATAACCGGCATAAGGCCCAGGGGTAAAGTAAAGGAGGAAAAATCAAATGGCTGCTGAAAGAAAGACATTGATATTGATAATAAGCATCACTGTCGCTTTCTTATCTTTACAAAATAGCCTGGCGGCAGAACCACTGACCGTGTACGTCGTTAATTACCCGCTGAAATATTTTGCCGAACGAATTGGCGGTGAACATGTCAAGAGTGTATTCCCGGCCCCGGACGATGTCGACCCGGCCTACTGGATACCCGATACGGCAACGATTGCTGCGTATCAGCAGGCCGATTTGATCCTGCTAAACGGGGCCGGCTATGCCGGCTGGGTAGAGAAGGTGTCTCTGCCCCGGTCGAAGCTGATCAACACCTCCAGGGATTTCAAAGATCAATATATTACGATCGAAAGCGCTGTCAGCCACAGCCACGGGCCCGGCGGCGCGCATGCCCACGAAGGTGCCGCTTTCACGACCTGGATCGATTTTAACCTCGCCGCCCGGCAGGCCAAAGCCATTGCTGATGCATTCAGCCGCAAGAGGGCCGGCCAGCAAAAGATTTTTCAAAAAAATTACAGCGCTCTTGCAAGAGAACTGATGGCAATCGATCAAAAAATTAAGGAATTAACATCCAAAGAGGCATCCAAGCCTCTCCTGGGGTCTCATCCTGTGTATGACTATTTTGCAAGACGCTGCGGGCTCAACATGCAAAGCGTGCACTGGGAACCGGATGAGGCACCGACTGATGCCCAGTGGGCGGAGCTTCAGTCCATACTGGCAAAACACCCCGCTCAATGGATGATCTGGGAGGGGGAGCCGATGAAGGAATCGACTCAACGACTCAAAGCAATCGGTGTTGACAGCCTGGTGTTTGAGCCCTGCGGCAATACACCGGTTCAGGGAGATTTTTTGAGTGTCATGCGGCAGAATGTTGAAAACCTGAAATCGGCTTTCAAATAGCTTGCGGTTAAGGCGGGCAATTCATATAAAAAAAGAAACATTGCTTTTGGATTACGCAACGAAATGTAAAAAATACCAGAATGATGGATTTCGGCTATGGAGACACAACCGGAAATTATTGCATTTATCTTCTGATAATCTTTAATATTTTCAAACCTCAAAATTGCTTATATCTTTAACTTATCTTGACTTTGTATAGGTCATAACAAGAGGTGATATCATAATATAATAGAGTGGGGATTGGTGTGATGGAAACTTCTAAAATGGGCCTAAATCAGGACGGGCTTTGTTGAATATTCGATTCATAAAAGCTGACAACACCCAGATTTTTCAATTCTTCTTCGGGAATATTTACCAGCCGTCCCAATTTCCGAGTCTGTTTGATCATTTCAGGGGGTGGTTTTTTTCCGCTATTGATGTGTTCCGTAATTTTGTAGATAAAACGAAGATAGGTTAGTTTCGATTTTAGAAAATCGGATTTTTTATTTTCCATGCATCGATCCCGTCGCTGAATTAAGTGTGATTTAATCATAGCTCAGTTAGCAAAAGATTGCCATACAGTTTTGTTTAGCTCTCCTTGGCCTTGCTTTCGTACTTACTCATCAGAAATTCGATGGCTTCTTCGAGAATATCGTTGACCCTTTTATCCTTCTCGATCGCAAGGATTTTGATCTTCTTTAGATAATCTTCCCGGATCGTTGTTGTGAACTGTTTACGCTGCATAAAAAAAGCATATCAAAATTCCTCAGAGTTTCAATGGAAAACTTAAAAAATTAAATAAGTACCATATTATTATAATTATATACGTATATATAGATATATTGTTGGATGCTTGGTCCCGCTTACAGAGGGGTTAGCCCGCTAACAATGGATGTATTCCGGTTCAAGCCGGGCAACGGGCCAACCTCACGGCACAGCCTGTGTCGCAATTCAAAAAAGCGACTTATTTCTACCTGTCATCAGATTTTTTGATAGTTCCGAGGTAGATGGCCGTGATGGCCATGACCACACCTATCCAGTTGACCGCCGAAGTCGGCCGTTGAAAAAACAGGACATCCCAGATAAATGCCAGGCTGGGTTGAAGCAGGAGAATTAATCCGGCAAATGAGGCCCGAACACGGGGAAGGGCATTGGATATGAGAATCCAGCCGATTCCCTGACTCGTCAAACCGAGCAGCAGCAGGGCCGTCCAGCTTTGGATGTCGGGGATGATAAATGAATCCCCGCTGTAAACGGCCTGTAGCCCTAAAAAGATGGCCGCCGCAAAGGATAACAGCATCATGCCGTAAAAAGTAATGGCCTCGGTCTCACCGGACTGAAGTTTTCGCAACGATAAAAGAAAGGCGGTATAGGCAACTGCTGTCGTTAGTCCCAGGTAAACACCAATTTTATATTGGCTCCCCAGCTGATTCCACTGAATCCCGACCACCAGAAAAAGGCCCAGGATTGCCATGAGGATTGCCAAAAAGAATCTGGGGCTGACCTTCTCACCCATGAATACCACGCCTAAACCCGCAAGTAAGAAGACCTGAAAGTTACCCAGAATCGTGGCCAATCCGGGGCCGATGTAGCGAATACTTTGGTGCCAGAAAAAAAGATCCAGGGCCAGGAAGACACCGCACAGAAAGCCGAGCAGTAAATGCTGCCAGCCCTTCCAGGTGATTTCCTTTTGCCAGCAAGCGGCTATCAACAGAAACAGGCCGCCGAATAACACCCGATAAAATGCGGATACGGTCGGTGTCACATGGGAAATTTTCACCCAGACGCCGGAGAAGCTGATCATGACAGCTCCAGCGAGCAGGTGAACGATAGCGGTGCTTTTTTGCAGGGCTTTAAGGTTGTGCGATAGCTGTATGAGAGGGTTAAAGATAGTCAAATGATGTCATTTATGGGAGTGGATGCACGGGCTATAATTTAAAAATAAATGTAGAAATATAAGGTGCTATCTATTAAAACTTCTGAAAATCTTTAGCAACAATATTAATGCCGGGAACAAATGAAAAAACAAATCAAAAATATCGACCGGCCTGATTAGAGTGCCGTTGAGAAGCATGTTCATTTTTTCCAGGGCGTGCGGCATCGGGCGAAAGGGCGCCAGAAACATCAGAATAGCCAGCGGGATAATTACCATATAAGGTATTTTATCGAGTAGTGACCACATACCTACCTTGTTGCCTTATTGAACGAAAAGCGTTCAATAAGGCGTTAATTGTTATCAAAGTGCGGACTTTAAGGCTTCCAGTACCTTGGCCGGGTGATCCCCGGCCTTGGCCACTTTGCGCCAATGTTTCCTTACCTTGCCGTCAGGCCCCACCCAGACCGTGGACCGAATCACTCCCCTGGTGACCTTGCCGTACATTTTCTTTTCACCGAACGCCCCGTATGTTTCCATTACTTTTTTTTGCGGGTCGCACAGCAGGTTGAAAGGAACGTCGTATTTGCTGATGAAATTTTGATGGGATGTCTCACTGTCAGGGGAGATACCCAGAATGATTGTTTCGAGTTTTTGGAATTCGCCATATATGTCACGGAATCCCTGGGCCTCTTTAGTTCACCCGGGGGTGTCGTCTTTGGGATAAAAATAGACGACGACGTTTTTTCCTCTGAAATCCTTCAGGGACACCTTTTTCCCGTTGGCATCGGGCAGGGTGAAAGCCGGTGCGGCCTTGCCTTCTTCGATGGACATGCGAACCTCCTTGGGCATTTTTGAGATGGCTTCTATCTACTCATCCAGCAGGGGTGCTGATTTCACGGTTGTGTCTTTTTTGGGCGGAGCTTTGTCGTAAGCATCGGATGGAATGCTTTCCAACTGCTCCTGGTTCAAGCTGGCAGCCAGCGGTGCATAGTAAATCGCCAGCTTGAACTCCCGCGTTGATTCTTTCATTTTCAACTTTATTTTCACATCGGCGTCTTCCCAGCGATGAACGGTCTGTCTGGTTTCCGGATAGTAGGTGGTTTCTGGCTTTCCGTGTTTGGTTGTAAACTGTCGTTCAAGCTGGGAGAATTGATCGGGAGAGCGCAGTTTAATGAACACGGCAAATAACTGATCCCGGTAAAAGCCATAGAAAACGCCCGGTATCGGCTGATTGGCCGACTGGTAGGCCATGTTTGCATTGGCATAATAAGCGGCCTGATTGACTTCATGGACTTTGGTAAGCTCATCGTGCTCTGAGACTGAGCTGCCCCATTTCATTCCATGGATTCCCTGCTGGATATCGATGGCTGCTGCAGGCGTTCCCAACCATAAAATAATCAAAAGGCTAATTATAACCCTGTTATAATTCATAATGATCATCTCCTAATTAACCGGGTTTATTGAATTCCTTTAATACGCCGTCCGCTTGCGGCGGGGTGGTTAGTTCGAGCTTTCCACAAAAGTGGTCACCAAAAATATAGATGTCAATAGAGAATTATAAGAGCCGATCCGTTCTATTGCTGCTTAATTTTGCGGTAATAAGAATCTGAAAGATAAATGGCTGCCAGGGGATTGTGACCCGTCACGCGATCTTTGACCGCCAGAACGGTGGTCGGCGCCTCAGCGTGCTTAAAAAACAGGGAGTCGTGACCCACGCACAAGCCCAGCAAAATATTAAGCTCGGTTCGGGACCGGTTTAACAGCTGGGCCTGAAAAATAGGATTGCACATGGCTTCATCCGTTCCCCGGTATATTTTATCCTTATCGGTGATGCCGATCATCTCCTTGGATGTCCTCCCGGCTTTACAGGTCACCGAAACCACCTCAAATCCGCGATTTTTGAGTATTTGTTCGACAATGGCCGCTTCTTTCGCCAGACCGATACAGAAAGCCAGCCCCAGGCGACGGTAATTCATTTTCTCGGCGAATTCGTATATTTCGACCATGCGGGTCTTGGACGGCTGCATGACATAGGGCTGCTGGTCGCGGTTGGCATAACAATCCGCCTCCTGAATGGAGGCCTTTTGCGCAAATTCATAGGTATCGGGCAACTGGTATTCCCGGTTGGCTTCTGCCAGAGTCTCTTTTTGCAAAAGGGTGGGGCAGTTTATCGACCCTTTGCCGTCAAGGGTCATACAGATTCTTTCAGGGGTTTCGAGCCCGCATTCGGCACATTTGCTAAGCGGTTTTGCTTTTAATTTCGGCATGGTAAGAGCTCCAATAGGGGCGAGATACTCTCGCATCCCGGCCCGATGTAAAATTTATATGAGCATTTCGAAGAAACTCGCGATGCACAGATATTTATTTAAAATCGATTCTGAATCAGGCATTGCGTGGCAACGCCGTATTTGGGCGTTAGCCCGCCAGAGGCGGGTAAAATGGGGCTTGCCCGCCTCCGGCGGGTTTTGACACCACTTCTAATACACTAAGGGTCTTGTGGCAAGTCCAACATACTGTCAACACGACAATACCATTATGACGGCGGCATCAGACAATGCTGGCTGTATTGCCATATGATCAATATTTTAATTAATATCAATATGTTAGAATTTAACTCTTACGTAATTTTTATACTTGATCAATTCAGTAGGATTTATTATAGTTATAATCTTGGTTATTGGTGCATTTTCCCCTATGAAACGATTAATACAAAAAATACCAGTCATCATCCTTGCATGCCTTTTGGCCTTGAATTTAGCGGCGGGTGCCGCTGTTGAGGCTGCACCCTGTCCTCCCCACCTGTGCGGCAGCGGTCTGATGGATATGGGCCATCATAACGGTATGATCAATTTTGCGCTGCCCACGCAGGGGTGCTGCGAAGATTGCAATGATACATTTTGCGATCTCATGAAGGACCCTCTGCAGGATGTAAATGCGGTTAATTCCTCATCCTATCAAGGACCCTATTATCCCGTTATTCTGGGAACCCTGGATGCCGTTGGGCAATCCGGCCTTCGGGCCTCGGTGTCCAACTTCCGGCATCGGCTGATAGATTCCTGGTCATCGAGTCAAATTCCCCTTTACCTGGAGCATCTTGCTCTGATCATTTGAAGCCGCCGCTGTTTTTCCATTCATTCTAAAGTATCTTCATTCGGGTTCGTCCGAACCGGCGAACCATATCTGTTTACGCCGAATATCTAAAAAGTGGAGGTTTTACGAAATGAAAATATCCAATTGGATCGCAGAAAACAAAATCCTTATCCTTATCCCGGCGCTGGCGATGTTTGTGGCAGTGGTGGTTGTGTTGTCCTATAATAATACCGGTAATGTGAATAAAGCCGATCAGGCGGCGGCACCATCTTACCCAACGCCGACGATAAAAACCGCTGATGAGCCGGTCGCTTTTAATCAGGCGGCCGCCCGGCCGGCAGGCCAATCACCGGCTGTAGCCCAAATCACACCGGATACCGCCAAGGTGGTTTTTCAGGTTGACGGCATGTCGTGCTCCGGGTGTATTGCCACCATCAAATCCAGCCTGGCCGGCTATGGTGGCATCCGGGACATCATCGTCAATATTTCCGGCGGTACGGCCGAAGTTTATTATGATAGCGGCAAGATCAAAGACCTCGATCGC
>Ga0316191_10003331_pt1 | contig 11844 bp, 6 predicted proteins | sample Eddworburr2cm_MG_FD_204928 | JGI IMG/M metagenome (GOLD analysis project Ga0316191, IMG submission 204928) | Coastal sediment microbial communities from Maine, United States - Eddy worm burrow 2 cm | ecosystem: Environmental > Aquatic > Marine > Coastal > Sediment | place: USA: Maine | collected...
AGTGTCGTGTAAGCACGCAGCGATGCTTCGTAGCACGCGAGCCCGTCGGGGTTGGCAGTAATGGACAGTTCGTCGCGAGCGCGTTTTATATACGCCCCGGCGAGGTAGTCTCTATATCGGTGCAGGGCGGGGTAAATCTGCTCACTCACCAGCGCCCTGGTTGCTGCGACGAATGCGTCATCGTCATCACGCGCGGCCGGCGAAAAGAACGGGGAGTCTGGTACGTCAAGGGCAAGCACGCCGTCGATCTGGTTGATCACGCGTTGCACCACGGTTTTCGGTGCGGAGTAACCGAGTTCGATTCCTTCCTTAAGATTGGCCGCCTCCTGATCGATGTAGCTCGCGAACTTCGACCAGCGGGCAAGCGATTGCTCACGCAGCTCAGCTGTGCCGACAGGCTGAAGCTGTGCGATCTGTGCATAGCCGGAATGCCAGCCACCCATCTGGTTGACGTTCCAGAGTTCCGTGCGACAAACGCGCTTGCCGACCGTGGCTTCCAGTTCCTCGAGCACTATGGCGTGCGTGATCCACGCGCCCTGACCAACGAGGGATTCCGCATCGACTGCCCGCAATTTCCCCAGCAGCGAATCGATTACCGCGTTGCTTGCGGCACGCGCGCCGGGACTGTTGTCCTCCAGGCCATCGTGGCGCACGAGCTCGACCCCGGAAAAATACGCTGCTTCCGGCGTCGTGCCCAGGACGTGAGCGTAGTAGTCATCCGCGATTCGGTTGACCGTATCAGCCGGACTCGGAGCAGAATCAACAGTCGTCGGTTCGTCGCTGGAGCAGCCGAGTGCGACCAGCAGCGAGCCCGCCGCCAGTGCAATGAGCATTCTCTTCATAGTGAGACCTTCTCTTAGGCAAACGTCGCGACGGCGAGCTCGGTATCGGAAGATACCGAAGCGCGTTTCATCCCGTCCGAGTTATAAGGCATCGCGATCTGACCATCGCGTGTTACGGCGATGACACCGGCGTCGCCGCCGAGTCGGGCGACTTCATCGAGCATTTCCTGCACAGCGTCGTGCAGCGGAATGCCCGACTTGTACCGAAACGCTATCGACGATGCGCCACCGGCACGAATGATGTGTTCGCCGATGCCCGTGCAGGACACTGCGATATTGTCATCAGCCCAGGTACCCGGGCCAATCAGCGGCGTGTCCCCGATGCGGCCGTGCAGCTTGCCGAACGTGCCGCCCGTTGATGTGGCCGCGGCAAGCCCGCCGGATTGGTCCAGGGCGACTGCGCCGACGGTGCCGTGGCCAGCGTCGTTGATGTCGTCCTGGGTGACGCCAACCGGCAGCGTGTAATAGTCAGCCGGGCTCAGGACCTCCTCGAAGCCGGCGTTGCGGGCAAATGCGATGGCGCCCGATCCGGCGAGCATGACGTGCGGTGTCTTTTCCATGACGCCACGCGCAACGCTTACCGGGCTGACGAAATCCTGTAGCACGGCGACGGCCCCGGCATCACGGGTGGCTCCATCCATGATTGATGCGTCGAGCTCGACGTGACCGGCACTGTTGGGTGCCGATCCGCGACCGGCGACATAGAGGCCGCAGGTCTCGAGTTCGTTGACGGCATGCTCCACAACATCAAGTGCGCGTGCGCCACTAATCAGTTGTTCGCGGCACTTGCTCGCGAGCTCAAGCAGGTGTTTCTCGGTTTCGGAATAATCTCTGCCGGCCACAGGCCCGGCGCCACCGTGTAGGGCAAGTGCGTACTTATGGGCAGGGCGGTTCACTCGCTAATGCCCTCGAGGCTCATGAAAAACGCGTAGTACAGCGCTTCATCCTCGAGGCGCTGGAAGCGTCCTGTTTTCCCGCCGTGGCCGGCGTTCATATCTGTCTTGAGTACAAGGATGTTGTCGTCTGTCTTCATGTCCCGCATTCGGGCGACCCATTTCGCTGGCTCCCAGTACTGCACCTGCGAATCGTGCAGGCTGGTCGTTACCAGTATGTTCGGATAATCCTGTGCCTTGAGCTGGTCGTATGGTGAGTAAGCCAGCATGTAGTCGTAAAACTCCTTGATATTGGGATCACCCCATTCATCGTACTCGCCGGTGGTGAGCGGGATGCCCGGGTCGAGCATCGTTGTGACAACATCGACAAAGGGCACACGTGTCGATATTCCATTATAGAGCTCCGGCGCCATATTGATCACAGCCCCCATGAGCAGGCCTCCGGCACTTCCACCACGGGCATACAGGTGCTCAGGCGAGGTATAGCCTTCGCTGATGAGGAATTTGGACACGTCGATGAAATCGTAGAATGTGTTCAACTTGTTGAGTTGCCGACCGTCGTAGTACCACTGGCGCCCCATCTCCGAGCCACCACGAATGTGCGCTATCGCAAAAATGAACCCTCGATCGAGCAGGCTCAGCCTGTTCGACGAAAAGCTCGGCTGGATACTTGAGCCGTAGGATCCATAGCCGTATTGGATCAAGGGGCTCTGGCCATTCATCTTAGTGCCCTTGCGGTAAACCAGGGACACGGGCACGCGCGTTCCATCGCGCGTTGTCGCGAGGCGTCTTTCGGCCTGGTAGTTGTTGCGATTGAAGTCGCCGACGATCGCCTGTTCCTTGATGAGGGTGCTGGTCCGCTCGACGAGGTCGTAGTCGTAATTCGAGTCCGGCGTTGTCATCGACTCATAGTCATAGCGGAGCACCGTTGAGTCGTAGTTGTGGTTAGTACCTGTTCTGGCTCGGAATACGTCCTCGTCAAACTCAATAGCGTGCATTTCGCCTGAATCGCGGGCTAACACCTCGATCTGGTTTAGGCCCTGGCGCGTGCTGTTGATGACGACAAATTGCTCAAATACAGAAAGTCCTTCGACAAGCACGTCGTCTCGGTGCGGCACGACAGTTTTCCAGGCATCCTGCTTCGTGTTGTCGAGCGGAACTTCCAGAACACGGAAATTTTTGGCCCCGTCGTTGCTAATTACGTAAAAGCGGTCGATTCCGTCAAGGACCGAGTATTCGTGATTATCACGACGCGGCAGGAATAATTGCGGATTTCCTGTCGGTGCGTCGGCGGCAACATAGCGTACCTCCGTGGCTATCGTGCTGCTGGAACTGATATAGATGAATGCGCCCGACATGGCCTTGTAAACATAGGCGCCATACGTATCGTCGGCTTCTTCGTAGACGAGTTCGTCAGATTCGTTGCCTAGTTCGCGTCTGTACACCTGGTACCAGCGCAGAGTCTGCGGATCTTGCCGCACGAAAAAGATCGTCTTGCTGTCCGCCGCCCATTCAAAGTTGGGCGTGACATTCTCGAGCGTATCGCCGAGATTCTTTCCCGATTGAATATCCACAAAGTGAACATCGTAAAATCGTCGCCCGACGGTATCGACGGCATAGCCGAAAGTCTTGTGGTCGGGGCTGACCTTGAACCCGCGTACTGCGTAGAAGGTGTGCCCTTCGGCACCGATATTCACATCGAGAAGGACCTCTTCCTCCGCGTCCATCGAGCCCTTGCGTCGGCAATAGATCGGGTACTCCTTACCTTCGTCATAGCGTTCGTAATAAAAGTAGTTCCCATGGCGGACGGGTGCGGACTGATCGTCCTGAACGATGCGCGATTTCATCTCATCGATTAGCCGCTTTTCAAAATCGGCGTGCTCTCCGAGCACACTATCGGTGAAAGCATTTTCCTGTTCGAGATAGCGAATGACATCCGGGTTATCGCGATCCCGAAGCCAGTAATACTCGTCGACACGAATATCACCATGCAGTTCGAGTTCCACCGGCTTTTTGTCCGCGGTCGGTGCAGTCGTTTCGGCTTCGCCGCAAGCAACCAAAGTGAAAAGGCAGGAGATGACTATCGCGAGTCTCGTCAGGTTCACAGCGGGGTTCCTTTGATCAGGCGTAACCGAGTATATCTCGCAACCCGGGAGCTATCATGTCAACCATCTTCTTCTGCACATCCGGCAACTCGTCAGGTATATCGACCTTCAGGCCGGCGAGGTTTTCGCGAGCCGTGCCGCTTTGCTTACGGTCCGAACCGACCAGGACGCGTTCACGCCAGTCGGACGGAAGCTCGTCGATGCCACACTTTGCGAGCAGGGCTTCGAAGTAGGCCTCGGATGCGTCCGACTCAAGGTCCTTCAGGTGCTTGATGAGGTCTTCGAAACGGATCACCTCTGCCTTTGTCCCCATCCAGCCGACGGCATTGTGCATGTAGATCTCCTGCAAATTCGGAGCCTTCTGGTGAATGCCGAGGATCATCATATTCATGACTTCCTCGATTGAAACGTTGCCGCCTTTCAGGTGTTCCATCGAGCCGTCGAACGTGTCAGAAAGGAAGAATCGGGAGCGTGCAAGCACCCAGTCATAGGGGTCGCGAACGAGGACCGTATGCAGTACGTTTTTGAGTGCAATCGCGGGTTCGTCGGAAAATAGCAGGTGTCCCCAACTCAGATAAGGGGTGCTCTGCGAAAAAGCGCCGAGGTGCTGTTTGAGAACAGGGTACTGAATGAATGCCCGGTGGTACTGCTGTTCCACCGGCACGAACATACGCACGATGTTGCGCATCAGGTGAGTGCCGCACTTCGGTACGCTGTTGAGAAAGACCGGCCTACGCAGCTCGGCCTGCGCGTAGTTCTTGTTGAGCTCGTTGAGATTGTCGGCTTGGGCTAATACTCGGGGCATGGGTAGGCCTTCTGTTCATCGGGTGGCGCATTTCTAATACCTGAAAAAAAGAGTGCCGGCAATTGCCGGCACTCGTTTCTCAGGCTTTCAGTACCTGTTATTCCCAGGACTTGGTCAGGTTCAGGAACCAACGCTGTCCGAGCCAATCGTACTGCGAGTAGAACGCCGAACGTCCCGCACTCGACAATATGCCACCAAGGGTCGAGACCTGAGGCGGTTCCTCGTCGAATGCATTCGCAACGCCGACAATAGCTCTCATATCCCAGTCGTTCATGTAGTACGTGACCGAGAAGTCGTGGTACCACACGTCGTCTGCCCTGAGGATAAGGTTGACCGGATCGCCGCGGTACGTTGTGGACGTATCCCAGTCTTGTTCCTGGCTGACTTCGCCCGTGTAGCGAGCGGACCAGAATACAGACCAATCGCCAATATCGTACGTCGTCCACAACCTGCCCACAGACTCGGGGTTACCGAAGCGGCCGAGATTGTCCCTGACGTTGCCGGGGAACAGGGCTGTCTTACGTTCCTCCTGCCTTGTGTACTGACCATCAAAGGAGAGTTCACCCGCGCCAACCTCCAGCGCGTATTTGAACGCAAGGTCGTATCCCTTACTGGTCTGCGTCGAAACGTTGATGTACTTGTCAACGATGTTGTCGATACCGCCGCCAACCATGCTGCGATCGAACAAGTTGCACAGCTGCTCGTCCGGATAGAACTCCGACGAGTAACAGCCATTGACGATACTTGCAGGGCCGAGTTTGTCAACCTGGTCTTTCACCTCGATATCGAAATAGTCGAGTGAAATACTGAAGTCAGCGAAGGCGGGCTGCCAGACGACCCCGATGGTGTTCGACTTGGATGTCTCTGCCTCGAGCGAACCGAGACCGCCTCTGCTTATAGCCGTAGCGGTAATCGTGCCACCCGTGAAGTCACCGGGAAGACCGTTCGGATAATCCGGGGCGCTGGTGTCGGCTGCACAGTTGTCGGCGACACGCTGAGTGATATTGCCGGCCTGCAGTTCCTGGGCCCAGTCTATGCATGGGTCAATGTTGCTCTGGCGTACGAATGACGTCTGGTCCGCGAGATACAGCTCGAACAATGCGGGCGTCCTGAATGACGTGCCCTGGGTCGCGCGAATCCTGAATGAGTCGACAACCAGCCAGTTGAGGCTGGCTTTGTAGGTTGTATCGTCACCGTAGGTGTCGACGTCGGTCCAGCGTCCGGAAATGTTGAAGTCGAGGCTTCTGAAGCCCGTTACGTCGGCGAGGATCGGCACTTCGAGCTCGCCGAATATCGCCGTGGTTTCCTGGTCGCCGGCAGTAATGCCGGCCGACGTGAGACCCCAGCTGTTGCCTAGCAGAGTTTGCTCACCCGGGACGTCATTGATTTCATCGGTGCGCCAGTGCACACCAAATGCGCCGCCGACCTGGCCAGCGGGAAGGTTGAACAGGCCGCCAGACACGTAGCCTTCGATAGATGACTGTTTGTAAATAGTATTGCCGACGTCGACGCCGAACAGGAACTCACGCATCTCGGGGCTGACGTCGCCCGCCAGGAATGCCGGGTCGAGCCACGGGATGTCCTGACAAGGTACGCCACGTGTCGAGGTGTTTGTACCTACACAGCTGTATTCGCCGTTGCCGTAGTCGTACAGCCAGTCCTGATCCCAGATCGAGTCACCGTAGATGATGTCCTGCGTGTAAGTACCGTCTGACTTGCTGTACTGATAGGACACATCGAAGATCCAGTCGTCCGTGATATCGCCGCGCAAACCGGCCACGAAACGCTGGTAATCGACTTCTGTCGAGTTGCTGAAGTGGTCGGTGATTGGCGTCGGGCTGAGCCATTGGTCGCCCCGCCAGCCAACGCTCAGCGGGTTCGTGCCGAAACCGATGTCGGAGGCCTCGTTGTATATGTATCCCCAATACTGACGATAGCTGTTTGAATCCGTCGTACGACGGTTGAGGAGGACTTCCGTATAGACGGACATCGTGTCGGTGAGATCGTACTCGGCGTCGCCAAAGAACGTGGTCTTCTCCACTTCCGGGATCATCGATGACGCATCCTGGAACGGATGATCCATATTGGTGACGGCGTCTGATTGACGGTCGTAGTTTACGAGATACCAGCCTGGAGGAGCGACGAGATAGCTGGGGTTGTTCGGGTCGACCGCGATTCCCGGAATATATTGTCCCAGGTCGCCGTCGTAGTCGTACTGTGCCAGCGTACGCCTCGGTGTTGGAACGTTGCCGCCGTCACCTTGATAGTCGTACAGCCAAACGTGGCCCCAGAGCGTGTCACGACAGGCCGGATTGCCAGTGCGCGGATCGATGACATCGGCGCGATTGCCGGCGTCATCAAAAATGTATTGCTCGGTACAGGCGAAGTAGTCGCGATCGCCTATGTTCAATCGCTCCAGCTTGTTGTAGTCAGCCGTCAGCCTGAAGTTGCCGCGGTCGAAATTCTTGCCCCAGGATGCACTAAGGCGGGTCTCTTCACCGCCGCTGCTGGTCGGCTGCATTACGTAGCCGTCGACGCTGCCGCCATCGTCCTTGCGCGTGTAAATGTTGACTACGCCGGCAACTGCGTCCGATCCGTAAATAGACGACGCGCCGTCTTTCAGAATCTCAACGCGTTCGATCGCCGCCAGAGGAATAACGTTAAGGTCGAACGCCGAAACGCCACCGCGCGTTCCCGCGGGCCCGGCGCGCCGGCCGTTAATCAGTGTCAGTGTGCGATTGGCGCCCATGCCGCGAAGCGACAATGTGCTGACACCGGCGCCGCCATTCTGCACGAATGCCGTCGACGTGGCTGCGGTTACCTGAGGTGCGCCAGCGGCAACCGTCGTCGATTGCATCATGTCGCCGAGATTGGAAATACCCGAGACAACCGCCTTTTCCGTCAGCACCACGTCAATCGGCGCCGCAGATGAAAAGCCGTCTCTGCGAATTCGCGAACCGGTCGTTATGATTTCTTCGATTGGGTCACGATCATCCGCGACCTCCTCGTCTTGCGCGAGTACTTGTGGGCTGATGCTGAACGCACTCGTAGCAATGGCAAGGCTCACCGCCTTGGCAAGTGGTTTTGGTTTATACATCTATCGTTCCCCTATGCTTGCAGGTTGTATATTGATAATTATCGTTATGGCGATGAAGCGCATAATCGCCTGCCTCGGTGATGTGTTTGTTGCTATTTCGCATCTGAAAATACACAAAGCGAGGCGACAATTGTATAGATCGTCGAGATACCTAATATAAGGAGTTTCAACGATATTCGATTTGTACTTAATGCTGTTGCAAAAAAACTACGGATATAACTGATGAGTGCCAAAAAGGTCCTTATTGCTGGCGGTGGTTCCTCGGGGTGGATGGCTGCGGCTTATCTCAATGCGGCCCTGAACAGGGACGGACGAAAAGTAGCGGACATTTCCCTGGTCGAGTCGCCAGACGTACCCCGTATCGGCGTTGGCGAAGCGACCATCCCGAACATTAATCACCTGTTATCGGTTGTTGGCATCGACGAGCGCGAATTCATGGTCGCCGTCGACGGGACGTTCAAGCAGTCGATACGTTATGTAAACTGGTTGCAGAACGACGATTTCTATCACCATCCTTTCAGTCGCTTCACGGTCACGCCGATCGATTATTCCGCGAGAGAGTGGCTGCAGAGCGATCGCTCCATTCCGTTCATGGAGACCGTGTCTGCTCAGCCGCTTATCTGTGAGTTGGGTCTTTCTCCCAAAGCCATCGATGGGCAGCCATTCGGACCGCCGCAGCGGTACGCCTTTCATATGAATGCACTGAAGTTTGCGGATTACCTGACCGCGCATTCCACGGCCCGCGGCGTTACGCACTACGTCGACCACATTGCTGACGTGGAAATGCATGAGAACGGCTACATAGCGGCCGTCAAGACGAGGGGCGGGCAGCGCCTCGAAGCAGATCTGTTCATCGACTGCACCGGCTTCAACGCGCTCCTGATAGAAAAGCAGCTCGGCGTCGATTTTGTCGATTGTTCGCAGTGGCTGATGTGCAACCGCGCCGTCACGATGCACGTGGATTACGATCACCACTATCCGGGTTACGTCCGGCCTTACACGACGGCCACGGCGCTGTCATCTGGCTGGATTTGGGAGATTCCCCTGCAGAATACGCGCTCGCTCGGATACGTTCATTCGAGCGACTTTATTAGCGAAGAAGATGCCGAGCGTGAATTGCGCGCGTTCGAAGGGCCCCACTCGGATTCGCTCGCAAGCAGGACAGTGCACTTCAAAGTAGGGCGCCGCGAAAAAGTCTGGGCCGGTAACTGCATTGCAATCGGCCTGGCCGCCGGTTTCATCGAGCCGCTCGAGTCGACGGGGCTTTACCTGAGCAACCTGGCCAGCGTCATGCTGGCTGAGCACTTCCCATACACAGATGATTACGAGGCCATGGCATTTCGCGTCAATCGTCTTCTTGCCAATCGTTTCTACGAGATTCTCGACTTCATCAATATGCACTACTGTCTGACGCGACGTACTGACACCGAATTCTGGAAAGAGGTACAGCGGTCGGAGCGTATCAATGATCGCCTGAAGGCGAAGCTCGACTACTGGAAGAAGAAACCACCGTCACCAGCAGATTTCGAGGATCAGTTTTTTCCGGGACAGCCGTCGATGCCGCTGGGCACCGGGACTGGTGACTGGCGAGCAGCGATCGATACTGCCGGCCTGTGGGGGTATGACAGCTACGAAGCGATACTCTACGGCATGGATTTCCTCAGAGACGAGTGCGATCAGTGGTTTGGCACGGATCGACCAAAGACACGCCTTTTTCAACAGGTTCTCAACACGGCGCAGGCTGCGAAACAGCAGCTGCCGCCACATGACCAATGGCTGGTTCACGTGCTGGGCATGAATAATTATCGCAAGACGAACTAGATGCCAGTTGATGAGCAGGGCAACGCCCGCATTCGTCGTGTTGTCATCGTCGGCGGCGGTACCGCTGGCTGGATGACAGCGGCCGCGCTGTCGACGGTATTGAATAAAGACCTTTGCAGTATCGAACTCGTCGAGTCGGATGCTATCGGCGTCGTGGGCGTTGGCGAGGCAACCATTCCGGCGATCCATGACTTCAACAGGAAAGTCGGCCTGGATGAGCAGGACTTCATGCGCAATACCAACGCGACGTTCAAGCTTGGAATTGAATTCGTAAATTGGGGCAGGCCCGGCGAATCCTATATGCACCCTTTCGGTCGTTATGGGTTCGATATCAACGGCGTCGCGTTTCACCACTATTGGCTCAATGAGCGCGCGCGCGGCGATCAAACGCCGTTTGACGACTACTGTGTGCCTTTCGTCGCGGCGAAAAAGGGCAGGTTTGACCTGCCGCAATCCGATCCTCGTTCGGTGTTGTCCACTTATTCCTATGCGTTTCATTTCGATGCGAGCCTTTACGCGCAGTACCTGCGGCGCGTTGCAGAACGCCGTGGCGTAGTGCGAACCGAAGGTCGGATCGTCAATGTGTCACTCCGTGACGACAATGGTTTCATCGAGTCCGTGACATTGGAGAGCGGGCAAAAGATAGAAGGCGACCTGTTTATCGACTGCTCGGGTTTTCGGGCGTTGCTGATCGGTCAGGCGATGGGTGTCGAGTACGAGAGCTGGCAGCACTGGCTGCCTTGCGATCGCGCGATTGCGGTCCCAAGCGCAAATCCTGAGTACCTGGACCCTTACACGCGTTCGACCGCCCTCACTGCCGGATGGCAGTGGCGAATCCCACTGCAGCACAGAACTGGCAACGGGCATGTATTCAGTAGTGAGTACACGAGCGAGGACGAGGCTGGCTCACTTCTCCTCGAGAACCTGGAACGAGCCCCTCTCGCAGAGCCGCGAACCTTGAAGTTCGTTGCAGGCAAGCGCCGCCAGATGTGGAGCAGGAACTGCGTGGCCATCGGTCTGTCCGGTGGTTTCCTCGAGCCGCTCGAATCGACGAGCATTTACCTGATTCAGGCGGCAATCATGAAACTCATCGAGCGTTTTCCGGATCGAGACTTCAGCGATGTTGACGTGGCGGACTTCAATGCGCAGATAGGCCGGAGCTTCGACCAGGTCCGGGACTTCATCATCCTGCATTACAAAGCGACCCAACGCGATGACAGCGAGTTCTGGAGATACTGTCGCAACATGTCGATTCCCGAGTCGCTGGACTACAAGATTCGATCGTTCCGGGAGGCCGGCCGCGTGGTCTACGATAAACGCGAGTTGTTCATCGAGACCAACTGGATTGCCGTGCTACTTGGCCAAAACGTTTTCCCCGAATCGACGGACCTGCGGGTCGAGTGCACGCCTCAAGACAAGATAACGACGCAGCTGCGCCAGATGCGCGCAATGATAAGTATGGCTGCCGAATCGCTGCCTCGCCATGAGGAAACGATCTCGCGCTACTGCGAAGCCCGGGCTGGCAACTGAGTCATGATCGAGACGGACATCAGCCATATCGTCGTTATCGGAAGTGATGGGGCCGGCGCTGCCGCGGCAACTGCCGCGGCCATTTCATTGCAGAACAGCGGTATCAAGGTGTCGATGCTGCGGGTCCCGAAATCAGATGCGGAGGCGGGAGTCGAGATCTGTCGTGGCGGGCCAGCGGGCTTTCATCAGCTACTTGGCATCGACGAGCAGAAGCTGATCCGGGATACGGGTGCTGTGATTAGTCTTGGCACGCGCTATCGCGGCTTTGCTGATGACGATCGAGCGTGTTTCGTGCCACTTGGCAGCCACGGCATGACGCTGAGGCTTGTCGATTTCCATCACTATGCCGCGAAACTGCGGGCAGAAAATGGTGAGGACGACTTCAACGCCTATTCGTTGCCTGCCGCATGTGCCGCGGCAGGCCGGTTCAATCCGCCCGGCGATAATGGCGATCCGGTCATGAAGACCGTGGCCTACGATATTCACATCGAGTCGGACGGCTATATGCAGTTCATGCTCGGGATTGCGGTGAAGCTAGGAGTCGCCGTCATCGATGGATCAGTTGCGGGCGCGAATCTACATGCGGACGGAACTATCCGGTCTCTGCAACTGGCTAATGGCCAGTGTGTCGAGGGTGACTTCTTTATCGATTGCACGGAAGACCGATCCGCTATCGGCCACATGGACGGTAGCGAGGAATTCGACGACTGGTCGGAATACTTGCCTTGCGATCGGGTTGCGGTGGCGCGAA